>Ga0326728_10024371_pt1 | contig 10973 bp, 11 predicted proteins | sample MB3enrmetagenome_FD_207602 | JGI IMG/M metagenome (GOLD analysis project Ga0326728, IMG submission 207602) | Lab enriched peat soil microbial communities from McLean, Ithaca, NY, United States - MB31MN | ecosystem: Environmental > Terrestrial > Soil > Wetlands > Peat | place: USA: New York...
CCGGGGAGTCGAGCAAAACCAGGAGAGCGACTCGCACGGCAGGGTCGAGCACAATCATGTGACCATCCACAGTCCAGCCTCGTTAGCCGTCTGCCGGATCTTTGCCGGGAATGCAAGACGAGACGAGGCTCCGGGACACCCGTCGCGCTCGTACCCAACTCGCTACAAGATCCTCCGGTGGCTGAAGGTATGGCCAATGAGGATGCCGTCCCCGTCATGGCCGATGAGGTGAACTGGTTCGTCACGCTTTCGAGCTTCTTGAGCGATCCCAGATCTCACGTGTGGGTTACTTCGTGGACGAGCCGCACGCACCCAGCACGGGCCAGGGGGCGCGTTCTGTGGGAGGCCATCGGGCTTTCGCCGTGGACATGGATCGTTCTTCTCGAATGCCAAATGGGGTTGGCAGGCCGCCTTGAGTCGGCCACTTTGGGCAAGGCCACCTTCAGTCGGCCACTTTGGGCAAGGCCGCCTTGAGTCGGCCACTTTGGGCAAGGCCGCCTTGAGTCGGCCACTTTGGGCAAGGCCACCTTCAGTCGGCCACTTTGGGCAAGGCCACCTTCAGTCGGCCACTTTGGGCAGAGCCACTTTGGGCAAGGCCACCTTGGGCCAGTCGGCCGGAGGTTCTTGGGGACTGTCAGACCCCCGTGGCGTGGAACCCGCCGTCAACGTGGATGATCTCTCCGGTCGTTCTTGGGAACCAGTCCGACAAGAGCGCAACGCAGGCTCGCGCGACCGCCTCGGAGTCGCGGACGTCCCAGCCGAGCGGGGCCCGCGCGTTCCACACACTCTCGAAGCGCTCGAAACTCGGTATCGACCTTGCCGCCACCGTGCTGATCGGCCCCGCCGCGACGAGGTTGACGCGGATGCCACTCGGTCCCAGGTCGCGGGCGAGGTAGCGCGCTAGCGACTCCAGCGCCGCCTTCGCGACGCCCATCCAGTCGTAGCCAGGCCAGGCCACGGTAGCGTCGAAGTCGAAGCCGACGATCGACCCCCCACCTGCCGCCTTGCTGAGCAGGGGCGCGAACGCGGCAGCCAGGACCTTGAGCGAGTAGGCCGAGATCTCGACGGCTGTCGCCACGTCCCGCCAGCCTGACAAGAGGACGCCGCTTCCCAGGCAGCTGTCAGGCGCAAAGCCGATGGCGTGGACAACTCCGTCCAATCCGCCCCATCGCTTTTCGAGCTCGAGAGCCACTTGGTCCGCCTGTTCTTCCACTGTGACGTCGAGCTCATAGATCTCGACCGGTGACGGAAGCTTGCGGGCTGCACGGGTTGTGAGCGAAAGGCCTCGGCCGAAACCAGTGAGCGCCACCTCGGCGCCTTCCTCCTGGGCGAGGCGCGCCGCGCCGAAAGCGAGAGAGTCATCAGTCAGCACCCCGGTGACGAGAATGCGCTTGTTTTCGAGTATCCCCACGGGTCCACCGTAGCCTTGGTTTGTCCACTAGCCCTCTGAAGCTATGTGAGCGACCTGGAGGTGAGGCTGCGATAGAGCGCCGAGGTCTCGGGATGGATGCCGAGTAACGGGTCACCCTCGAGCTCGAGCGCAAGCGCCAGACCGCGTAGCGCAGCGTCCACGCCGCCGCGGTTACCGAGCTCGTCTGCGGCCCGCATCAACAAACGGTAGAGCCGCTCGTCCCAGGGTGAGACGAGCAATCCTTGAAGCGCTGCCCAGTGGGCGACGCCACCTTCACCACGATTGAGTGCGTGCTCTCCGAGGCGACATGCGAGACTGACCACGGAGGCCTCAACTGCTGACACGTGGCCCTCGAGCTGGGCCCATTCGCCCCGGTCGAGGCCGTCGAAGGGTCGGCCGCGGACAAGCGCGAGCGCGCTGGCCCAAGAATCGGCTCCACCTTCTTGCGAAGAAAGGTTCTTGAAACGGTCCCAGTCGGTCTCGACTTCCACGATAAGGTGGCGCCTGCCCTGCTTGCGGAGACGAGGCCGACCGTCGCTCGCCAGACCGAGTGCCCGTCTCGTCTCGGAGAGACGGTTCGCGAGGGTCTGTAGCGGGACCCTTCGCTCTGGCCAGAGAGCTGTCGCGAATGCGTCGGTCGTCGCACCTTCGGGATGCATGGCGAGGAACGCCACGAGCTCGGTCAGCCGTCTGCGGTACCGGAACGACTCCGGGGTGCCGTTGACCTGGACGTTCCCGAGTACCGCGACTTCAATTGGGACAATCTGTGGTGTCGGTCCAGATCTTGCGCCGTGTGCCCGTCCGGCGGTCAACGAACTGGGGTCCCCGGGTCCTGGACTCGAGCTGGACCCTGGTCCCGGGCCTGGTCCCGGATGCCCTTGGATTTGTGGCGGGCTTTGAAGATTGACGGCGAGCTCGGCGAGGTCGAGCGCCTGGATACTATGCCCATCGACGAAGGTGAGAGTGGGCTGGTCTGTGGCTTCGCGGGACAGCTCCCACAGACACAACGCGCCTTGCGTGCTGGCGCAGCAGAGGACCCCGACCCCGGTGGTCCGTTCACTGAATCGGACCAGCTCACCGAGGAGTGGGTCGGCTGGATCGCTCGCCCACGGCGGAACGATCACGCAGATGGACGTCGAGCTTGCCCGGTTGGCGGCGCGGGTAGTGATTTCCTCGAGGGCCGCCGCGACGTCCGGGGTGAACTTGGTGCCCTCGAGTCGCGGCATCGGGCGATCGAATGCGACGAGGATGAGGGTCTCGAGATCGGACCACCGCCGGGTTCCAAGCTCGACCGCGATGTCTGCGATCTTCATGCCTACCGCAGGCGGAGGTCCTTTGAGGATCGTGGAGCCAACGGCCACGAGGTCAACGAGGGCTCTCCGCCCATGGATCTCCGACAAGGTGACCAGGGCGGCCTTTCGTGCTGCGAGCGTGATCGCGGCTGTGACCGGAAGTGAGGCGATCAAGCCAGAGTCGCGGGGCAAGGTCCACGATTGAGCGACCCGCCCCGGGTTGAACGGCCACTGCGGCGGCTCCGACGTTGGCACATGAATGGTGACGGAATCTGGATCAAGTTGGAGGACAGCCGCCGCCGTTGTCACCCCCAGAGACGCGAGAACATCCGCGGCAACGCCGAGGGCGAGGCGGCTCCACTCGGAGTCTTCGAGGTGGACTGGTAGCCGGGAACGCCCGGCGTGGGGAAGGACAGGTAGGACCGCGCCTGGAACCAGCAGGCGCCTGCTCATCGGATCGGTCGGATCGGTTGGCTCGAAGCCAGTAGAGCCGGTTGGCTCGAAGCCGGCGCCACCAAGGCCTGCGAGTCCGTCGTCAGGGGCAGTGGTCAAGTTGGCACGGTCGACCTCCAGACCCGCGAGGGACGTCAGGCACCATCGCCTCTGGACCTTGAGAAGCCCGCTGAGTGCGAGCGCGCTCGTAGGGTTCGACGCCGAGCCGTGACGCGCGTCATATCGGTCGCTGTCCGAGGTGTTCGGAATCGGCGAACTCATGGCGGGCTCCTACTTCAAGATGCACGTGGTCGGCCGTTTGGCCGCGAGGTCGGTCCGGTCAGGCTTCATTCGGGCGGAGCTGCCACCAGCACGCGGTGCCCGCCAAGTTCCGGTTCGACTCCCATCATGTCAAAGGGCCGCCCGTGGGGCACAGCCGGGCAGCGGCGCGTCGGGCGCGGCTGCAGCGACAGAGGCTGTCGGTCTGCGGATATCGCCGCAACCGCATGGCTATCCGACGAGGACTGTCGCCGCGGCCGATGCCGACACCGGGAGGTCGTCGATCCCGACGAGCGCGAGCAGAGGAGTGGCTAGTGCGTAGGTTCGGACCGTCGCAACCACGGAAGTGCCGATGACCACTGCAGAGCCGGGATGTCCCGCGGCGGCCATGTACCGTTGCGCGGCTGCTGTCGCGTTTGCGACCTGGAAGGCTGTCAGACCTGCGTGCAATGAGGCAACGGAGAGCTGCGCGGCGCCTAAGCGAGCGGCTTGTTCGGCTTCGATGAGGGCGGTTTCTCGAGCTCTGAGTGCTCGACCTCCGTCGACCACGAGAGCCAGCAAGGCGATGAGCGCGACGCAAAGCAGCATCACGAACGGTGTCAGCGCTCCGCGCTCGAGCTCGCGTGAACGACCGCGTTTCGAAAGCCTCGAGAGCCTCGCGCTTTGAACTGCAGTGGCGGTCCTACGCAGCCGCCTCGCAGATCTCGGCGGTTTGCGTGCGCTTGGCGCTTGGAGGCTCGTCATCCCACTTCTCGATAGGGCTCGATCCCGGCGGACGCGTGGGCGGACAGCGTGACCGAGCCCGGAAGGCCGGGCATCCCGAGTGTGACGAGTCCGACGCCGCAGCGGAGCTGAACCGAGACGAGACCTCCCGGGGTGAACTCGCCCACATCGGCTGTCATGGAGTACGGCGTGCACTGCAGTCCGTCGTGTGAGAGCTCGTCGTCCGCCGCGGCCACTGCTTGCGCTTGGGCCGCGGAGGCCGTTGATGCGATGACGGCGGACTCGACCGAAGCGCGTGCCGCGTCTGCCACGTCCTGTAAGTCGTTAGCGAGGTGTCCGCCGATCACGAAGAGCAGACTGAGCACGACGAGCAGTGGGGTGAGGATTACGATCTCGGCAGCCGCCGAGCCGGTCTCGAATTGCCCGGGCACCGGCCGCCCCGTTGTCCGCGCCCGCGCTCGCGCCCTCCCCGTCGCCTTCCGCGCTCCCGCGCCTGTTGCATTCATCCGCTTGCCCGGAACCGCTGTTCAGGACCGGTTGACTCCGCCGAGACGGTGAGACTCATGTCCGGCAGCAGGGAGGGCACCGTGCCCGATACGGAGAGTGAAGCAACACTGTTGGGCAGAGTCTGAACCGAGACCGTCGATCGCAAGACGAGGTCGCCCGCGAGTATGTGGAGCTCTTGGGCTACCGCCGTGCGCGCCGCGGTGAGCGTCCCTCCGTCGGCTCGCAGGGTTGCGCCTCCCTGGGCGACCGAGTCCGACAGCGCTTGGGATGCGAGCGCCCAGAGGGCGAACTGCAAGCCGACGGTGATGAGGAGCAAGAGGACGGGCAGGATGACGACGAGCTCGGGCGTGCTGGAACCGCGGTCACCTTGCCCAGGCCACGGGCGGCGATCGGAGGTGCTGAGGAGGCTCGAGCTCATGGAACCGTGGTTTGACTCGTGATCTCGCGCGAGATGTTGACTGCGTCACCCTTGACCGCGGTTGTGATCAGCGCGCCGACGGTGATCGCGAGCGCCACGAAGATGGCCACGATGACGATCTTCTCGGCGACATCGCCGCGTTCGGGTTCGGCGCGTGCCTCGGCCATCCGGTAACGGAGGGTCTCGACGAGAAACAAGATGACCTGGATCTCGGACACTTGATGGATTCTCCTTGGGTCAGGCCCGGGTTGCGGGCGCTCTTGACTTGGGCCGGTGCGACCGGGTGGCCGGATGAGGCCGCGGCCCCACCAATAGGCGCGGTGCCTCGCCAGTGCATCGCTCAGAACAGGCGCGACAGCGTCACGGCTGCGGGGTAGATCAGGAACACGACGAACCCGACCATGAGCACGATCGCGGGCAGGAAGAGGCGCTCGGTCGTGGCGTTCGCTCGGCCTTGGGCGTCGGCCATCTGACGCCGGCGCAAGGAGGCCGACTTGGCACTGAGGCTCGAGCGGATGCGCGCCCCCTCGGTCCCGGCAAGACGCACGCTCGCGGCGAGCTCCTCGAGTTCGTTGACACCCAGTTCACCGCCGAGCCGCCCGAGACCGTCCCAGGGTGATCGCCCTGCGTGACGAGCTCGGTCAAGTGCGCGCCGGATGCGGAGAAACGACGTCTCTCCGGTAACCGAGCTCGCGGCCTCCAGCGCACTCTCGATTCCCATGCCGCCCGCCTGCGCCAGGGCGACCAACTCGAGCCAACATGCCAGGGAGTGAACGAGATCTCTTCGCGCGCCGCCTGCAGATCGCCGGACCAGCAGAGCCGGCACGGCGGCGCTGCCCAGTCCTGTCGCGAGACATGCAAGGGGCACGATCGATATCGGCAAAGCAACGCCCAGGCGTCGCAAGCCTGTGCACACGACCGCGGCTCCGGCCCCGGCGGTGATCGCCGCCAGGGTGGTCGCCACTGCGAGCGATTCTTCCGAGCGACCAAGGATATTGAGATCCTGAGGTAAGGGCCTAGAGGAACTGGAGAGTCGCAGCAGCTTCGTGAGCCCGTTGCCAATCCGCACCGGCCACGCCGAGGGTGCCGGCCGTGCCAGACCGGTCGGACCGGCCAGACCAGCCGGATCGGCCTGACCGGCCGGATCGGCCTGACCGGCCGGCACATGTCTCATGAGGCCGGTCGCAATCGCCGTCACTCCCAGCCCGGCACCGGCACCGAGCAGGATCAGCGATTTCACAGCGTCGGCTCCGCGACGAGCAAGCGGGGAACCGGCTTCGCGCGGACCATGACCGCCATCAGCCAGAGCCCGAGCCCGAACAGGGCGCCGACGACCGTAAGCACGACCTGGCCCTCCGGCGTGTGGTACGGCGCGAGGTACGAGCGGGCGAAGAGCGCCATGAGGCCCAGAAACCCGAATGAGAAGCCCGTTACCGTCCGCACGGCGCTTCTCGCCGACGCCCGGGAGGCTTCCACGGCCTGCCTCATGGCGACCTCCTCCCGGGTCGACTCGGCGAGCGCGCCGAGAAGATCGCCGAGTCGATGGGCCCTCACGGTGGCAGCCATCACGAGCGCGGCGACTACGACGTCCGCTGCGGGATCGGCAAGCTCGTCGGCGAAGCCCCGTAAAGCCGTCGCAAGGATCGCGCCGGCGGAGAGCCGGCTCGCGAGCGCGCTCACCTGCTCGCGAATCGCCTTGGGACAGATCGATGCCGTGGCGATCAATGCCTGGGTGAGACCCGCCGCTCCGGCGAGGGTATCTCGGAGCATCTCTGTCCATGCGGCGATCGCCTCGATTCTCTCTATGGCTTGCCCTTCAGGTCCTCTTCCTAGGCCACGGAAACCGAGAATGGCGAGCGCTCCAAGCGGGATCGCTACCGGCCATCGCGTCACCATGAACGCGACAAGCCCTGCGGCAACTGCGATCGCACCCTGCAGTAGTTGGCCATGAGTCAGCGCGGGAGTCCGGGAGGGGCGCGCGATCCAGTCCGTTGGTGACCGGCAGATGCCGGCGACGACGAGGCATAGACCGGCGCCGCCCACGGAAGCAACGATGATCAGCAGGGCGATCGTCACCAGATCCCGACCGATTCTCTACGGGACGGTTCGTAACCGTGGATCCTCAGGAGTGCTGTCGTGATGTCGCGCAGCGGTGACGCCGGGACGGCGCGGCCGTCGGGTCCCGGCTTCCAGACCTCGTTTGTGATGACAAGTGGGCCGTCGGCCCCGATGACCTCCCGTACCGAGGCGATATGGCGTGACGGCCGGTAGGTGTCACGCCAGTCTTGATCGCAGCGACCGGTCGCATCACTGACCATCGGGCGTTCGGCCGTGTCGAGATGGACGACGAGATGGATCGCGCCGGCTATCAGGAGGTTGGTCGCCTCGAGGGGCAGGCGTTCGGGAGCTTGGATAGCGTAGGCGGCCAAACGCCGGAAGACCCCTGCCGAATCGTCCGCATGGATGGTCGCCATGGAGCCCGACCGTCCTTGGCTCATGGCATTCAGCATCGGGACGACCTCGTCCCCGAGCACCTCGCCGACAATGACGCGCGACGCGTTCATGCGCAGAGATCGGCGGACCAGCTGTGCCATGCCGATTGCTCCCACGCCTTCGGTGTTCGCGAGCCGGGCTTCCATCGCGACACAGTCGGGGTGACGGTCGACCTGGCGATCCAAGCCAAGCTCGAGGGCCTGCTCAATAGTCACGATGCGTTCTGCGGGGCTGATCTCGGCCGCGAGAGCTCGCAACAGCGTGGTCTTGCCGGAGTTCATGGCGCCAGAGATGAGGATGTTGCGCTTGGCGCGAACCGCGGCCGCGAGCATCTGGGCGAGATCCTCATCGAGCGTGCCGAGCCCGACAAGGTCGTCCAAGCTGTGGTCGGAAAGGCGGTGCCTCCGGATATCGATCACCGGCCTCGCTGTGACGGCCATCACTGCGGATAGACGGCTTCCGTCAGGGAGTCGAAGGTCGAGCTCCGGCTGCGCTGCGTCGAATCGCCGTTCCGACAGCCCAAAGCGCGCCGCGGCCGATCTGACCATTGCCACGAGCTCGTCGTCGTTGTCGGCGATAGGTCCGTAACGCAGCTTGTCTCCGTTAGCGAAGGTCACAAACGCCGTGTCCGCGCCGTTCACGTCGATGTTCTCGACCATCTCGTCGTCGACGAAGACCTGCAGCAGGCCAAGGCCGAAGAGCATCGCGAGCACGAGCTCGACGAGTGCCCTCTCGTCGAATGACGGCAGGGGATCCTGGCCGTTGGCCATGAGCGCCACCGCCTCCCGGTCGAGCAGATCGAGGACGAGGTCGCGGGCTGCCGCCCGACTGGTGTGGGCGGCAGCCGGGTTGGCCCTGCCGAGCCCGTCCGGACGCTCCGGGGCTGTAGCCAGGAGCTCTGCGACGCTCGCACGCAGTGAGCGGGCCTTGTCGACCAGCGACCTGTCGAGCCGGGCCCGAGACAGCGACGGGTCAGCCGTCAAGAAGCCGGTTGCCAAGGGGCCGGTTGCCAAGGGGCCGGCCGTCAAGGGGCCGGCCGTCAAGGCGCGCCTGCCAGCTCGATCGTGGCGAAGCTCATTGCGGCGCTCCGGCACCAACAAAGCCGCCGAGCACTGCCAAGCTGACATCTCCCACGGCGCTCGCGGCGGTTACGGCGGCGGCGGCCACTTCTGGCACATCGAGTGTCGCGAGAACGGTCGTCGATGCAGTGCCAGCCAGCCCGGATGAGCCCCCCGGGCCGGAGACCGCGACAACCGTGGCTCGAGTAAGGACCGAGCCCGGCGGACCCGTCGGCGACGGCACCGACACGGCGCTCGCGGGACCGCTGAGAGCACTCGAAGAGCCGATAGCCGAGCCGGAGCTCGCCGGGGAGTCTTCGTCAGCGCCGGCTGTCCCAGATAGCACGACGAGAACGTGCTGGCCGACGGCGAGCTCCGTGGGCATCTGGTCGACTGCCAGGCTCGTTCCCACGAGTGCAGTTCCGGCCGGGAGTCCCCTCTGAGAACCCAGGTCACCCGGCACCAGCAACGAGCCAGGTTCGAGAGCCTCTATGGCGCGGTGGCCGATCACCTGCCCGGCATCGCGCAACGGCATTGCCTCGAGCCCGGCGACGGGGGCGATCGAAACGGTCTCCAGGTCGGAGGCGGTGACCGTCATGCCCACAGGGACGAGGTGTGCGACGGCCAGGAATGCCACAGGCCGAGGTGCCCGGTTGGCGACCATCGCTCCGAACGCTCCGCAAACCAGCACGATGAGCGCGCCTCCGATGGCCAGCAGCGGGCGACGCTTGCCACTTCGGTCTCTTTGGCCTTGTGGGTGTCCTTCGTGGAGCAGCGGAGGCCTCGAGAAAGGCTGTGGTCTAGCGCGCCCTCGAAGCATGGGGCGTCCGGGCAGTGAGCGATCAGGAGGAGCCGTTGCGAGTGGCATGACGCGATGGTCGAACAGGCCTGTACCGGCCCACCTACCGGTGGCCGAGTGGATGGAACAAGGACGATCTCACCTGATTCTTGCTTCGGCCGTGGCCGAGCCGTGACATTCGACGTACGCGAATTGGTCACTATGGCGCTTTACATCATCGGATCCTCATGAGGAGGGTCGAGCACTCACCCAAGGAGCGTCCGACGTGAACGAAGACCGAGTCAACTGCCGAGAGCCTGGAGTTGTGTCCGGACAGGCGGATTCGGCACAGGCGTCACCAAATGGCGAGCCGCAGCCAACAATTGTCAGTGAAGACCGCCCGCCCTCCGCCGGTCCAAGAACCGCTGGCGTGACCAGAATGCTTGGCCGGAGCTTCACGGCTCGCGTGGTCGGGATCGTCGGTGTCGCAGCGCTGGTTGTCGTGGGGTCGCTGATCGGCTCGGCAGTGCTGAGCAGTTCCGGCTCATTTCCTCGGTCGGCCAACATCCGGACGGTTCTAACTGCATCCCACAGCGCCGCGACAGCCTCGCCGGGGACGATCACAGTCACGGGCAACGGTGAAGTGGAGGGCACGCCCGACACTGCCACGTTCGACGTCGGGGTGAACACGACCGCGCGCACCGCAGTCAAGGCGCTCGAGGAGAACAATGCCCAGGTGGCGACTCTCGAGCAGTCCCTGGAGCAGAGTGGGGTCGAGCTGAAGGACATGCAGACGAGCTGGCTCGATCTCTCCGCCAACACCAACGCAAAAGGGAAGATCACGGGCTTCAGTGCCGATGACGATCTCACCGTGACCATGCACAATCTCTCGGACGTTGGGGAAGCTCTGGATGCCGCCGTCAGCGCGACTGGCAACGGCGTCACGTTGGACGGGATCTCCTTCTCCATCTCGAACCAGTCGACACTGCTTGCCGCGGCTCGGGCACAAGCGATGCAAGCGGCGAACACTGAGGCGACTCAGGTTGCCGCGGGAGGGGGATTGGCGCTCGGTCCGATCGTCTCGATCACCGATCAGGAGAACGCTGGGCAGTACGTGTACTACAGCCCGGTCAACGTGGCCGCTCCGGTGTCCAGCGGCGGGGCAGTGCCGGTGCAAGCGGGTCAGCAGCAGATCTCGGTCCAGGTGACGGTCGTCTACCAGCTCGTCGCCTCGTCCTGAGCAAGCTCCTTGCACCGCTCCCGGACCATCGGCGCCGACTGCCTTGATGCCCGTGTGGCGTCGCGGCAGTCGTCGCCATGGTCGCCCGGGGTCACCTTCGACCGCGGCGGCGCTCTGTCAAGCCTGCGTGGGTGTGAAGACCTGCTCGAGACTGTGCGTGCGCGAAATCGCCTCCTCGTCGCTTTGAAAGGACGTCATGGACGGTCCTGATCTATCTCATCTTCTCGACGACGCAAACTCCGAGAAGCCCTCTCGAGATGTGCTCCACGGCATTGTCCGTCGTCGCCGCCGCCTGCAGGCTCGGCGCGCCCGTACCGCGGCGACTCTCGGCCTCGTAATCGC
>Ga0326728_10024372_pt1 | contig 10973 bp, 10 predicted proteins | sample MB3enrmetagenome_FD_207602 | JGI IMG/M metagenome (GOLD analysis project Ga0326728, IMG submission 207602) | Lab enriched peat soil microbial communities from McLean, Ithaca, NY, United States - MB31MN | ecosystem: Environmental > Terrestrial > Soil > Wetlands > Peat | place: USA: New York...
GAGCTTGAGGACGGTCTGAAATCAGTTATGGTTTACAATACATTTGCAAGACCACTATTTGGTTTCATAGAGAATCCGATCGAGCGCACAATTGGGCTGCTGGAGAGATACACATGAGAACCTTGGCCTTATTCGGCGGTGAAAAAGTGAGAAAGGAGACCTTCCCAGCCTATAAGCCTGTCGGAAGGAAGGAGGAAGATGCCGCTCTGAGAGTGATGAAATCAGGAGTACTCTCGAGATTCCTAGGAAGCTGGCATGAAGATTTCTTTTACGGAGGAGCGGAAGTCAGGGCCCTTGAGTCAGAATGGGCCTCATATTTCGATGTAAAACACGCCGTAGCCGTTAATTCTGCAACGTCAGCGCTTTACTGTGCCGTGGGCGCAACCGGCGCCGGTCCGGGGGATGAGATTATCGTCTCCCCCTTTACGATGTCGGCATCGGCGGCGGCTGCCCTTATTTACAACGCTATTCCAGTCTTTGCCGATATCGAAGAGGATTACTTTTGCCTCTCCCCTGAATCCGTTGAAAGAAACATAACAGAGAGAACAAAAGCGATCATTGTCGTTGATATATTCGGACAACCCTATGACGCAGATCGAATTAACGCAATCGCAAAGAGATTCGGCCTTTATGTTATCGAAGACTGCGCACAAGCGCCCGGCGCGAAATACGGTGAAAAGTGGGCGGGAACCCTTGGAGATATTGGCGTATACTCTCTCAATTACCACAAACATATTCACACAGGCGAAGGGGGTATCCTGGTAACGAACGACGATAATCTCGCCGAGAAGTTGAGACTGATCAGAAATCATGCAGAGGCCGTGATCGAAGCAAAAGGGTTCAGCACCCTCGTCAACATGGTTGGTTTTAATTATCGAATGACAGAGATTGAGGCGGCAATAGCCCGTGAGCAACTGAAAAAGATGGCCGGTTTGATTGGAGACCGTGTCAAGAATGTCAAATACCTCACAGACAAGTTGAAGGCAATCCCTTGCCTTGAGCCTGCAAGAGTGCGGCCGCGATGTGAGCATGTATTCTACGTTCATCCCATAAAGTTCAATGCAGAGATCGCTGGTGTTCGTAGAGATCGGTATGTCGAGGCGGTGAGGGCCGAGCTTATGCCTAGCGAACTGAGAGAGAAAGAGGGCGTAAACGTCGGTTGTGGTTATGTGAGACCGCTGTATTTGCAGCCATTGTATCAAAACAAAATTGCTTACGGCAAGAACGGCTGTCCGTGGTCGTGCGATAAGTACTCAGGCAATGTTGCCTATAGCAAAGGGATATGCCCCGTAACAGAGAAAATGCACGAAGATGTGCTCATCACCCATGAGCTTATGCGGCCGCCAATGACGAAAAAGGACCTCGACGATGTTGTCGAGGCGTTCAGGAAAGTCTGGGAAAACAGAAACCAGTTGATGACCTAAGTATCAACGCACAATCGTTTCCACCCGGAAGGGAAAACTTCATGGTGAAGAAGCATACGGAAACGAGAGGCACGGGGCCAAAAAGGTAGATAAGGAGCATACTCGTGAAAATACTATTCATAATGTATGATAATCAAAGTGCGAGAAACCATATGCCGGTTGGGCCCTGTTATGTGGCGGCCTATGCGAAGAAACACGGTTATGATGATATTACTTATTACAGCCAGGATGTATATCATTACCCGGAAGAGCACCTTACCAAATATTTGTCTGAAAACCGATTTGATGTCGCAGCCATCGGCTTTGCAGCAGGTTACTTTCAGTACAGCAAGATAAAAAAAATATGCGATGCGATCAATAACGCCAGCAACCGACCTCTCATCGTTTTGGGCGGTCACGGTCCCACACCAGAGCCAGCTTTCTTTATAGACCAGATGCGCGCCGATGTGGCGGTTATGGGGGATGGCGAAGTACCCTTCCTAAACTTATTGCGGGCGCTGGAATCAAATACCTCTTTGAAGAATGTCGAGGGTATCGCATATCGCGATGGCGATACCGTCGTAGTTAATAAACGGGCGCAACCCATACGAGACCTTGATACGATTCCTTTCCCCTATTACGATATCCTGCCGATGGAGTATTATATCAACTCAAAGCTGTACGGTATGAGTCCCACCGAAAGAATGATCTATATGGTCTCGAGCAGAGGTTGCAATTACCACTGCAATTTCTGCATGCGCCTTGAAAAGGGCATACGATTCAGATCTGCCGACAGCATAGTCGAGGAGATAAAGAAATATAAGAAGGATTATGGGATAACGTTTGTTCATTTTGTTGATGAGCTATTCATGTTCAGCAAAAAGAGGGCTTTCGAGCTTTCAGAGGCATTCATTAAGGCCGAACTCAACATAAAGTACTTCTGTACGGGCCGCGTCAACATAGCCTCCCCGGAGATTTTGGAGATTATGAAAAAATCCGGCTGCGTGTTTATCGACTACGGAATAGAACAATTCGACAACAAGGCCTTGGCCGCCATGAACAAGCAGCAGACCGAGGAAGACATAATCAAGGCTATCGAATGCACTCAAAAAGCAGGGATATTTGTGGCCTTCAACATAATTTTTGGGAACTTGGGAGATACCATACAGAGTCTGAGAAAATCATTAGACTTGCTAACAAAATACAATGACTACGGCCAATTAAGGACTATTAGACCCGTAACGCCGTATCCCGGTTCCCCTCTTTACTATCATGCTATTAAAGAAGGGCTTTTAGAGGGCCCGGCAGACTTTTACGCAAAACACAAGAATCTAGAGCTTCTGACGGTAAATTTCACAAATATCCCTGATGACGAATTTCACAAATTGCTTATGGAGGCGAACGCAGATATTATTACCGATTACTATAATTACATGAAAGAACAGACTATCAATTCATTCAAAGAGATCTATTCAAACAAAAACTACGATTATCGCGGTGCCCGCCATTGATGTTTCCCTCACGGATAGAATAATTTCGCAAATGATCTCAGATATTCTCAGCACATTGTCCGCATAGATGTAACAGGGGGCAGTAGATGCACACACTCACCACAGTGAATAAGTTCATTCCACAGGCATTGAGGCCGTTCTTCGGCCAGCTGTATCGGGCATTGATGCCGCCCTTTGATTCCCTGCATCGTCGCTTCTTTTCTGAACGCCTGACCACCGGCCAAAAGCAGTTTATTCGAGAAAACAGGGCTTATTGGAAAAAGTATTCGAATCACCACCGGAATGGCGCTTACGTGCTGATAGAGCCCAAGTATGACCCCATTACTCTTTTGGGTAATGTCTCGCACGCTGCCCTTGTTGCGTATGCCAGAAATCTCACACCTTTGTTCATGCTCTGGTCCCGCTTTGATACCGCTTCGAAACGCATCATGCAGTCCTGCCCGAATGCCGAGTTCGTTTATCTGGATGATCAGCGGTATGTGGATGCCAGAGAACAGGCTAATCTAATGGCGAGGGAGGCTTATGAAGCAATGAAGTCTCCTGAAGATCTGATCAAGTTCGAGGCTGACGGGATCGACTTTGGGAGTTTGGTCTACGATCAGGTGCTCTATTCACGGTGTGCGACAATACGAGTCATTGACGAGAAAGTGCTTGATTGTCTGAAAGATTTCTTCTGGTACCGCTTCGTTGTCCGAGACGTTATCGATAGGTACAGGATCGAGACATCGATCATGAGCCACCATTACGTCGGGCTCATGTCCGGCACATTTACCCGATATCTAGTTCAGAGAGGTATCGAAGTAATGAGCCATCTGGGGACGGGTCACATAGTCTTGAAAAAGTTCCATACGTTGGGTGACGTGGGAATCTATCCACATACAGCTGAGCCATGCTATTTTTCGCTGATGCAGAACTGGCCAGATGACACGGTGATCAAGCAAGCCGATGAATTCATGGAGCGTAGATTTAGCCAAAAGCAAGTCAATATCTCCCTCGGTGTGGTTTTTGATTATTCGAAGCGCCTGTTCAAAAGCAGAGAAGAATTCAGTGAGCACTTTAATCTTGACCCCCAGAAAAGACTGGTTTTCGTTATGCTGCATAGCTTCAATGATTGGCCGCGGTCGTTGTTTCAAGGGTCGATGATCTATCGTGACTACTGTGACTGGTTTGAAAAGACGCTTGAGATCGCCAAAACGGAGGACTCCGTAAATTGGGTGTTTAAGGAACACCCCTCCTCCGCGCTGTATCCCACGCAGGACCTCGATTTGGCCGCGGTGTTTGGGGAGCTGCACTACCCGCACATTCGATTCTTGCATTATAAGGCCGATTTCAACGAGGTGGCTTTGAGAACCATCGCCGACACGATTATCACGTGCGCCGGTTCGGCAGGTTTGGAATACTCGTGCTTGGGGATCCCCGCCGTGCTTGCTGGTCCGAGCAGTTACAGCGGGCTTGGGTTCACTATTGAGCCTCGGGATGCCACCGAATATGAGTACCAACTGAGACATCTCGCTGATCTTGATCGGTTGAATGCAGAGCAGATTAAGACGGCCAAACTCTTTTTGTTCTTTCAATTTGGAATCATGGCAGATGTCCCCTATTTGTTCTCTCCTGATTTTGACTTTAGCCAGGCTGTCGAAAACAACGCGACTTTCATCTGGCAGGAAGCTGCTAAGTTCATGCTTACGACCGACCGGCAGGCAATGGACCGCCAGGTCGCACTTTTGTCCGAGTTTTTTAGGAATCCCGCCTGGATCCAACTTGTAGATTTCGAAAAGTATCCATTTCTGAAAGGGGCGATTGAAAGAATATAGTGCGGGATAAAGTACCTGTCGAATCGGGCTTGCGACCTACGACGGTCAGTAGCCCGACAGTGCTTCATTGTCATCTTATCGAGGCACTGAACTCCTCCCGGGAGCAAGAGGCTATAGAACTAGTATTGATCGGGGGGTGTTCGCGTTCCGGGAAATCTTATCTTGCCGGTCAGTTAAAGAAACTACTCGAAGAAAGCGGTTTCAATGTAATAATAGCGAAGCTTGATGCCTGGTTAGTAGGCAAGGAGAGGCGAAGGCCTGGTTCGAACGTACTGCAGAGATATGAAACTGAACGCATCGTAAGCTCGATAACTGATCTACTCAATGGAGTGCCCGTATGCCCGCCTGTTTATGACGTAGGTACGAGAGAGCGCCTAGCGGAAGAACAGGACAGCCCGCTCCAAATAACAACCGGCATAGTTATTCTTGAGGGCGTTGTCGCTCTTGCAATACCTGAGCTCCTGGGAAGGGCGTCGTTTAGGGTATTTGTGGATGTTCCCGACACTGTGAGGCGGGAGAGACTGGCTGGCTTTTATCTTAATCTTAAGAATGTCCCCCAAGATGAGTTTCTCGCCATGATGGACGAGCGGGAAAACGAGGAAGTGCCTTTCATCAAGTCAAGCAGGTGGAACGCGGATGTCGTGTATTCGCAGGCACAGGATTTCCACAGTCATAAGAAAAGGGTGGATTAGAGGTGACCTTCTTCGGTGAGTACTTCCTTCTCGTAGAAAAGGCTCTCAAGGCCGTCGACCATTCCTTGCTGCAAGATGTGGCCGGCGCGATCATGGAAACTGCTGACAGAAGGAGGAAGATCATCCTTGCCGGCAATGGAGGAAGCGCGGCCATGGCGAGTCATGTGGCCGTGGATTTGACCAAGTCCGCGGGGATACGCTCGATAAATTTCAATGAAGCGGGTCTATTGACGTGTCTCGCCAATGATTATGGATACGAGAACGTTTTTGAAAAGGCTCTTGAGCTTTACGGAAACGAAGGTGACTTACTTATTTTGATAAGCAGTGGCGGACAGTCACAAAACGTCCTCAATGCGGCAAGGAAAGCAAGGGAGCTCCGTATTGGGGTGATTACCTTTACCGGATTTGAAAAAGATAACGAGCTTCGGCAGATGGGGGACCTTAATTTATGGGTTGATAGCAAGAGCTATAATGTCGTTGAAATGACCCACCACACCTGGCTGGTTGCCATCGCGGACTACATCGCCGCTAAAATGAGCCGGCTAGGTCATTGATAAAAAGGTCGAGACGATGAAGGTGTTGGTAACGGGAAACAAGGGGTATGTCGGCACGGTACTTGTGGAAGCCCTAGCGATGGAATCCTATGAGGTAGTGGGGTTTGATACGGACTACTATAGATATTGCAACTTGATTGACCATGTCAGCCCACCGAGGCAGATAACGAAGGATATTCGCGATGTTTCTCCGGAAGATTTGGAGGGCATTGACTCGGTGATCCATCTTGCGGGTCTCTCCAATGACCCTCTTGGCGAGTTGGCCCCGCATTTGACGGACCTCATAAATCATAGAGCGTCGGTGAAGCTGGCAAAATGCGCCAGGGAGGCCGGGGTAAAGCGTTTCGTCTATGCGTCGTCTCAGAGTATGTATGGCATTTCAGAGACCGACAGCGAGCTGGACGAGGATAGCAGCCAGAAGAATCCCATTACTTCATACGCGCGCGCTAAATGGCTCGTTGAAGAGGAATTGAAAGAACTCGATAATGATGACTTTGTCACGGTCTGCATGAGGCCGTCTACTGTTTTTGGAGCAAGTCCCCGCTTTCGGAGCGATATCGTGTTTAATAACCTGGTCGCCTGTGCCTTCACGACGGGAAGGATAGAGATTAAGAGCGACGGAACGCCATGGCGACCGGTGGTTCATGTTCGCGACGTGTCAAGGGCTTTTGTTGCAGGTCTCGAAGCTCCTTCGAATCTTGTGGCACGTCAATCTTTCAACGTCGGTATACCGAATGGGAATTACACGGTACGAGATCTTGCCGAAGCCGCGCAACGCGCAGTCCCGGGAAGCTCACTTGTTTTTACGGATGAGCATGGCGGTGACGCGCGTACATACAGAGTTAGTTTTGCGAAGATTTTGAACACTCTGAAGGATTACTATAAGCCCGAGTGGGATTTGGACCGAGGAGGCAAGGAATTAACCGAGTTCTTCCGGAAGATCGATCTTACCGAAGAGAAGTTCAGGGGGAGATTATGCAACAGGCTGCAGGAGATTAATGCTCTTTTGTCATCCGGCGAAATCACCAAAGATTTGCGGTGGAGTAAATAGACAGTGGGGCTATGAGCAGGTATACAAGTATCGAACGCTGCAGAATTAGCGGCTCGAATAACCTGGTTGCCATTCTCGACCTCGGAGAGGAACCATTGGCCAATGGGCTCAAAGTGTCTCCTCACGATGCAGAGGAGAAGTTTCCATTAACACTCATGTATTGTCCCGAATCTTCACTCGTTCAACTAAGGGAAACGGTAGACAAGGAGGTCTTGTTTTCTCATTATACCTGGGTCACAGGGACCTCTTCCTTGACTCGGGACTATGCAACGCTATTCTTTCAAAGGGCCATCGGAATAGCAATGCCGGACCTGGATGACCTGATTGTTGAGATCGCTTCGAACGACGGCACATTTCTGATGCCATTTCTGCACCACGGCTTTCGTAATATTCTGGGAGTCGATCCAGCAGAGAATATCGCGGCGGTTGGAAACGAACGGGGCGTGCGTACGCTTGCAGGATTTTGGGGCAGGCAAGTAGCAGAAGAAACCGTTGCGCGGTTTGGCTGTGCAAAACTTGTTATCGCGAGAAATGTCATTCCTCACGTGAGCGAACTGCACGACGTTATTGCCGGAATAAAGCATATTCTGAGGGACGATGGAGTCGGCATCATCGAATTCCACTATGCCGGACAAATACTGCAGGAACTCCATTACGACTCCATCTATCATGAACATCTGTGCTATTTCTCCGTAAAATCGATAACATATTTGCTTGAGCTTTTTGGCCTCTTTCCTTTTCATATCGATACCAGTCCCATAAGCGGGGGCTCGTACGTGATCTATTTTTCCAAGCGAGAAAGGCACCGGAGCAATGACTATTTGAGGTTGCTTGAGCAGGAAACCTCAATCGGCGTGAATGATATCCGGACATGGGAAGAATTCGCGAAAGCATGCCTCGAGCACGGAAGACAATCTAGAGATATTGCGGCCTCATTTCCGTCCAAAACCGTTCTGGGATTCGGCGCCTCGGCACGGAGTTCTACTTATCTGAATTTCTGCGGCTTTGATTCCACTCACATAAAGGCGATCATTGACAACAACCCATTAAAACAAGGCTTGTATTCACCAGGCGCCGCAATCCCAATAGTTAGCTTGCAAAATGGTATGGGGATGCGACCCGATCTGATATTCATTCTTGCCTGGAACTTCAAGGACGAAATCGTGAGGGAATGTAAAGCGAATGGATACAAAGGTGAATTCCTCGTGGCGTTCCCCCGTAGTCCTTCCTATCTAAAGGGATAGCATGAAATTTCATGAACAAAAACTGGGCGGTGTTTTTCTCATAGAGCCGGAACCATATGCCGATGAGCGAGGACTTTTCAGAAGACAATTCTGCCAAAGGGAGTTTTCCGAGCTAGGTCTGATGACGGACATAAGGCAGTGCAACGTATCGGAAAACAAGGGCAGCTATACCCTGAGAGGATTTCACTATCAACTGCCGCCACACGCTGAGAGCAAACTGCTTTCGTGCATGAAGGGAGCAGTACATGACATCGTGGTCGATTTGCGAAAAGGATCGGAAACGTGGCTCAAGTGGCAGTCATTTCAACTTACCGAGGAAAACCGTCTGAGTCTGTACGTCCCGGCAGGATGTGCAAACGCCTACTTAACCCTTCAGGACGACACGTGGATATTCTATTATCATTCGGAATTCTATACGCCCGGAGCCGAGGGCGGTATTCGGTATGATGATCCGTTATTCAATTTTGATTGGCCTTTCAAACCCGAGGTCATTTCTGATAAGGATCGGAACCTTCCGATAGTTGACTCAAAGACCTTTTTGGCCCACTCGGACCTATGAGAATCTTAGTCAGCGGGGCAACGGGTTTTGTCGGCAGACACGTCGTTAATCAGATTCACGGCGTGGGCAATGATATCGTCTCAATAGCGCTTGATGCTAGTCCGCGTCAAACCAATCAAGAAGGCATACGTTGGGTTCACGGTGATTTGGGACAACTCGATCCCGTGAAGCCCACAATAACAGCCTTCAATCCTGAGGTGGTTATTCATCTGGCATGGCAGGGCATCCCAGACTATTCAGAGAGCGTTTCCCGGGCTAATTTGAACAACTCCGTGCAGTTTCTTGGTTTTGTCTTGGACGAAACCGACTGCAGGAAGATCATCGTATCCGGCAGTTGCTTGGAGTACGGAAAGAACGAGGGGGCATGCAGGGAGGCGGACGTAATACGACTCACATCGTTCTTTTCGTGGGCTAAGCATTCCTTGTATCAATATCTGCTGTTGAAATGCAAAAAGAGGCATGCTGGCTTCATATGGTTTCGATTGTTTTATGTCTACGGACCCTGGCAGAGAAGTGGGTCTTTGGTGCCTACTCTGGTACAGGCACTGAAGGATGGGCGATTGCCGCCTATACGATCGCCTTTGAACAGGAACGATTTCATCTATGCCGGGGATGTGGCCGAAGTCTTTCGACTGGCCGTAGAATTGAAAGTTGAGAACGGAATTTATAACGTCGGAAGTGGTCAACCCCGGAGTGTCTACGATGTGTGCAAAATAGTTGAAGAAAGAGTGTTGGGCACACACGAGATGAGTGAAAGAATGAGAGAAAGTGGGACTACGGAACAAGAGGTAGACTTCTGGGCAGACATGGGAAAAACGAAACAGGCCTTCAATTGGGCCCCCAAAACGTCGTTCGAACAAGGTATCAAGCTCTACATAGACTCAATAGGATAGAAGTCTCTCGTATCAGCCAATCATGAATATCGAGCAAGCGGCAATACTCTGCGGAGGGATGGGGAAGAGGTTACGTCCTATAACGAACACAATACCCAAGCCGATGGTCCTGGTCAACGGACGTCCCTTTCTTGAATACCTGATCGAACAACTCAAACAAAACGGAATTAAGGAAGTTGCCCTGATGACGGGCTATCTGGGAGAAAAGATCCGTGAGCATTTTGGTAATGGGAGCGCTTTTGGAGTAGATATCGTCTATTCCCATGGCCCCGTGGAATGGGAGACCGCAAGAAGGCTTCATGAAGCGAAGCCACTGCTCAGGGATCATTTTCTCCTTCTTTACGCCGACAACTTTGTCCAGTTCAGTCTCAACAAGCTGGTCAATTACTATCAAACAAAGAAGAAGCTGCTTTGTTTTGTCGTGCAATCAAAAGCAAACGGGAACATTCGCTTAATGACCGACGGCACGGTTGAGGTTTATGACAAAACCCGATCCATGCAGAACCTGGGCTTTGTGGAATTGGGTTACATGGTCGTTGACAAGAGCATATTCGCGTACTATCAGGATATCGACGTCAGCTTCTCTGAGATACTGGTTACGTTAGTAATGCATGGGCATGTGGCGGGAATGATTGTTGGGGATGCCTACCACAGCATCTCCGACCCGGAGCGTCTGAGATTGACAGAAGCGTATCTGAAAACCAAGAAGATTCTCTTGATTGACAGAGATGGCGTGATTAATAGGAAAGCTCCGAGGGGAGAATATATAGCAAGATGGAGTGACTTCCATTTCATCCCTGACAATATCAGGGGCCTTAAAGAATTGTCGGATCAGGGTTTTGAGTTTATCGTTCTATCGAACCAGGCCGGCATAGGAAGAGGGATCTTGAATGCGACGACAGTGAGGGGAATCAATGAAAGAATGCGGAATGCCTTAAAAGCGGAAGGAATCTCCATTCTGGAGGTTTATGTTTGTCCACACCATTGGGAAGATAACTGCTATTGTCGTAAACCGAAGCCCGGCCTATTTTTTCAAGCTTCGCGCGACTGGCTGTTTCGATTGGACCAGACCTTTTTCATTGGCGATGACCCCCGTGATTGTCAGGCAGCCTATAATGCAGGCTCCAAGTGCGTATTCCTGGGGAATACTGAGGATTTAGGTGGTCTTTCAAAGGAAGAGTATCCTCACTTTATTTGTGGCAACATACATGATGCGCTTCCCTACATTATGGAGAATGGATGATAATCTCAA
>Ga0326728_10024375_pt1 | contig 10972 bp, 10 predicted proteins | sample MB3enrmetagenome_FD_207602 | JGI IMG/M metagenome (GOLD analysis project Ga0326728, IMG submission 207602) | Lab enriched peat soil microbial communities from McLean, Ithaca, NY, United States - MB31MN | ecosystem: Environmental > Terrestrial > Soil > Wetlands > Peat | place: USA: New York...
ATTTAGGGTTCTGGCCCGAAGAGCGTGAGCATAGACCTGGGGGCAGCGGGGCCCCAACGCCGGGAAATGCTCTTCGGCGCATGCTCGAGGTCAGAGAGCGAAAGAGGGGGAAGACCATGCAATGCCTTCCATTCAGTGACAGGCACTGGGCAGGCGGACCCATGACCCTCCGACTCAGGCCCGCCCGCGCGCGTGGGAGGATGGCAGCGCTGATGGGCGTTGTGGTCTTGCTGACCGGCATCAATCAGCTTGGTGCGCAAATCCGGACGGGAACCAGTTCGCTGGTATTGCAGGTACGTCCGGAGGAACAACTCCAAGTGCAGAACGGCAGCGTCGTGCTCAAGATCCGCCTTGCCCGCGGTACGATGGCTCATCTCTGGTTGGCGGAGTCCTGCACGCCCACTTCTCCCGAATCGCAGGTCATCATCGCCTCCGGGAACTACACGATCCCTCTCAACCTGTTAATCCCTGCGAGCGGTAATCCTACCCCCAATGCGATGCAGGTTTGCCTGGTGTCCTCCGACGGGGTGCTTAATGATTCCCGGCCCGTCGAGACCCTGGGGACAGCGGTCCAGGGGGGGACGTCCCAGCTTGCGCCCAAAGGTGTTTCGGTTGCCGTGCCGGACGGATGGAGCGTGACCACTCAGGGGCGCACGACCACCTGGTCTAATCCGTAAGTGCCAGTCTCTTCCCGAAGTCCCCCTCGATCGCCCCGAAGCGGACTGGGTTTTCCGCCCAAGGCTAGTTGCTGATGCCCGCCCCGCCGCGCCCGCCCGCGCCCGTGCTGCCGCGCGACGATTCATTGCCGGCTCGGCCCCCATGACCAACCCCGCCGCGGCTCCCCTTGGTTGAGCCCCCGCGCGTGCTGCCCCCTGTTCCACCTTTCTCCGCGCCTCTTCTTCCCCCGCTTCCGGAACCACCCGGGTCAACCGTTCCGCCTTGCCTGCCCACGTGAATCTCCTGCTGCAAAATCTCCCGCACCGGCTTCATGGATACGGGCTTGGGTTTTATCTCGAACTCAACATGGGGCGGCGCTTTAAAACTTCTGGGTAAAACCCGGACGCTGGCCGGCGATGCCAGCAAGTAACCTTCAGGAAGAGTCTGCGAATCGATCGCGACGTCGTAGTCACCCTCGCGCAGGTTATAGAAAAAGAAGCTACCGTCCGTGTAGGGGGTGGTGTAGCGATTCGTGCCGGCGAGGCGGATGACAATGTCCTCAACCGGCGTGCCCTCCGGGAACACTACCTTGCCTGAGAACATGGCCAGGCGGACCACGTTGAAGTCGGCACGGGCGATGGATTCGGGATCGACCTTCACGCGCCCCTGGGTGGCCGCGCCCGGCTCGTAATCGGTGGGAAGCTGTTCCATGTCGAGCCCCACCTCGTGAATCCCCTCGGGAACCTTGCCAAAATCGTAATGGCCGGCAGCATCCGTGAGGGCGCTGCGATCATGGTCAAGACTGATCGCAACGCTGGGTGCGGGCCGCGTCCCCCCCAGCGACTGCTCCAGCACCAGCCCCTGGACGCTTCCTACCAGCGGAGTATGAACCGCCGTATAGTCCTCGATGGAGCCTCCTTCCGACAATCCTTTCCCCCAGCGGATTTGCCTGGTGAAGCGCACGAAGACGTTCCACTGATTGTTCGCGGCGATTTGGGAATCGAGGCCCAGGCCGCTATTCCCGAACAAGAAAATGTTCTCGGGATTGAGACTCGTCAGGAGGTTGTTGCGGAGGGCTTCAAGGTGCAATGACCAGCCGCGCAGGAGAGGTGTGCTCAGTCCGGCCAAACTGCTGGAATAGGCATTGGTGCTAAAAACGCTTCTGTTCAGCAGGTCGTTCCCTTTCTCCAGGTAACCATAGGCAGAGAGGCGCTTGAAGTTGGTGGTGATCGACCCGCGGTAGAAGAACGTATTGGTGGTTTCCGCCGCCCTGGCGTTTTGTTCGCGGACGGAGGCGCCCAACACCAGCCGCTTCCAAACGAAGGTGTCGCCGAGTTCGGTGAATCGCTGGGTAAGCGGCGCGGCATTGGAATTCAGGTTCATGTCAATGTAGGAGAGCCGTATGCTGTGGCGTCGCACGGGGCGCGTGACGTTGATCGTCAACTGGCGGTTGTTGGAGTGGGACTCGCCGGGCAGGGCAGGATTGAGCGTTGTGAGGCGGAGCGTGGAAAGCGAGGCATTGGCGGCAAACTCCCAGGGCAGTATGAAATTTGCGCCCGAGGTTTCCCCCGAACTGTGGTAAGTGGGCAGTTGGGGATTGTGCTCAAGGTTGTTGGAGTACACGCTGGCGGAGCCGTAAAAATCCACCCGTTTGCCCAGCCGGTAATGCCCATCAACGTAAGGCCCCTTCCGATCGCCCACGAACGTGCCCAGCATGGGGAGATAAGTGGTGCTTTGCAGGGCGTAATTGGCCCGGAAGCTGAAGTTATCCGTTTCCCAGTCCGGACCCAGAAGCAGCGATAGCGGTTCCTGCCCCACCGGCGTGGGGGTGAAGCTGGAAGCCGTGCCGGCGTTCGCTTCCGTGTAAAACTTCAAATGTTTTGTGGCGTGGTAAATCGACTGAAAGGCCAGACCATTCCATTGCTTATAGTTGCGGCCAGCCAGGAAGTACGTTGAGTCGGTGGAGAGAACGCTGGAGTTCGTCCCCAGGTTCATATAGCGCACCCCGAATTCCCAGCGCTCGCCCACCTTCTGCCACATGGAGGCGCCCATGACCAGTTGCGGCAGGGTCACACGGTAAGGGACGCGCGGCCCACTGAGCAGGGTTTCCTCGCCTACGAAAAACTGGAAACTGCGGTTCTTGCGCTTGACGACGATTCGCGCCCCGCGGCCGGAAAGGTCGGGAGTATAGACGTTCAGGAAGGGGTTCTCCACCAGGTTGTAGTGGAATTGAAAGTCGCCGGCAACGAAGTCCCATTTCCAGCCCCAGAGGGGCGCTTGCTGAAGGCCCACAAAGTTCGTCCCGGTGCGGAAACCGCTGCCTCCATAACCTTCCAGGTTGGCATCCAGGAGGCCGGTGCCGGGAATGAATTCTTTGAAGGCGAGCGCCATCCCCGAGGTATCAAGCAACGGTTGCGCGTTTCCACCCATGTAGTAACCCTGGAGGGAAACTTCGGCTTCCCCGGCGCTCTGGGCAAGGGCTGGGCGGGAGAAACACACCAACAGTGAAAGAGAGAACAGAAGGGCACACGCCAGAGAGCGGCGGGAAGTGGGCAATGTCGGTTGGCTGTAGCGGCGGTCTCTGACCGACGGCTCTTGATTCCCTGGATTCCGGCGGTCAGAGACCACCGCTACAGCCAACTGAACCACAAGCCAGCGGGGGGAAGGACTGCGTGATGAAAAGTAACCGGCAGGAGTAAAAGGGGAGCAGTCGATTTCGTTCCGGGTCTTCATCCTGACTCCTGGCTCCTAACTCCTGACCCCTTTTCTCAGTGGGCCACGGGCGTCGGCGCCGGCTGATCCACCGTCACCTCCGCGGAGCCTTCCTGGATTTCGGCCGTGCCGATATCCACCCGTGCGCGAAGCTTGTAGTGCCCAGGGTTAAGATGAGCCTTGAGGGGGAAGACGAATCTCTGACTGCGTTCCCGCAAGACGGGGAGAGAAGTGAAATCCTCCGTCTCCACCACTTGCCCCTTATCGTCCACGAGATCGAGTTTGCCCGTGGGCCGAAAGTACATCTGCCCCTGGTTCTCCAGCACCACCACAGCCTGCCACCCGGCTTCGTTGGAGTCCTTGGCCGGGGGAACCGCTTCGAGCTTGAATTCTTTCAGCCCTCCCCGTACCGGGGGCGAACCCACCACGACATAAATGGCGGCGACGATTCGGACCGCCATGCGCATGCCGACGCCTTCCGTCGCCTGTCCGGCAGCCGGGAGGGTGGTGAATCCCGCGGCGCAGTTGTAGCTGCCTTCGGCGAGGTCGGAAGGCGCCCGCAGTGTGTACCGCGCGATTACGAACCCGCCGTTATCAAGCTCGAGCTCCATGGGATTCAGGCTCAGCCATTTTTTGCAGGAGTAGGCAGCCTCCCGGGGCAGGTCGCGCTCAAACTGCGGCGTGCTCTGGTCGTCGATATCAAAGTCCAGAAGCTCGCCTCGCACGCGCGTTTTGACGTTGGTTTGATTGCTCAGTTTCAACGCTCCCGAATACTCCTGCCCGGGCATCATGTGGATTTCCACACGCATGGGGGCCATCCCCAAGCCCAATTGCGCTTGCGCTGGGACCGCTGTCCCCAGGGTCAAGAGAGCCAGGAGAATGATTACGGTTGGGTATAGATGTAACTCACGGATAGTGTGCATGATGTACCTACTGTGTAGTTCCAGGCATCCTGGAACGTATAAGTTATGTAAAAACTAGCCGTCTTATTTCCCGTCCCGCTGGCCACCTCCGTACCATTGCCGGTGTTGGTCAAGGCAGCCGAAGCCTGGCAGGTGACGTTGGTGGCAGTTCCGCAGGCCACCGTCACGGAGGTCATGGGCGGGGTGTTGCAGCCCGTAAAATTCGCGGCGCCCGCCTTCGCCCAGACCCGCCAGGTGGTCGGCCCAGTGAGCCCCGAGGTGGTAAGTTTGACCTCGGTCGTCGAGCTCGTCTGTGTGTTGTCGGGCGTGGACGAGGTAAAGGTGATGGTGGCCGGGGTCACACTATTGCTGCCGACGTTCAGGGGAACCGCTTCTTTCTGCATGAGTTCTGAATGCATGACCGGGGTGGGCCGGCGTGAGCCTGGCAGCTTCTGTGCCCACGCCGACCCGCTGAGAAGTAGGGTTGCCCCTGCTAACACCAGCACTATGAATCTGCCCATCCCGGTCCCCTTTCTTCGCCCCCAAGGGTGGGGCGGCCTGTGCCCGGTCAAGAGAGCGCGCAGCGCTCCCCGACCGCGCCATCAACTACGAAGCGCTGATGGTGTACGTAACGGTCGCTGTGTAAGTGTTGCCGGTCTGGTATTGCGGGTCGTTGGGCAGGGTCCAGGTGACCGAGGCGCTGTTTCCGGACTTGGCGGAATGAGCGGCGGCGCTAAAAGTTGCCACGGAAGTAGTACCTGACGTGGAAGCAGTCAGCGACCCGGTGCAAGCTGTTCCTGGGCTGCTCACCGTGCAGGTGTAAGTCAGAGCATCGCCCGTAGCCGGGGAGGCAACCGAGGGTCCCCCCGCCGGGGCGAAGTCACTCGTAACTTGCAATACAATGCTGCCGGTTCCGCCGGTTTGACTCGTCCGAATGAAATAGGTGAAGTTGGTCGTGCCGGTGTAATTGGAGAAGTTGGTGCCGGGCGAGGTGAGGGTTGTGGCGGTGGCCCCGATGGTCAGGGCTGCCTCGGCCACGGGAGTAACCTGGAGATTGTTCGTTACGGTCGTCGTACCCAACTGCGCAAAGGCTGTAGACGCCGCGAGCAGCAGGGCCGCTGCAAAAACCAAGATTCTTTTCATGGGGTCGTCTCCTTATTTTTTTCTTCAGAATTGATCAGCTCGCGCTGATTTCGAACCTTTCAACTTGCACTGATGGTAAAAGTCACGACGGCTGAATAGGACCCGGTCTTATATTTGGGGTCGTTGGTCAAGGTCCAACCGACGGACGCGCTGTTCCCGCCGATGACGGAACGATTGTCGGCTCCGAAAGTCGCCACGCTGGTTTGTGAGGTCGTCGAGGCGGTAGTGGGGCTTGTGCAGGCCGTGGCCGTCCCGTTATTCCCCGGGTTGGCGACGGTGCAACTATAATTGAGCGCGTCACCGGTAGTGGGTGGGGTGGCCACGGAGGGGCCGCCGGCCGGGGCGAAGTCGGTGGTAACCTCCAACTTGATGAAGCCGCTTCCCCCGGACTGCGTCGTCCGGATGAAGTACGTCAAGCTGGTGGTGCCTGTATAACTACTGAAGTTGGTACCCGTCGACGTAAGGTTGGTGGTAGATCCGACGGTCAGAGCCGCCTCGGCCGCCACCGTAACATTAACGGTGGTCGTTCCCGTGGTGGTGCCCAACTGCGCTCGGGCGATGGGCGCGGTCAGCAGGAGCGCAATGGCGGCGAGATAGAATGTCTTCTTCATGGTTTTGTTCCTCTCTCCATGTTTCTAGGTTGCACTGATGGTCCAGGTTATAGTTGCCGAAAAACTCCCCGTCTTGTACTTGGGGTCGTCAGTAAGTTTGAAATTGACGCTGACGGTGTTGGTGGCGGCGTTGTTGCAGGGACTGCCCGCCCCCGTGCACGCTCCTGCCGGGACCGTGACAATATTCGTGGCCGTCGTCGTGCTCGCCGTCTGGGTACCGGAGCAATTGGCGCCTAATGTAGCCCCGGTGCACGTATAGGTCAGCGCATCGCCCGGAGAGGGCGGGGTACCGATGCACGGCCCACCGGAGGAGCAGGTGAAATCCGTCGTCACCTTGACGGTGATGGTTCCGCCGCCCGTGGAAGCAGTGGTCCGCGCCCGGTAATCGAGAGTGACCGCGCCGGTGAAGGCGCTGAAGGTGGTTCCCGTGTGGGTGAGAGACACCGAAGACGGAATCGTATAAAGGAGCCCGGCAGGTTCCAGATCGAGGGTCAGCGTCTGGGTCCCCAGGGTTGTTTGTGCATTGCAACCCTGCGGCGCCAGAAGCATCACCACGCCGCCCAAACCATATACAAAAACCCACGTCAGGAAGTGCTTAACATTCCGCAGCAGGAGCATGTGTTGTTGAGAAAGCGCTTTCTATTTTTGAAAATGAATGACGTTGAGTAACATCAGGACTAATATTTACCATATTAGAAAACTCATGACAGTGGGAGTTAAAACCCCCACTTTGATGCCCCCGGCGCGCCTCCTGCACCCGAAGGGCCATCCCCTGCCTGAGGGTTTTGAAAACATCCATACCTCAGTACTTGACCGCCGACGGCGGCCATGGCTCGACCTCGAGATAGAGCGATGAGCTTATGATTTCAAGACGAGGCCAGAAGGACGCCCGGGATCTTCATGGCGTTTTGTTCTGGAGGCACGAAAGCCGGATGGATCTCCGTGCTGGCATGCCCTGGCTCCCCAACCAGGCCCCGGGCGCGAGGAACTGCCTTTCCCGGGAAGGGCACAGGGCAATGAATGCTTCATTCCGCCAATTGCGATATGCAGGGTTGCCCGAATTACAATTATCCAAAAGACTGCAAGATCTCTGTGCCGGGTTGTAGGGCCTAAGTAATGGGAAAGCATCGTATGCCTACGTCATGCTCGTCCGATGGCCATGAACTCAGTCTCCATGCTCAACGGGGACTAATTATCAGAGACTTTTAATTTCTCACAATGGTACAAACGTACTAGGACTAAAATTGTTAATGTCTTACTTGGGATACCAATTCTTATATGACCGATTATATAGTATTAGTGTTGTAGGTAATAAACCTTAACCAGTGCAAACAAAAGTGGCCACGGACAGCACCGTTCTGGCCGCGACTAACCCCGCCAGTGAAAAGAATCTGCTCACTCGTCGCACTGCCCAGCGCCGCAATGGAGGGTTTCCGGCGCTGCACAGGATCTGGCCTGAGAAGTCGCCTTCCCATCACAGACACCAATTGGCGGTATAACGGCCAAACACTTGAAGAGCCTGCGGCAGGACGAGATTGTCCTGAGAGGACAACGACCTCTATGTGTCGGTGCACCCTGATTTTCCCAACCAGCGGCTGACCATCAAAATCGAGCCCGACGCGGACGGCAAGCACGGTTTCCGGGTCCTCGGTGAATATACCAAGGAAAGGGCAAAGCTATCGGGCCAGCAGTTATCCGAGTATCTGCTCAAGCCCATCTTAGCCTCCGCCAGCATCAATTGAAATCGCCCGGCGGATCCTCTGGTCCGCTACTTTGGTGACGGTGCCGCCGCTTCAGCAGGCAGAGTTCTTAAATCGACCCTCGCACCGGAGACTTACCATACCGCTGTTCTTTGGTAATAAGATGAGCACTTTTGACCAGGGCGGTGAGCGGTATTGGACTGCCCCAGAAAAAGCCTTCGAGTATAAGCATATCGGCTGGTTGGAGGAGATCATCAGCTTGTCGTGGCCCACGGCCAGGTGGCCAAGGCGAAAGACATTATGCAGGCAACTCACCCGACGGAAGTAGCACTCCACATCATTGAACGTGCGCAATCCGCCGCGGCCGGCACGAGATAATGCGGCAGTAAGGCACTAAATGCCAAGGAGGGCAAGACAATGTTGAGAAATGTCACCCGTTTAAAGGGTTTTACGATCCGAGCCCGGGATGGGGAGATTGGAACATTGGAGCAGTTCTATTTTGACGATGAGAGCTGGGCCATGCGCTACCTGGTGGTTAATGCCGGGGATTGGCTAGGTGGTCGGCTGGTGCTGGTCTCACCCGTTGCCCTCCGCCAGGCGGAGTGGGAATCAAAGCGACTCGATGTGGCGCTGACGAAGAAACAGGTAGAGGACAGCCCGTCCATAGATACGCACAAGCCCGTCTCACGCCAGCACGAGGCCTTGTATTTGGGGTATTACGGTTACCCCTATTATTGGGGTGGACCCAATTTATGGGGCCTTGCGTCTTACCCGGCAGGCTTGACGGTTGAAAGGGAAGCGGTGACGGAAGCGGAGGCGCTGCGCGCCAGGGCGGGAAAAGAGTCGCCCGATTCACACCTGCGCAGCACCGACGAGGTGACCGGCTATCACATCGAGGCGTCGGATGGTGGGATCGGTCATGTGGAGGACTTCCTGGTCGATGATGAAACCTGGGCGATTCGATACCTTGAGGTGGATACGCGGAACTGGTGGCCGGGGAAGAAAGTGCTGGTTTCGCCGCAGTGGATCGAAAATGTAAGTTGGCCGGACTCGAAGGTCTACATCGACCTCACCCGCGAAACCATACAGAACGGCCCGGAGCGGAACGAGTCGATGCCTGTCACTCGTGAGTTTGAAAACAGGCTTTACGATTATTACGACCGGTCGCCCTATTGGACGCCGGTAACTGAGCAATCCCATAGCCATGCGGCGGGTAAGGGTTGAGTGGCGTGAATTCCCAATCAGGCCACAGTAGGATGTGGTGAGCGCCGGAAGCATTGATTGCATCGCCGGAACCCAAGGGTGTAGGACTGGTGAAGAAACTAATCGTTTATGACTTGGACGGGACGTTGGCGGAAAGCAAATCCCCTCTTGACGCCGAAATGGCGGCGCGGCTGCACGACCTTCTCGGTATCGTCAAAGTGGCAGTGATTTCCGGAGGCGATTGGCCCCAGTTTGAAACACAACTCCTCTCCCACCTTCCCCACGACGAACGCCTGGCAAATTTATCCCTTCTTCCCACCTGTGGAACAAAGTTTTACCAATACTCGGGAGACTGGAAAAAGCTCTATGAAGAAGATTTCACTGAGGATCAACGAGAGAAAATCCGCAGCTCTCTAAGAAAGGCGTTGGCAGCCGCAGGCTTCAAGGTGGAAAAGACCTGGGGAGAGGATATTGAAGACCGCGGAAGCCAGATCACCTATTCCGCATTGGGGCAGCACGCTCCCCTCGAAGAAAAGAACAAATGGGATCCTGATTGCACCAAGCGAAAAAAGATCAAAGCCCTCCTTGACACTTATATTCCCGAGTTTTCTGTCCGTATCGGTGGGGCGACATCCATTGATATCACCAGGCCAGGCATTGACAAAGCGTACGGCATCCGAAAGCTCCGCGACATTCTGGGTATTTCACTAAAAGAGATGATGTACATCGGTGATGCCTTGTTTGTGGGAGGGAACGACTATCCCGCGGAAGAAGCCGGGGTTGTTTCGATCGCGGTCCGTGACCCTCATGAGACCAAACGGGTGACCGAAACGATCATCGCCTGTTTGGACGGATGATCATAAGGCTTGACTTCTTCGACGGCCCCAGGCGAGGGAAGGGTGAATATGAAAATCAATTCCAGGGATTTCCGTGTACAGCGCGGCAAGAAGTTTCAACTCAAAGAGTGGCCGACAAGGGTGACGCCCTTCTTCCAGTCGAAAAAGCAGTACCAAAAGCTGTTGAAAGAACACGTTGAAACGTTGAGCTCGTTGCAACAACTTCACTTTGCGTCCGACCGCTATGCCCTGCTGCTGATTTTTCAGGGTATGGACGCCGGCGGCAAGGACGGTGCAATCCGCCACGTCATGTCCGGGGTCAATCCGGCGGGATGCCAGGTTTGGAGTTTCAAGCAGCCGAGCGCCGACGAACTGAAACATGATTTTCTCTGGCGCACCACCTGCCGGCTTCCCGAACGCGGGCAGATCGGCATTTTCAATCGTTCCTACTACGAGGAAGTCCTAGTGGTCCGCGTGCACCCGGAGATTCTCCGCAACCAGGGGCTCACAGAAGAATTGCGCGACGAGAGAAACATCTGGGAGGAGCGATATCGCTCCATCGTGGACCTGGAACAGCACCTTTACCGGAACGGAACCCGGACCGTGAAAGTATTCCTCCACCTCTCGGAGGGCGAACAGCGGAAGCGTTTCCTCGAGCGCATTGATGAGCCGGACAAAAACTGGAAATTCAGCCTCGCGGATATCCACGAGAGGAAATTCTGGAAACGCTACATGCAGGCTTATGAGGCCTGCTTCGCCGTGACCAGCACCCATCACGCCCCCTGGTATGTTGTTCCCGCCGATGATAAGGAAAATGCCCGGCTGATTGTTTCCCAAATTGTCATCGATGCTCTCGATGAACTCAAGATGGCGTATCCCAAGACCACGCCAAAACGCCGGGAGGAATTGCATTCCATCGGCAAGGCGCTAAAGAAGTAGCTTTTGAATAACGGCCTCACCCAGGTCGAGGAAGGTGTGAAAAAATAAACAATCTCACGCCAGGACGCCAAGCCGCAAAAGCTCGCAAAGAACAACTGCTTCGTTTCCTTTGAGCCTTGGCATGAAACGCTTTTGCTCGTTCAGAGATTTTCCCACACCTTCGAGGCGGCGACTCGCGTGGTTCTTTTTGAACAGACAGCTCAAGGCTCGACCTGTTAGGTTCTTCAAAGACGCGGGACTTCAGCGCGATGGGAAATCCTGAGGTCGCC
>Ga0326728_10024376_pt1 | contig 10972 bp, 18 predicted proteins | sample MB3enrmetagenome_FD_207602 | JGI IMG/M metagenome (GOLD analysis project Ga0326728, IMG submission 207602) | Lab enriched peat soil microbial communities from McLean, Ithaca, NY, United States - MB31MN | ecosystem: Environmental > Terrestrial > Soil > Wetlands > Peat | place: USA: New York...
ATAGCTGCCATCATGTCGATTGCATCGACAAATGTCCAGGGCTTTAACTGGTGGGCGATTGGAAATTAAAGGATACAATAATGACGCAAGCTGCACAAATGGCGTATTCGCTAGCAGCAAAGGCGACAATGTCGAACTTCTATCTATACCAGAATGCGAGTCAGTCGTTCGCCGCCACGACAGCTGCGGCGTTAAATTGCCAAGCAGCCTTATTCGACGATCTGGGTGAATGTACCCTTGGTACAGCGGCGAAGTTTACTGCCCAACAAGCTGGTACGTACGTATTCTTCGGTGGAGTGCACGGAACGACGACGAGTGGTCCTGCAAAGATTTTGTATCTGTTCGTCAATGGTGTAGAACGCGTCCGGATGCAAGAAACTGGCAGCACCGCTGGTGGCGCTACCTTTGCTGGTTCCTCTGGTCCTGTGAAGCTGAATGCCGGTGACTATGTACAGCTGTATTATTTTTCTGGCATAGCGGACACCAGTACAGCCGGTTCCACAATAACCTATTTTTCTGGCCAACGAACAAAATAAGGACGCTCGAAATGACTCAAGCCGCCACCATGGCAAACCTCATTGCAAAGATGTCTGCGATGAGTAACTTTTCAGTGTACCAATCTGTTTCACAATCTATCTCAGCGGCCACGTACACCGCCGTCAACTTTCAATCCGTCTTGTTTGATGATCTGACTGAATTCAGCACGAGCACCATGCGGTTCACAGCTCAACAGGCCGGGACGTATGAATTTGCTGCCGGGGTACATGGTTCGACAGCTAGCCCAGGTAACCGAGCAATCGACCTGTATGTCAACGGGGTATTTCGACTCCGAATGCAAGAAACCATCGAGGCTTCCGGCTCTGCGAACTTTAATCTTTGCGGAACGTCGGGTCCTGTAAAACTCGCTGCGGGTGATTACGCCCAACTCATGTATTACAGCGCTGTCGCTGACGGCCTCACCAACGCGCAACAGTACACGTATTTCTCTGGCAAACGCACCAAGTAACATCTAAAGGATCTTCACCATGACTTCTGCCACACTTGCCCTGGCAAAAAAAGATGCAACGAATGCTAACTTGGGAACCCAAGAAACGTTCACTGCACAACAAGTCCCGTTGTCCGGGACCCTCACCGATGCAGCGTCCATTGCCTGGGACGGAACGGCAAATGGACAGGTCGTCAGCTGCACGTTGACCGCTGCCAGAGCGTTTGCCGCACCGACCAATATCTTGGCTGGCGCGATGTACAAGCTCATCCTCACGACAGCAGGCTTCACGCCTAGCTGGGCATCGGCTGGCTTCAAGTTCCCGAATGGGACGGTACCCACGAATTTGTCGGGAGTCTGCGTATTTAACTTCGTCGGCGGTGCGAGCAACATTCTGTATTGCGAAGGTTACACCAACAACATTTCGTAATCAGCAAGGGGACAGAAATGCTCAATGCAACAAAACGAAAACGTCGCCTCGCTCCGTTCTTTATCAATGGTGGTGCGGGCGGCGGAAGCGTCGGGTATCAGATCGCCAACTCCTTGCGTGCTCGGGCGGCACAATCCAGCTATCTGACGCGCACCAATTCCTCCGCTTCGAATTCGAAGACCTGGACCTGGTCCGCCTGGATCAAGCGTAGCGATCCTATTGGCGCCACAGGAGAAGTTTTATTTGAAGCTGGCGACACGGCGGGCAACAACTACACAGGTTTCCGTATCAATAGCGCTGGGAAGCTCTACTACCTTGATGGTATCCCTGGTAGCAACCCTTGTTTAGGGACTTCAGCAGGGGTGTATATCGACACAGCGTCGTGGTATCATGTCTTGCTCGCTGTCGATACGACCAACGCCACAGCCGCCAACCGTGTGCTCGCGTGGGTGAATGGTCAAGCTGTCTCAATGACGTTTACCGCAACATATGCCCAAAATGCAACAACCAGCGTCAACACTACGACGTATCCTGAATTCATAGGCCGAAGTGGTCAGACGGGGACGTACCTCCAGTATTCCAATATGCTCTTCGCCGAAGTCGTCAAAGTCGACGGCCAAGCGTTGACACCTTCTTCGTTTGGCTATACGGATCCTGTATCGGGAGCGTGGCTACCGAAGAAGTACACGGGCACGTATGGAACAAATGGTGCGTATCTGAACTTCAGCTCGGTAGGTTCTTTAGCCGCGCTTGGTACAGATTCGAGCGGTCTCGGAAACACGTGGACCGCATCCGGGTTTAGTGTGGTCACTGACCCGACGTACGATCCTCAGCTGGATACCCCGACAAACAACTTCCCGACACTGAACCCGCAAGGTCAACTCGGTACCGCCCTCACGTTGTCGGTCGGCAACACCTACGCTGTCGGCAACGGAGCGTACGGGATGGCACCTGCAAACATGGCGTTTGGGGCAGGCAAGTACTACTGGGAAGTGACGATTGCTAACCTCGGTACTCAAATCAACTTGGGTATCGCTGCGCTCTCAGGGTCGTTCTCATCCAGTCTGGGAGCCGGTGTTGTCGCCGTCAGTCAGACAGGCTACTGGTACGTCGAAAGTACCACAGGCGCATCGGGTCATTTGACGTATACGACCGGGACCACGATCGGATTCATGTTTGATGGGACGTTGAATCAACTGAGTTATACTGTTGACGGGACGACATGGGTGACGATTGCGACACTCGCTGTCGACGGTCGTCAATGGGGTGCGTTTGTTGAATGCTACGCGACGACCGATAAAGTGTCAATCAACTTTGGCCAGCGCGCGTTTATTCGTACCAAACCGTCGGGTGCAACGACGCTGTGCTCTTCGAATCTCAACGCCCCCGTTATTCAAAACCCCAAGCAGTATTTCGATATCGATGCTCGATCAGGTACGGGTGCATCGACGACAATCTCGGGGATGTTGTTTGCTCCGGGCATGGTGTGGTCTAAGTGTCGGAATACCTCGGATAGTAACAACCTGATGGACATCATCCGAGGTGTCAACGCTACGTTGCACAGCGACACCCAAACTGTAGAATCCACTGCCAACTCGGTCACGTCATTCAATTCGGATGGCGTGACGATGGATGTCAATCTGGGCGTCAGCGGTCGGACGTACGTGGATTGGTTCTGGAAGAAAGACCCGAAGGCCGGTATCGACATCCAGACTTACACGGGTGACGGAACGACGACTCGAACGATTGCGCATTCGTTGGGTGTTGTTCCGGCAATGATTATCGTGAAGTGTCGCTCTGCGGGGACGACCGATTGGTTTGTCTACCACAAGGGATTGACCTCTGGATATTACATCCAGCTGGATCAGCCGGCTGCACAATTGCCGATTGCCGCCACAGCAAACGGCGCTATCAGCACCTCTCCTACGTCAACGACCTTTGGGTTCACGACAGGGACGTCGGGTGCCAGCAACGTCAATGCGTCTGGCGCAACATATGTAGCGTATCTCTTTTCAGAGATTCCAAACTTCTCGAAGTTTGGTACGTACACCGGGAATGGGTTGACGACGGGTAATTTCGTCTACTGCGGTTTCCGTCCCAAGTTCGTCATGATCAAAGACATCACCACCGGCACCACCGATTGGGTCATGTTGGATGCGGTTAGGAATCCGGTCAACCCGGTAACCAACTCACTGTATGCGGATTCAGCGGCAGTTGAGCAGACAGCCTATGGAACGGATTATTTCCTGTCCAACGGTTTCCTACTCGGTGACGCCAATGCCGGTACAAACAAGAGTGGCGATAGCTATATCTACATGGCGTTTGCTGAGATGCCCAACAAGACAGCGCTCGCGCGCTAAGGGAAGGAACGAAAATGCATAAGGGTGAAGTCGTCGAGCTTCACCCTACCCAAATTGTGGTAGGGTATAAAGAAGTGGAATTGAAAGAGGCTCGACTCGAGGGGATGACCGAGAAGGAACTGGATCTGTATTTGCAGGAACATCCTTTCCCGGTCGTCACCGGTCCCCGCAACAGAAAGTTCATGATTGATCACCACCATCTCGGTCTGGCGCTGGTCAGGAGAAAACACAAGCACTGCTATTACAATGCCGTGCATGAATTCCACACCATCCCTCCGGACAAGTTCTTCCGAGTCATGTCCGTCATGGAGCTTCTGTATCTCGGAGGTCCAGATGGAAAACTGATGTCCGTGACACAAATCCCGAAACGTGTGGAAGATTTGGTCGATGATCCGTACCGATCTCTCGCTGGGGTGTGTCGTGACGCTGGTGGCTTTACGAAAGTCCATACGCCCTACAGTGAGTTCCAGTGGGCCTCATTTTTCCGGGACAGGATAATCATCGACAAACAGGATTGGGAAGGCACAGTGAAGCACGCTGTGCAACTGGCGGGCACTATCGAAGCCAAATTCTTACCCGGATTCATCGGACTCGTCTAATCAAAGGAAAAAACATGCAATACATCATTCAGCCCAATGCCGATGGAAGCTACCCTGATTTCTCCCCAGCTGCACTGGCTGATGAATTGGTAGCGGCATGTGGATCCTCCTTTTCGATGTCGACGTTTGGCTATACGCTGGAGTTCGATCAAACGGCATCCGGGAATGAAGATGCGATCACAACTGTGATTACAGCGCACCTGACGGCGCCCGCGAGTGTTGCCCGTGCATTGGCGTTTCAATTAGCCGGTGTTGAAGCCTACAGTCGCGCACTGGATCTCAACGGTGGGTATCCTGTGGTTCTTTCGGAAACGACGTACTGGATTCAATCGGATGAAGTCAACAAGACACGGGTCATCGTGTTTTCGGGAATGGGCGCAAACATTCCGTCCGGGATTGATTGGACATGTATGGATGAAACCGTCATTCCTGTCAATCAAGCATTTGCGACCGCTGCTTTTACGGCGGGGATTGAACAGTCCGCTGCCATCTCGAAAGCAGCTAATGTCCACAAGGCAAACATGCAAGCTCTCGCTGCTGCGGATGGCGCAACAGCGGTGTCTGTCCTGGGATACGATTACACCACCGGGTGGCCACCCACCTACAAAGACCATTAGGGGCCTGAAATGAAATCGTTGCTATCCAAGTTGTACACCAAAGCCATCTGGCTATTCGCGATCATCCTGTCTTTCATCGGACTGAAATCCGGTGCGGCATTCCGTACGATCGCCAAGGATGATCGGATGAAAGCCTTCTTCGACCCGAGTGCATGGGTGCTCATCGTTGTCGGGGGGATTCTGCTCACGCTGAGGATCCCTGTCTCACCGGACGGCCCTGTCAATCTTCCGCAATTCATCACGACCATTACGTTGTGCGGCGGTATTCTGTTGATTGCTGGGTTTGCTCTGGTGGTGACGCGTCTCTTCTGGTCGGGTACGTCGATCAAAGATTTGAAAGACGCCGTATCCAAAGGCAATGTTGCGGCGGGGATCGAATTGGCTGGACTCAAGATATTCTCGGGGCTCGTGATCATCGGCTTCGCTATCTGGCTGGCGCTGAGTTACGGTGCAGGAGTAAACGGGCGATGATTCCTGCGGCCGCTGCAAAGCTGGCCGCCGTCCTTGCGCTCGTCCTGCCGAGCTTTTGGTCGACGATGCCAGCAAAAGAAATTCTGATGGGACAATCCGAGCAAGAAACCTGCATGTCGCTCAAGAGTCCACGTTGCCTGAATCCTCACACCGAAAACAAAGCAGGAGGACCCAACCAAGAATACGGTTTCGGTGTCTTTCAGCTGACCAATACCCGACAATACAACAATTTTGAAATGATGAAGCGCCAAGTCCCTGCTCTCAGAAACTGGCAATGGTCTGATCGCTTCAATCTTCAGAATCAAGTTATTGCCGGGGTCGTGATGGACAGAGGCTTTTATCAATCGTGTTCTCGTTTGATGAAACCGGGTCGTGATTCGGTGGCTTGCATGCTCTCGAGTTACAATGGCGGTTTTGGGGGTTTCCAGGCGGATAGGCGGCTCTGTGGCAACACAAAGGGCTGCGACCCTACCGTTTGGTTTGGGAACGTAGAACAGGTCTCCACGAAGTCTAAAAAGCCTCGTGGTACCTATTCTGTCAGTGCCTATCAGATCAACCGGGAGTACGTCAAAAACATCTGGTACACCCGCTCATCGAAATATAAAGGAATGGTGAAATGAAAGTCATTTTCTGCACCTCGAATGCCCCTGGTGCCGTGATGATTCGTGCAGCGACCTGGTCGAAGTGGTCGCATGTGGGAATCTTGCTTTCCGATGGCACGGTTGTGGAAGCGACCTGGCCGAAGGTGCGACATGTTTCGCTCGAGACGATGCTGTCGGCACACACCGACTACTACATCTCGGAATACGAATGTACCGAAGCTGAGAATGCGGATATCGAAGCGTACGCTCTGGAGCAGGTCGGAAAGAGCTACGACGTTCGTGCGCTCTTTGGTTTCCTGGTGCATCGTGACTGGACCGAAGACAACGAATGGTTCTGCTCTGAGTTGGTAGCGGCATGTGCTGCCTACGCAGGATGCGATCTCTTCCGTCTAGGTTCATCCTGGCGTGTCAGACCGCAAGATATCTGGATGATCAAGTCCATCAAGGATTACGATCGCCCGGCTGTCGATGAACTTCGAGCCTTCATGCTCAATGAATCGAAAGAAGTCCTCGCTGCTTGAGTGAGGTCATACGGGGAGAGCCTTCGGGCTCTCCTTTTATGCTGTCATTTTTTAAACGATTCTAGAATATTTCATGACTATATTACGGAAATGACATTCAGTAGTAAACCTTTATCGGAGCTCCACCATGGTTAAACGTCTGAAGCTGTTGATGGTAGGTTTGCTCATTGCAGTTGGAGTCGCAGCCTGCCACAAGAAAGATCAGATTCAGGTCATCGGCCTGACAGATGACGGGAAGTACAACGTGTATGATCTCCAAGGGAACCTGGAGGACCTGAACTACATCACGAGTAAAGACATCGTCTTTTCTCCGATGGATCTCGTGACCCGTCTCCCCTTCATTAACGAAAGTGACAAAGACAAAAACGGCTATCAATGCCGGTTCGTATGCAAGGACAGTAAAGGTCGTATCGTCGGATTATCGCCTGATCAGAAAATCTTGTTGAAGATGGTGAAAGGAAAGGCAAAATGAACTTGCGTGAACTCAAAGCCGATATGGAAAATACGCTCCACGCCATCTCGGTCGACAAGGTGCAATACCACAATGGTTTCCTGAACGTCCTGGCGCACGAACAAAACATCCAGCGCTTACGCGCTGCCAATGTCATCATCAAGGATCTCTCGATGCCGGATGCTCAGGTTGACCTGCTCTGGAAACAAACGCGCGATCTGTACGCCTTTGCGCTCGAAGCACAACGCATCAATCAGTAACATCCTTCATCCACTCTATAAGAAAGTCCTTATCATGAATATCATCACCCGTATGGCCGCTACCTTTTTCGAATGCCTGACTGGCACCGAGTACCGTTACGAAGGCCTTCCCCCGATCAAGTTCTACAAGGACGCTGCGGCGTTCGGTGAGCACGGTAAGATCATCGTGACCTCTCCCAAGAACAAGCTGCGAAACATCACGGTCTCTTTCGTCTTTGCCGGCGCTGTAGACGCACCGAAGCTGGACCTGCATCTGATGCGCTACATCTGGGATTCGGCGGCTGAACAAGGCTACACGCCGTCCGAGATTGTCCATTACGGCTCCCAAGCCAAACCGACGGTCGCACTACCGCAGACCACCATCGAAGATATGGGCGATATGCCGGCTGTGGCGCATTTCCGCCAATCGTCGATGACAGCGTAAGGTTCTTCTATGCCACACTTCCTTATCGATTTGTCGATACTGTCGCTGGGGATCTTAGTCTATTCTGGCGTGGTGGATTTTTTGAATCGGAGATCATCCCGGGAGAAACGGAAAGAAGTAACCACCAAAATGCGGGATTTGGTTAACGTCCGGTTTGAGGATTGCTGGACCACTCGTGACGGAATGGTTTACGTCGATCGCGATGAGGTACTCAAACTCCTGGGTTCACCAAAAACTCAGGCCGTCTCCGATTTCTTGCATCTGGATTTTGATGCATTGGGGTACGGTGAATCTAGCGTGACGCCGGCGCGATATCTGGTGGACGCGAGGCTGGAAGACTGGCGAACGAACTATCCCGATCGTCTGCGTGTTTACTCAGCCTTCTCGTTGCTGGCACGTAGGCGTTTCCCAGAAGCGTTGGCGCTATTCGATGATCGAACCTATGAGATCTGGAAGTACCTCGTACGACATCGGGATCGTGAAGTGGTTGATCTCGCATCGCTGAGGGCGCTTCCAATCAAAAAGATCTATATGGCACCGGGCGATTATGTTCTTGTGGACGCCACCGGCGATGCCATTATCGGGCAGATCGGTAACCGAGAATTCCCGACATTCGAAGCTTTTTATCGGAGCTTTGCCAGACTCGCTCATGACCCAGCTCGTGTGGCAGGTGCGGTGATGGTGTTCTCGGCGCTCTCGGGTATCCCTATCCCGAAGACGTATATGCGGGACGAGGGCTACGCTGCGAATTACCTCGATATCAAAATGTCCCAACTTCAAAAAAGGAATTAGGATGGCAGGATTGTTCATTGTTTTCGAAGGCGTCGACTTTTCCGGGAAGACCACACAACTTCGGCTGTTGGCTGAACGACTGTATCGAGAACCCGGGAACTTCGTCCATGTCACTCGTGAACCCGGCGGTACGCCGATGGCTGGCGAGATCCGAAAGACTATCCTCGCGAAGCGGGACGAAGCCGTCGATCCCGTCACCGAACTTCTTCTTTACAACGCGGCTCGGCGTCAGCATGCGCACGACATTAAGGAGTCGCTGGACCATGGCTTTATCGTCCTTTGCGATCGCTTCACGCAAAGTACGCGAGCGTATCAAATGGCTGCGGGCAAGTGTCGTGAAGAAGACATCGACTATCTTGAAAAGATGGTTGTGGGAGGCTGCAAACCGGACCTGACCTTCTATCTCAAGATCAGTCTGGAAGAATGCCTCGCCCGAAAGGCGCGTGCGAACGGAAGTGAACTGGATCGAAAAGATCTGGAAGGCGATCGATATAAACAGGCCGTCATCGATTACTACAATTCCTCGAGCTCGATGCTCACCATCAATGGTCATCAAGACCCTGACATCATCGCCGAGCAGATCTACATGACGGTCCGTAATGCGATACGCTGCCAGAAGTTGAACGACAGCCTTTAATGTGTAGTTGATTTAATTAACAAGGAGTATAAGAATGTCCTCTATCAAGATTGGTGCGACCCTTTCCGTGAAAATGACCCAACCGTTCATCCCGGAATCGATGCCGGAAGTCAAGATGGACAAAATGCGTCTCCGCGAAGTCGTGCGACTGCTCGCGCGTTACGTGCATCCGGCCCACATGCCCAGTTCGGTGGCCACTCGAGTGATGCCGAACATGAGCACCATCGTCAAGGACGTCGGGTTCATGAAGGATGACCGCATGCATTCGGGTGTCTACGTCTTCGCATCCGCACCGGAACGTGCCTACGCTTATATCCGACTCGGTGGCGAATACAACATTCGCCTCCTCATCGATCTCGTCGAACCCGAAAATGCCACCATCTTGGTGCAGGACCCGAATCGTCGTTTCGAGGATGACTGGGTCAGCCAAGACTGGGACATGGATGTTCCGATGGCACTCGATCGCTTCAAGATCGTCGACGAGATCGCCCTCGCCTTCGGGGAGTAATCATGAACCTGCTCGTAGCGTTACTGATCATCTACGCTGTCTACAAGCTCCTCGGTAAATCGATTAGTCCTCTCGGGCTTGGAGCAAAGCTCGTATGGATAGCTGTTACATGGTTGGTCCTACGAGCACTTCGTATCCGACCTATGAAGCAGTTTGGTCTGATCGGTACACTCCTGCTGTTTGGGATACTCTGGGCGTTGATGACAGGTGGCTTTCGTTTATAACCGATTCGTTTCAAGGGACTCTCTCAGGTTTTTACCTGAGAGAGTCTTTTATGACAGGTATTATTTTTTTCGACACTCTAGACATTCTGAAACATATATTACTTAAAGGAATCCACAATGGCTATCAGACGCACCACGGGAGTCGAACGCATGATGTGGCTCTTGGAATACGCAGGGAAGCTGTATACTCAGGTGCAAGCGGATCTCCTGATTGCCAAACGAAAAGTGAACTATCGGACGCTCAGTAGCGAGGCGTATGATCAAGAGGTCGAAAGGATCTGGTCTGAAGCCGGTGCGCCCTTAACAATCGAGGTAGAGTGATGGCAAAGAAAGCAACGGCGTTCCCGTATGCTCCTGGATACGGGTTTGAAGATTCGAAGTCGATGCATCAACACATCGCGTTGCATTTGGGGGACGTTTGTGACGACCACGTCGTCGGGGGTGTCGATGTGCATGAATCGTTTTGTCTGGGCGGGCTGTACGAGCTCAATGAGCTCTACATCGATGCGGATTATCGCGGGAAGGGGTATGGTCGCATGCTCATCGAGAAAGCGATCCTGCTACTCCACGAACTCGACAATGGTCCGTTCTTTATCGAAGCCTATTGCTACGCAGATGTCGTGGGCTTTTATAAGAAGCTCGGGTTTGAGGATTGTGGTCTGTATGCCCGTACAGATCTTCATCTTGTCCGGTATTACGATACGGGCGCCGAGGCCCAACCGACTTTGGAATCGGGTGAATCCCTTCCTGATCTGTCCGAATACTTCATCAATAAAGGACGTGAGTATGTCTTTTATCTGACACAGATGGAGGGAGCACAACGAAACCGGTTCTTAAAGATCAAGAAAATCCACTATTGCAGTAAAAAAGCAGCGACTAAATGGATGGAGGACACCAAACAAATCCTTCTAGATCATTGCGATGTGGATGATGAAGAAGTAAAACTCGCTTTAGACAATTTGATAAAGCTCTACGCAATCCTGGTAATGGAGTGATAAAAAATGCGGGAACCTGAACAATACACGAAGATCGTCAAAGTAATGGCGGACTACAACCATCCTGGTATTTGCAAGGGAAATGGGATCAACTTT
>Ga0326728_10024377_pt1 | contig 10972 bp, 11 predicted proteins | sample MB3enrmetagenome_FD_207602 | JGI IMG/M metagenome (GOLD analysis project Ga0326728, IMG submission 207602) | Lab enriched peat soil microbial communities from McLean, Ithaca, NY, United States - MB31MN | ecosystem: Environmental > Terrestrial > Soil > Wetlands > Peat | place: USA: New York...
CGATATTGGCCAACGGTAGAGGAATTTCGCCTCTATCTTTCCGATGAGAAAAAAAAGGAATACGATAAGGCATGGCAAGACTATTATTGGCATGGGGGGCTTGCATACGTCCGAAAGTCTGACATTAGCCTTTACTTTGAACGTGTTGAAAAGATTCTTGCCTTTGCCGAATAGAATAGTTGCCATCCCCCCCCCGTGGCAGAATAGGTCAACCGCTGAGGTTCCTCTGGAACGGGCCAGAAGGACATCTTCACTGGCAACACTAGCTGAGCCGTTAACCCCCCGCCTAACCATCTATCGATTGCCAGGTGAATTCCAGTTCAAAGTGCACCACCTGAGATAGAAACAGGACATGACGGGTTTTCTGGTAGAATGAAGTACCACCAACACTCTTTCCGGAAAGGAGCCCCCACCGGCACGGAGTAAACGCCGGCCGGTGAAAAGATTACACTCCCACCAAGAATCTGCAACCTGCGGCTGCCGTGAGCGCCTGTATAGCCTTTATTTACCTATAGTGCTACAATTCTCTTAGGAGCTCTATATAGCATCCCCGGGGGGCAGCTAGGCACCACACGCTGATCCTTATCAAGGAACAGGATAGCCCCCAGCCGATAAGTTGTGGTAGGATGGGTACGAGTGAGGCCGTGGGCGTGGCTGTCGACGTGTACATAGTATTTCTCGATAATCCGAGCGTCAGCTCGGAAACGATAAACCACAATGCGTCAGTTCCACACAGGGAAGGTCGCCTATTACCGGACGGACATACCCATTTCTGGCGGATGGCCCAGAAGATCAAGAGGGGTACGCTTCAAGGGAAACAGGTCGATAACGATCGAGGGTACGTAGCACAGGTTACAAAAAGGGAGCTGCTGGAATTTTGGAATGAATATTATACGGAGGAGTGGTACGCGGAAACTGAGTCGCCCGGTTATGAGCGGTACCACGATCACGTTGAGGATGTTAGGAAGTACATTTGGAGCCTGGATCCGGCCAAGGACTATTTGCTTGTCGCGGTGGAGAGATAGAGATTCGAGGGAGAGGCGAATGGCCGACAAGGCCGGGACCCTGCCGACCCTTCGCCTGATTGAAAAAGAAAGAGGAGTGAAATGAAAAGACGGCCCGACACTACCGAATCTTCTGTAAGGTGGCAAATGATTAAAGGCGTCGTTCTATCGCAACTTGCCATAGTGACGGCGCTTATCGAAGCCAAGGCGTTGCGAAAAGATGACCTCATCAACGTCTTGGAAAGGTTTACGGATCTGATATCGGAAAGTCACCCTGACGCGGATTTGTTCCTGGAACCCATCAGGACACTTAAAGACGCCCTTTCTCGTTTGCCAGACAATGATGACCCCTCAATGCTGAAGGGCGAAGCCTGGCTTTCTGATGTTATTGGGCACGCGTAAGAGAAGAAAAGGGGAATAGGCCGACGGGTCGAAAAGCGGAGTTCTGCAGCCGCCTTCCTCCTTGCTTTCTTGGGATATCTACGATAAGCCGTGGCAATTGCCTGATCTCGAGAAGCTGAAATGATTATTCAGCTACGGTTCTGCCCTGTTCACATTGTTAAAGCACATTGCCGGTTCAACTATCGCATTTTAAGTGGCAGGGCGAAACTCTCGACCAGGAGGAAGAAAGCAGCTGGTGGCCGGGCGGGCCGGAGAGATTTTCACGCTCCATGAACAGAACGAGCTCGGCTTCACGCCCGGTAAAAGATCGTTTTAGCACTCAGCGCGGCGTACCTTCTCCGCTTCCGGGTTCACCCAGTAGACTGGCGTGCCTCCGGCCAGGGCAGCCAGGAGGTTTCGGGCCGCAAGCTCCCCCATCTTGCTGCGGGTAGACCATGTCGCGCTCCCGATGTGGGGCGACAGGGTCACGTTTTCCATCAGAAGAAGCGGACTGTCCGCCTCCAGCGCCTCCCGCTCGTAGACGTCAAGCCCCGCGCCTGCCATCCAACCTAGCTCTAAAGCTCTGACCAGGGCGGCCTGATCGACGATCCGGCCGCGGGACGTGTTCACGAGCATGGCGGTCGGCTTCATGAGCTTGAGCTCCCTTTCCCCGATGAGGTGGTGCGTCGCCTTCGAGTAGGGCAGGTGGATGGTCACGAAGTCGGACTCCCCCAGGAGGTCGTCAAAGCTGTGGTATTCGATTCCCAATCGGCGCTCTTCAGCGGCCGGCAGCCGACGGACGTCGTGGTAGAGTACCTTCATGCGAAAGCCCCCGGCTCGCGTCGCCACGGCCTGGCCAATACGGCCGAATCCGATTATACCGAGGGTCGCCTCCCAGACGGGCTTACCGAGCATTAACATGTAGTCGAAGCGGCCATGCCATTTCCCCGCCCTGACGTACCTGTCCCCTTCGGCGATCCTGCGCGCCGCAGCCGTGAGAAGGGCTAAGGTGAAGTCGGCCGTCGCAGCGGTCAGGACTTCCGGCGTGTAGCCTACATAGATGCCCCTTTTGGTAGCCTCTGCCACGTCGATATGCTCGTACCCGACGCTGCACGTGCTGATCACCTTCAGAAGAGGCGCCGCATCGAGCAGCTCCGCGTCGATCCGGTCCCCCGGGATGCAGACGAGCCCTTCCGTTTCCCTTACGCTTGTGAGCAGCTCCTGCCTGTCGAGCGTTGCCTCCTCTTCATAAACCGTCACATCACACCTTTCCAAGATCATCTCGAAACCGGGCGACGGTATCCGTCGCGTCGCAAATACCTTGGGTCTCACGCGCACCTCCTGTTTTCTTAATTATATATGAAGATCCGACTTTTGTGAAAGATAGCACCGGTCGCATCTGTTGGCCGATAACCACGAACCTCATCGGAAGCCTCTCCCCGCCTTTTTTTCCTTGCTTTAACGTCATTACCACTTCAAGTGTAGGATGGAGCAAAGAAAAAGTGGTGTAACACTTCCAGGAAGGACGAGCTGACGATGCCGTCTGCAATTCCCCGCAGACGGGGTTCGCGGGCGAAAGGTGTAGAGGGGACGTCATGCCATGAGAGCTTTTTGTAACTTACTGCCTCGGTTTGCGCCGTTTGAGGCTTCTCACGGCGCGAACATCTCCTGCAATATCGAAAGGACGTGCCCCAGGGTCGCGGGCGAGAGCTTGCCGACCCGGCCGGCCAGGCGCTCGCGGTCGATGGTGCAAATCCGGTCGATCTCCACGGAGCCCGCGCGTTCCTGACACTGGCAGAGCACCCGGAAAGGGTAGGGATGACCCCCGGCCGTGAGGGCACACCCCGGGAGCCCTCTCCCGACTCATGACTCCGCTGTTGGCAGCCTGCTTTGCCGGAATAGGCGCTCCTTGCTCAGCTACACTCTGTCAGCCTTTTTTGTACTCTTCAATAAAATCCTTCACCGTATCTTCGATGGAGTACGTCGGGCGCCATCCCCATTCCTGCTCGGCGGCGTCCCCCCTGATAATCCTCGGAATTGTCTTGAGACCGACAGCCGCATTGGGATCGGGCTTGAAGTTGATGCGCGCGTCGGGGTAGTATTTCTTGACGATATCGACAATCTCTCTCACGGTCGGCGGCGGCATTATCTGTCCTATATTGTAAACCCGCGTCGCGAGCTGGCTCTCGTCAGCGTCATAGAGCATGACAAGGCTTTTCACCGCGTCCTTGATGTAGAGCAATGGGAGGACCGTGTCCTCGGGCGCCCATACGTCGAACGGTTCTCCCTTGACTGCCGCTTCGATGAGCCACGGATTGTACTGACCGAACCCGAAGGTTTTCACGTTCGGTCCTATCAATTGTGGAAACCGGATGCCCCTGAAATCGATGCCGAATTTCCGCTGATAGTAGAGGCCCAGAAGTTCCCCGAAAACTTTGGTCACGCCATAAATCAGCGCCGGCCTCTGTTTCGTCTCTTCCGTAACGATGGTATCCTTGGTCACGGCATAGGAGCCCATTGAGCTCGTGAACATCACCTTCTTCACGCCGAACAATCGGGCGGCCTCCAGAACATACTGTGTCCCGAGCGCGTTGATGCTGACTGCGGCCCAAGGATTGGCTTCGCATATTGCCGAGAGGATCGCGGCGAGGTGAAAGACGGTTTCCACTCCATGGCGGTTGACGACATTCAAAACTTCCGGCCAGTTGGTGATGTCGCCTCTTATCCTGGTGACCTTCTCTTCTCCCGCAAATAGTGAATCATCGATGACCTTGTCGAAGATGACTATCTCTTCCCCTCTCCGGAGGAACTCTCTCGTCAACGCAGTCCCGATGAATCCTGCCCCCCCTGTGATCAGAATCGCCATAATCAAACCTCCTCTTTGCGGTGATAAAGGATGCTGAGAAGCTCGATCAATTTTTTATCTCTGGCCTTTATGATGTCCGGTATACTTCCGGGCTCATACTCAAAAAATCCCTTTCCTGTTCGTTCACCAAGGAATCCTTTTTCGACCATCTCCGCCCATAGTCTTTGGGGCTCCTTCGACGCGTCGAGGAGAGGGTAGAGCGATTGAGCGCCCTTGTACCACAGGTGCACGCCCGCAAGGTCGACAACCGCAAGAGGTCCCATCACCGCCAGCCGGAGCCCAAAGCTTCCACGTACTGCCCTGTCGATATCCTCGGCACTCGCCACACCGTCTTCCAGCAGCGCCATCACTTCCCTGAACATCGCCGTCTGTATCCGGTTCACGAGGAACCCGGGCAGCTGCTTTAACACGTGGATCGGCTCCTTGCCCATCTCCTTGAGGAACCGGACCGTCACACGGAATGTCTCCTCCGTCGTCGATTCCCCTTTTATCACCTCGACGACGGGGACGAGGTGGGGTGGGTTGAACCAGTGGGTGATTATCAACCGCTCCCTCTTCTCCATTGCTTGTCCTATCTCTGTAAGCGGCAGCGTCGAGGTGTTGCTTGCCATGATGACGTGCTCAGGTGTTGCTCTTTCCATCTCTCTGAAGACCTGCTTCTTAAGATTCACCTCCTCGAGGACGGCTTCCGTCACAAACTCCGCCCGTCTGACCGCCGCGCTCAGATCCGTGGTGGTGGTTATCCTTGAAAGGACGGTCTCCACAAAGGCTTCCTTTTCGAGTCCCATTTCAACGTAGAGTGTCAGGTTACAATGGATCTTCTCCATTGCTGTGGCAAGCAACTCTTCGTTGATGTCATAGAGCATCACAGAACAGCCGTGGTGCGCGAACACCTGGGCAATCGAATGTCCCATCACCCCTGCTCCGATGACGGCGGTCTTCGTTATCTCGCTCCCGTGCTTCGACCCCGCTTCTGTACGCATAGTTTCTCCTTCAATTTTCCGAAGATAACAGGGAAGATACCTTGTCTCATGCTGAGGACGGACACGATGAAGATCGCACCCAAAATCAGGGGCCAGTTCCCTATCCAGTTGCTCAGAAGGTTCTTCAGGAGGACGATAAGCATTGCGCCCATTACCGGGCCGTAGAGCGTGCCGATACCTCCGAGCAACGCCATGATGACGACGTCAGCGGAGGTGTTTATGGACAGCGTGTCCATGGGAACAAAATTAGAATGGATCGCGTAAAGCCCCCCCGCGAGGTTGGCAAAAAAGGCGGAGATCATGAACGCGACGGTCTTGAACGCCCTTGTGTTGTAGCCGACGCTCCTCGCCCTATCCTCGTTCTCTTTCAGCGCTTTGAGGACCCGACCGAACGGTGAGTTGACAATCCTGAAGGCAAGAAGTACGGAGACAAGAAAGATGGCAAGTATAAAGAAATAGAGAGTGATCTCTGAGTTGAGGTCTATCGGGCCGAGTGACGTTCTCGGGACGTCGTGAAAACCGCTATCGCCACCGGTCAGGCTCGTCCATTTGAAGCCTATAAAATAGAACATCTGGCAGAAGGCGAACGTGATCATGACAAAGTAGATGCCCTTTTTCCGGATGCTCAAGAAGGCAACGACGTAGGAGACGAGCAGGCTAAGGGCCGTGCCGATGACGAGGGCAAGAAAAAGAGAGGGCACCAGGCGGACGAGCACGATGCCGGTCGCGTAAGCGCCGATGCCGAAGAAGATTGCGTGGCCGAACGAAAGAAGGCCTGTGTATCCGAAAACAATATCGTACCCCAACGCGAAGATGGCAAATATGAGCATCTCCGTCGCGAGGGAGTGCGTCGGAGTGACGAAGGGCAGCACGATAAAGAAGGCGGCCACGCAGCAGAAGAATAAAAACCGGTAGAGCTGCTTTTGCACACTCCCTCCGCGTTACTCGAAGAACTTCGCCCTGCCGAAGAAGCCTCTCGGCCTGACGAGCAGGATAATGGCCATGAATACGAAAATGAGGGTATTCGCGACGGGCGGCCAGAAGACGACCCCGAGGGTGATGAGCTCGCCGATGATCAATCCGCCGAGAATCGACCCGAGAATCGAACCCATGCCTCCGATAATGACCACGACAAACGTCTCGTTGAGAATGCTGTTCCCCATTTCAGGAGTCACGTTCTGCACCGGTGCCGCGAGCACGCCCGCAAGTCCGGCCAGTGCAGCTCCTATCCCGAAGACAAGGGTGAATATCTTCGATATGTCGATTCCCAGTGCCGAGACCATCTCGCTGTCATCCGTCCCGGCCCTTATTATCGCGCCTATCTTCGTCTTGGATAGAAAGAGCCAGATGCCGAGCGCGCACGCGGCAGTGACCAGGATGATAAAAATTCGGTATCGAGGAAAGAGCATGAAGCCCAGGTCGACGGAGCCGACCAGCGCCGGTGGGGTATCGAAGGGCTTGCCGATGGGCGTGAAGATTGCCCTTATCCCCTCTTCAATAAAGAGCATGAGGCCGAACGTCAGGAGCAGGTTGTAGAAATGGGGGACCGAATAAAGCCTTTTGATCAAGGTCCACTCCGCAATCATGCCGATGACGCCAACGGCCAGGGGCGCGATAATCAGGGCAAGCCAGAAATTCTGCGAGCAGACGTAACAGACTGCGTACGCTGCATACGCTCCGAGCATATAGAGTGCCCCATGGGCAAAGTTAACCACTCCGAGCATACCGAAGATGATGGAAAGCCCGAGGGACAAGAGCACATAGAATGAGCCGAGCATCAGACCGTTGAAGAGCTGTGCGCCAATGAATTGAACTTCCATAGGTGACTCTCTCGGGGCCCGGTCGTCGCAACGCCGGGTTTCATCCTTTATTTTTCACGCTTTGCTACTTGAGTGTTTTGAAAAGCCCAACAGGCGGTTGAGCCTTGTCTGCGGGCAACTCGCCGACGACCTCAAAATAATCTTCCTTTTCCTTCAGTTGAGCGGGCTCCTTCACCCTCAGCAGATATGCCTTGGCAACTTCCAGATGGTCTTCCGGCCTGATATAGCCCGGGTTGACAAAGAAATCCCTGTACGTGCTGCCCTCCAGTGCCTTGATAACCTTATCCGTGTCCGTGCTCCCCGCCCTCTTCACGGCTTCGAGATACTGCCGTGTTGCGCTGTAAGCAGCGGCGGCCATGAAAGTAGGTCTATCTCCATATGCCTTGTAGTACCTGTCGGCCCACTCCTTCGTCCCCGGCTGGTTGACGACCCAGTTCCACGGTGCAGCCGTGTAGTCCCCTGCAAACGTCTGGAGGCCTGTGCCCTTTATATCGAGCTCAAAGAGAAGGGCATGCATTATTTTCACATTCTTCTTGAGACCGTACTCGACCGCGGCCTTTGTGGAATTGGCGGCGTCCTTGCCGACGTTCAGGAGCACCAGGACGTCAGGTTTCGCCTGAGCCGCCTTCAGAATGTAGGGGCTGTAATCCGACGTGTTGACGGGAACCATATCGTTCCCGACATGCTGGCCGCCCTCGGCTTTCAGCGCGCTGGTAAAATGTTTGAGAAGGTCGTGGCCCCACGCATAGTCGCTCGTAATCGTATACCATCTCTTGCCCAGGTTCTTGGCTCCCCATGCGCCGAGTGTTGCGGCGAGCATGTAGTCATTATAGTTGAGCTTGAAGGTATACCTGTTCTTGCCTATCAGGTCCGTAGTGCCCGCAGACGTCGACATGAAGATGCGCTGGTGCCGCGCTGATTGGTCTGAGACTGCCAGCGCTGCGGCACTGTTCGAACAGCCGACGATCATATCGGCCTTGTCTTTTTCGTAGAGCTCTTTTGCCCGCTCATTCGCGAGCCCCGGGTTGTACTGGTGGTCCTTGGAATAAAGCTCGGCCTTCTGTCCCAGGACGGCGCCCGCGTCCTCCACGGCCATCTTGGTCGCGTTGAGCTCACTCTGGCCGATTGGGGCCAAAGGGCCGGATAATACAGAAATGAATCCTACCCTCACCGGGTCCGCGCCGGACGCGGCCGCAGTCGTCAAAAAGAAAACCGCCAGAGCAACAAATATTTTTCTCATACCATTCCCCTCCTTTATAGCGCTGGCAGCGGTCGCTGCCTTCGTCTCTTCTATATCCCGAGGTACTCTCTCTTCATCTCCTCCTGATTCGCGAAGTCTTCATTGCTTCCTTCATAGACCAGCTTCCCGTGGCATATCACGTAGTGCCTGTCTGCCACTTTCGTCACGAAGCGCGAATTCTGTTCGACCAGCAGTGTCGTGATGCCTTCTCGCTTTATCTGCGCGATGATGTCACCGATCGCCTTGACGAGCAGCGGCGCAAGACCCTCTGTCGGTTCGTCGAGGAGGATCAGCTGACTCTTCATGCGCAAGATGCGCGCAATCGCGAGCATCTGCTGTTCTCCTCCGCTGAGCTCGAACCCTTTGTGGCTGCTCCGCTCCTTCAGTCTCGGGAAAAACTCGAAAACCTTATCGAGGCTCCATCCTTCCCCGGACCCGCGTCTGACAGGGAGATTCAAGTTCTCGAGGACGGTCAGGGAAGGAAATGTGCGCCTGTCTTCCGGGACAAAGCCCACCCCTGCCCGGGCAATGTCGTATGGCTTGCGGCCGACAATGTTGACACCATTGAGGAGCACTTGTCCCTCGCGCGGTGCAACAAGACCCATCACGGTCTTGATGGTCGTGCTTTTACCCATGCCGTTCCTGCCGAGGAGCGTGACTACCTCACCCTTCTTTACTTGGAGAGAGACGCCCTGAAGTATATGACTGTTCCCGTAATAGGTGTGGACGTCATCGATAGTCAGCACGTGACCCCCAGGTACACTTCCTGCACATTGGCGTTCGACTGAATCTCGGTGGGACTCCCTTCTGCAATGATGCTCCCATAATAGAGGACCGTTATGCGGTCGGAAATCGAGAGAACGACGTCGATATTGTGTTCCACGAGCACGACCGTCACGCGGCTCGAGATATCTTTGACGAGCTTCGTCATGCGCACGATTTCGTCGCCCACCAATCCTGAAGCAGGTTCGTCCAGCAGTAAGAGCTGTGGATTTGTGGCAACGCCGATGCCGATGTCGAGAATCCTCTTCTCTCCGTGCGATAGATGCTTGGCCGGAAGATCGGCCTTGTCCTGGAGTCCGATCTGCCGAAGAACCTCACGGCTTCTTTCCTCGAGCCCGTCACCCATGCTGAGCCTTTTCAAGAACCGGTAACTCATGGTGGTCCGTGACTGGAGCGCTATCCGGATATTCTCCTTAACCGTGAGATCGGGAAATATACTGGAAATCTGAAAAGAGCGGCTCACACCAAGCTTCGATATCTTATCAGGGGAGAGCCCCGTGAGGTTTTTCCCCTCGAAGATGATGGTGCCGGCGCTCGGCTTCAAGAAGCCGGTCAGTAAATTAAAGAGCGTCGTCTTCCCTGCCCCGTTTGGACCGATAACCGAATGGATGGTCCCCTCCGACACCTTCAGGGCCACATTCAATACCGCCCGGAGGGCCCCAAAACTTTTTGAGAGACGCACCGTTTCAAGGAGATAGGGCATGGGCTCTATGCCGTCGCGGGAAGATGCAGAATCCTGCGGGCATCGTCGACGGAGGCGATCTCCCTGTCCAGCTCGCGCGCCATGCGCACCGCCTTTTCCACCATTTCCGCATTGCTCTTCGCCGGGACGCCTTTCGTAAGGTAGATATTGTCCTCGAAACCGACCCTCACGTGCCCTCCCAACATTATTGCAGCCGTGATCATCGGCCATTCACTTAAGCCGACTGCGCACACGGACCACGGCGAGCCCTGAGGGATCGTGCGGTGCATGTGGATGAGGTTGTCGATGGTCGCGGGTATCTGACCGAGCACCCCGAGGACGCACTGAAAATAAAGCGGATCTTCGAGGGCCCCGATATCACGGAGAAAAATGCAGTTGTTGATCATCCCGATGTCGTAGCACTCGAGTTCCGGCTTCACCCCGCATTCTTTCATCACATTTGCGATGTAGACCATATCGGGAAACGTGTGGACCATCACGAACTTGAGCGCGAAGTCGTTCTTGCTCGCCTGGTATATATCGATAACGGGGGAGCCCGCATTGAACGAGGCGATATCGGGTTTGGTGCTCGGGTCCTTGCTGAGAGCGGGGATAACGGACACCCGTCCCCTGACGCTCTCCGTCGGCACTTCATTGAAAAGCCAATCTCCGTCACACCTCTTGCCTGACCCGCCGGTCGTACAGTTGATAATGATCGGGCAGCGCTCTTTTATTCCGGAAACGGCTTCGGCAAAAAATTCTGCCCGGTGCTCGGCCTTGCACGTTTCCGGGTTGCGGGCGTGGATATGGACGATCGATGCACCGGCGTTATATGCATCGACAGTCGCCTGGATTTGCTCTTTGGGTGTTTTCGGCAGGTACTGGTTGCCCTCGGGAGACGCACCTCCGGTAATGGCAGCGGTGATGATCAACTTCTCCATATTACCCCCCCTTATTGGTCAATCCCCAATACGTATGGTTTACCTTTTGTAAACACTATTTTCGGAGAAGTCACATTCTTTTGTATGAATAAATAACTATCAGCAACTTTGCATGTTTCTTCCCCAGACTCCTTCCTGAATGCGGAAGATGCGAATCAAAATAGACGCTGTCTCCCTGTTCCAGTATGAGGCTCTCCTTGTTAAGAAAAAATTCTATTTTTCCTTCCAGAACGAAGACCAGTTCTTCCCCGTCATGCTGAAACTCTGTTTTC
>Ga0326728_10024378_pt1 | contig 10971 bp, 5 predicted proteins | sample MB3enrmetagenome_FD_207602 | JGI IMG/M metagenome (GOLD analysis project Ga0326728, IMG submission 207602) | Lab enriched peat soil microbial communities from McLean, Ithaca, NY, United States - MB31MN | ecosystem: Environmental > Terrestrial > Soil > Wetlands > Peat | place: USA: New York...
AGATGGCGGGCTGGCCCGGGTACTGGGAAGGGCTGCCCCCCATGCATTACGCCACTCACGCCGTGAGCCCCTGTCTGGCGCTCGTCCGCGCGGAGGCAGAGTACGTGTCGTGCTTCGGATCCGGGCGTATCGCCGACCGCCTGATGGCGAGATACGGTTCGCCCTTTGCCGTGGAGAGCGCGCTCTTTAAGGTCCGAGCGCAGCAACTGGCCTTCGAGGTGACCCGATCGTTGTTCGAGACGGCTCGCCAGTACGTAGAAAGCTTCGACGTCTATGGGGACCGCGCCTCCTTCGAATGGACTCGGATTGAAGACGAACAGCCGGTGGTTCATGTCGGGGAGAGGCCGGAGCGCGTAACGATACCGGATTATGCGCACCTGCTCCCCGAACCTCTCCAGCGCTTTACGAAGAGAGGCGTGTACGATGACCAGCACGCGCACCTCTCGTTCATCCAGGGTGGCGGACACGGTGGTTCCCATCCGCACCTCGTGAACGAATTCGTTTCCAGCATCGTCGAAGGCCGACCACCATTCCCGGACGTCTACCACTCCCTCAACTGGACGTGCGCCGGAATTTGCGCTCATGAATCGGCCATGCGGGGTGGCCAGATCGTGCCGCTGCCGGATTTCCGCAGGGCAGAAGGTGCTTGAGCTGGACAGCACCAAGAAGTCCGGGTCGCTATGGCAGGAGGGTGATAATCATTCTCTGCGCCGGCGCTCTATCTCTATGAGTGCCGAAAACCCGGTGGTGTCTGATCGCTGCCTGGAGTTTCTACATTTCTGATGAGGATTGCGACCCGTGGCGTTAGCTTGGGGCGGTGAGTGGCTCTCGTGGCGGCTTTTCATGAGGTTTCGATCTGCCAATGTCGATACCGATGTGCGAAGCACCTTGGACTGCGGCGGCTCGAGGCCGCCTTGGAATGACGCGGAGCGATTGAGACTAAGGCGGCGTCGAGCCGCCGCAGTCCAAGGTGCTTCGCACGGCTATCTTCATGAGCCCCGCCATGCATGATCCGGCGGCTAACGATATAGGCAAATATACCGGCTACGTGATAAAAAAGTGTAGACATTCCAGCCGGCGGTCGGAGACCGCCGCTACAAGTCGCGACGCACATTATGATCATTCACAACGCTCGCGTGCTCACTTTCGATTCTGCCCACTCCGTGCTCGATTCCGGCGCGGTGGAGATCCTTCCCGACGGCTCGATCGGGCAGGTCAAGGACACCCCGGCTGGGAGTAGGGCTACGGCAAGCCGCACCCCTACTACCTCGGCCGCCGCACCACCCCTTAAGCCCCTTCTTACCAAGGAGGGGAGCTCAGCCGACCAGGAGGTTGTCGACGCGCAGGGCAAGCTTCTGATGCCTGCCCTGATCAACTGCCACACGCATCTTTACAGCACCCTGGCGCGGGGGATAACGCTCCCCGGGCGCGCGCCCCGGAACTTCCCGGAGATTTTGAAGAAGCTCTGGTGGCGGCTGGACCGCGCCTTGAATCTGGACGACGTTTACTACAGCGCGCTGGTGGGCCTGATTGACTCCGCCAAATGTGGGGTGGGCACTCTGGTGGATCACCACTCCAGCCCCAACGCTTGCACGGGAAGCCTGGACCAGATCGAGCAAGCTTTTCGGGATGTCGGCCTGCGCGGGGTTTTGTGCTACGAGACTTCCGATCGCAATGGCAGCGCGAGTGCGGCGGAGGGCATCGCTGAGAACATCCGCTTTCTTGAGCGCCACCGGAGTGGCTTGGGCGACGGCCTGGTCACCGGCAGCTTTGGACTGCACGCTTCTTTCACGCTCAGCGACCGCACACTACGGCGCTGTGTGGAGGCGAATGAGTCGCTGCGCGCGGGATTCCATATCCATGTGGCGGAGGACCGCTGCGACCTCGATGACGCCGTTTGGCGCTACCACAAGTCGCCGGTCATACGCCTGCGGGACCTCGGCGTTCTCGATGACCGATCGCTAGCGGCGCATTGCGTGCATGTAAGTGCCCGCGACATAGCGGCTCTTGCCCAGCGCCAGATCAACGTGGTGCACAACCCCCAATCGAACTGCAACAACGCGGTCGGCATCGCCCCTCTGCTGGAGATGTTCCGCCAAGGCGTGCTGGTGGGATTGGGCTCCGATGGGTACACGCCCCGGATGTGGGAAGAGTTCAAGGCCGCATTCCACGTGCAGAAGGTGCGCGCGCGGGACCCGCGCGTGGCGTACGCCGAGGCTTACGCCGCCGCGCTCCTCAACAACCGCACCATCGCCAGGAAGATTTGGGGATGGGAAATCGGCCGCATCGAATCCGGCGCACGGGCGGACCTCCTGCTGGTGGATTACTTCCCCCCCACGCCTCTCGATGGCAACAATCTGTTCGGCCACTTCCTGTTCGGCATCGCCAATGCGCCGGTGGATTCTCTCCTCATCAACGGGCGGTTCGTGCTGCGCAACAAGGAATGTGTTAACCTGGACGAGCGCAAGGTGGCGGAGAAGGCGTCGACTCACGCTCGTGCTTTGTGGGACAGATTTTAGAGATCTTGGGTCGGTTACAACCTAAGAAGGGATTCACCACAGAGGGCACAGAGGTCACGGAGAAAAAACGGGATAAAGCTTTGAAGGTCAGCAAAAATGGAACTGCAACTCTTGCTCAAGTCATTTCAAGTGTTTTTCTCTGTTCTTTCTCTGTGTTCTCTGTGGTCTCTGTAGTGAATCTTTAATTCCAAATGGATCCATGACCCGATGGCCCAATCACTCAATTCAAGTTTCGTTCCCGGTCCGACTTACGCAGAAATGCTCGACCCCGCGACCTTGCCGGCTGCCCTAAGAAATAAGGCCGAAGCGGCGGCTAAAGGCGATGAGCTTGATCCTGCTAATCTCTTCAATATTACCTGGCGCGGGCCGGACCATGGCATTCGCCACGTGCTCCTGCCCAAAGAGTTGACGGGCGTAAAGGCAAACATTGTGGTCATGGTAGGGCACTTCTTTCCCTCCGGCAGCCACAAGGTGGGGCCCGCCTACTCCACGCTCATGGAAGGCGAGTTGTCCGGGGAGATTGAGCCCGGCAAGAGCACCACCATTGGACCCTCCACCGGGAATTTCGGTATTGGCGTAGCTTATGTTTCCCGCCTCAAAGGTTATCCTGCCATCGTCATCATGCCGGAAGGGATGAGCGCGGAGCGCTACGAGTGCATTCGCCATTATGGCGGGCAGCTTGACCTTACGCCCGGCTCGGAAAGTGACGTTATCCTGGTGTTGGAGCGCACTCTGGAATATCGCCAGGACCCGCGCAACAAAGTGCTCGCCCAATTTGAGCTGCTTCCAAATTACCGGTTTCACCGCTATGTTACGGGACGCAGCGCGCTGGAGGCAGCAAGGCCTTATGGAAATGGCCGCGTGGCTTTGTTCGCGGCGGCCCCGGGATCCGCTGGGACGCTGGCCGCGGGCGACGAGATCAAGTCTGCCTTCCCGGAATGCCTGGTGGCCGCGCTCGAGCCTCGGGAGTGCTCCACGCTCTTCAACAATGGGTTTGGGAGCCATCGCATTGAAGGCATTGGCGACAAGATGGTGACGCTCATCCACAACGTCTTGACCACCGACTATGTGGTTTTGATCCATGACGATGATTGCGTGATGGGGCTGGAGTTGCTCGAGCGCCGGCAACACGGCATCGAACCGTTCCTCGGTTTGCCGGCAGGATCCCTCAAATGCTTCCAGGGATTGTTCGGTGTTTCGGGCATCTGCAACATCCTCGGCGCGATTCGCATGGCGCGGTTCCTCAACCTCAGCCCGGATGACAATGTGGTGACGATTGCCACGGACGGGTTTGACCGTTATCCCTCCGTGCTCGCGGATTTTGAACGGCGCCGCGGGCCGCTCCGCCTAAGCGACCTTGGCGCGCGCATCGAAGAGGTTTTCCGCAGCGGAGGAGCGGACGACATCCTGGATGTGCGCCCGCGGGAACAGAAAGAGCGGCTCTTCGGCTACAAGGAAGAAGTTTGGACCAACTTCGGCTATTCCCGGTCTTATCTGGAAGGAATGAAATCCCAGTCCTTCTGGGATGAAGAGTTCAGCAAGATCGCGGAAATTGATTCAAAGCTGCTGAAGGCGCGGGCGGATTAGGGACACGGGACTCCCGACCATGTCGGGACAGGCGCTGGTCGGCGCTACTTTAAACTTTACCCTTTACACCTTATCATTTATCATTTTCCCGAGTCCGGAATCCCGTGTCCCGATTCCCGTATCCCGAGTAAAACTATGGAAAATGCCAACGTTAAACCCAAGGTTGCTGAAGTGCGTGAGAAGTCCCAGTTGATGTCAGGTTCGGAAATTGACCGCACGCTGGTGCGGCTGGCGAATGAAATCCTGGAGCGCAACAACGGCCTGGCAGGAGTTGTTCTGGTCGGGATCCGGCGGCGAGGAGTTCCCTTGGCGGAGCGTCTGGCCAAGAAGATGATGGAAATCGAAAAGACCGCGCCGCCGGTGGAGACCCTCGACATTACCTTCTACCGGGACGACCTCTCGACCGTCGCACAGAAACCAATAGTCCAGGAGATACCGTCGGCATTTACCGTGGAGGGGAAGACGGCGATCCTGGTGGATGACGTCCTTTACACCGGCCGCACCACGCGGGCCGCACTGGATGCCCTGCTCGATCACGGCCGGCCGCAACGAGTGGACCTGTGTGTCCTGATCGACCGCGGCCATCGCGAGTTACCCATCCAAGCCAATTACGTGGGGCGGGTTATACAGACCTCCGACACGGAGGTGATTGAAGTGCGCGTGCGCGAAATAGACAATCAGGAGAAAGTAATGCTCTGCGAGCGCTTTGTGTAGAAGCGCCGCGCGTCGGCTGCCTCCTGCCTTCCGCTCTTACTGGCCTCACACACTAGCTAACTCTGCCACCTTCTTGCCACCTCCAGGAGGCGGGCTTTACTTTTAGGTGGATTCGTAGTAAAAAAAACCGCCGTAGAGTGGGCATACGCACCCAAAGAAGTTGTTGTAAGAGAGATAAGCAGTTTTTATGGACCTCGGGCGAGAGATTCCGCGCGGGGTGGGGTTTTTGTGTTCTCAAAACCCCGCCGTCGAGAGTGCAGGATCTGTATAGGTGTCGACTTATCGTCCACGGATTGGTGCGAGGTTCGAGATGGAAAGCTCCGCATCGAAACTAGATGGGAAGCCCTGTATTCCTGAAATGAATAAAAAAACATTCATGTAACTCGGGCTTCTTGTTTGGCCTTAATGATATGGAGAAACGGAGTTTTCCTACGATATGTCATAGTCCCGGTGGTCGGGAAAAGGGCCTGCGCAACTTGCTTATTCGATTTCAGACACTTACAGCAGTTTTTGATTTCCGGGATTTTGGACGCAGGGTTGCGAGTATTCCAGTCCAAGAGATGATGCGGGTTTCATCCGGGAGGGGATCCCGGTCAAAACTCAGACCGAAAAGGAGCGTTGAGGGCATGAATAAGAAAAATTCTCACAGGTGGTTTGTAAATTCACTTCTGGCCTTTGCGGTCGCGGGGCTGAGCCTTAGCTTGGTTTCGACTGCACGGGCCCAGTCCACCACAGTCGGAGCCATTACGGGGACGGTATTGGACGCATCGGGTGCCGCCGTACCGGATGCCGTTGTGAAGGCGCACAATGTGGCCACCAATCTCGAGGTGCCGGTGCACTCGGACTCCGGCGGATCCTACTCCATCTCCAATCTTCCCGTCGGAACTTACGAGTTGAGCTTCACGAAGAGCGGCTTTGAGACCGAGACCCACACCCGGGTTCTGGTTCAAGGCGACCGGACCACCACGGTCGACGGGCACCTCAAGGTCGGCGCCGTCAGCACCACGGTGGAGGTTACGGCCGTGGCGCTCATGAACCAGACGGACGCCACCAACGGCTACGTGGTCGAGCAACTCACCATTCAGGACACGCCTCTCGGCACCGGCAGCTTCACGCAACTGGCGATTCTGACGCCGGGCGTTCACGCTGATTTTCTGAGCGGTGCCGGCAGCAACGCCGGTCTGGGCAATCAGGCCATTTTCGCCAACGGCAATCGCGACACCAGCAACAGCTTCTCGCTGAACGGCGTCAGCACCAACAACCTGTTTAACGGAAACTCCACCAGCTCGGTGGGCGAAAACCGCTTCGTGCTGAACACGGGCGAGAGTTTCGGCGCGGGTGGCGAGATTCAAACCAACTCCGTATACGGCGCCATTGGCCAGGCCCTGCCCACGCCTCCCACCGATGCGATCCAGGAGATCGCCGTGAATGCCGCCATGTATGACGCATCGCAGGGTACCAATAGCGGCGCGCACATCAGCGTGCTGACCAAGTCGGGTAGCAACCAGCTTCACGGGACGGCATGGGAGCAGTGGCAGAACAGCGAAATGAACGCCGCGCCGTTCTTCTGGAATGCGTCGCCGGCGATTACCAGCAAGGTCCCCTTCTTGAATCGCAACATGTTCGGCGCCACGCTCGGCGGACCCCTCAAGAAGGACAAGTTGTTTTACTTCCTCTCCTACCAGGGAGTTCGCGTCGCCGATGCGTTGGACGCTACCCGGGAAGAAGAGGTGCCGCTGGGTCTGACCGGCGACCGCAGCGCGGGTGGCATCGTCAGCATGATCTCGTCGTCCTACGGCAAAACGATCACGGCCAGCCAGATCAATCCGGCGGCGCTGGACCTTTTGCAGGCCACGCTTCCGAACGGACAATATCTGATTCCGAGCCCGCAAATCACCAATAAGACGACAGCCAGTCAGCTCGGCTACGACGGCTTCGTACAGGGGCCCAACGCACAGTCAAGGGTCGATCAGGGGATCGCCAATGTGGACTATCAGTTGAGCGACAAGGATCGTTTATCGGCAAAGTATTACGTTCACGACGCTCCCACCACGAATCCGTTTGGCGCCGTCGGTTCCCTCCTGGGTTTCGCCCAGCAGCTATCGGCGGGCAGCCAGGTAGGTTCCATCACCAACACCCTCATCCTGTCCCCGAGTGTCACCTGGGAGCAGCACGCCGGCTTCACGCGGCTGCGGGCTTACGCGGCCACGGGGTCGGATTTCACTCCGAGTGAGATGGGCATGAGTCTGCTGGGTTCGACGTCGTTCCCTCAGTTCGAGATCTCCAGTCCGTTCTCAGGCAGCGCCTCTTCTCTGGAATTCGGCCCCAGCACCAGTTTTGGCAATGCCGGTATGTACCAGAATCAAGGGGAATTAGGATCCACGCTGAACCTGGTGAAAGGAAGGCACACGACCGCAGTCGGCGGACAGTGGTACCACACGCAGCTCAATATCATCAACAACAACACCAACACGGATTTCCTCGACTTTTCCAGCTTTACTAACTTTGTGGAAGGGAAGCCGAAAAGCGGAGAAGCCTTCACGGGCTCGGCGAACCGCTATTACCGGTCCGATACCGCGGGCGCGTATGTCAACGATAGCTTCAAGCTCCGCAGCAACCTGACGATGACCTATGGCCTGCGCTGGGATTTCGACGGGCCGCTCTCGGAGAAGTATGGCAGGCTGACCGGGTTTGACCCCGCCCTGTACGCCTACGATGCGGCCTCGGATACGATCACCGGCTCCGGTCTGGAATTTGCGGGGAATAACCCGACCTCCGCCACGGCGGGGGCCAGCAGTTCCCTGTTGAACCAGCGCCAGTGGGGATTCGCCCCGCGTTTCGGCGTCGCCTGGACGCCAGTTTCGAAAGTGACCGTGCGCGCGGGCTACGGCCTGTACTACGATCGCGGCGAGCTGTTCAGCTACTTCTCGCCCAGCGCCGGCGCCGGATTCAACGGTCCGTTCGGCGTGACGCTGGCGCCGCCGTTCGTCCAGCCGATTGCCGCCAGTACGAAAACGGGCGCCCTTTCGGCGCCCTTCGGCACGGCTACGTCACCGCCTCCGCCACCGTCCGGCAGCGCCGCCAGTTTTCTCTCCTACCTGCCCAACATGTCACAAACCGAATGCGGTTATCCGGGATGCTGGCCGACGGGTAACCTGTTTGGCCCCTTTCTGTTCGGCGGTTATGACATCAACAACAAACTGCCTTACACGCAGAACTGGACCCTCGACCTTCAATACCAGCTCTCCAGCAACTGGCTGTTCGAGGTGGCCTATGTGGGCAACCACGGCACGCATGAAGTGCTGCCCGTTCCCTTCAACCAGCCGTACATCGCCACGGCGTCGAATCCGGTGAACGGCCAGATTTATTCCTACGGGGGCGGGGCGTGCTACGAATCCAACTACAACTCGGCCGGGCAGGCGTTCCCCTGCCAATACCCAAACTGCTGCACGCTCGAGCCCATCTCCACCAACGAGTATTCCGGCAACGCGCCGGTCCGCGTGCCCTATATCGGCTATGACATGAATTCAGTGCTCTACGAGGCCGAGGGCATCTCCAATTACCATGCCCTTCAGGTTCAGGTGCGCAAGCGCATGTCAAACGGGCTGCAATTTACCGCCGCTTATACCTACTCGCACGCCCTCGACGAGCAGAGCGGGCTGGGCCTGTTCGTCACGGGGAACAATCCGGTGACCCCGACCGCCAACTATGCGTCGGCGGACTTCGATCAGACACACGTTTTGCTGGTGAATTACAGCTACACTTTTCCGAGCTTTGCCAAGAACAACAAGGCCCTGGGTGACGTGGTCAACGGCTGGACCCTGGGCGGACAGACCGTGGCCCAGAGCGGCCAGCCCTATAGCGTCTACGACTTTTCGGGTTCGGTGGGCAGCCAGTACCTCGGCACCGACGATGAGATTGGGAATCCCATCGTGCCGCTCGTACCGGGCACAAAGGCCAAGCAGGCGGAACTTCAGGGGACGACCGGCGTCAACGCGGGCGCGCCGGTGCTCAATGCCAACGATTTTGCCCCGCAGTTTGTCCAGCCCGGCACGAACGGAGTGCCTCCCTGCGACGATTCGGGGTGCGATATCTTCGAGTCCCTTTACGGGACTACGGGCCGGAACATGTTCCGCGGTCCTTTCCAGGTACGCTTCGATGTGAGCTTGGCCAAGCAGTTCCCCATCATTAAGGAGCGATTCCAACTCCGCTTTGAGGCCGACGGGTTCAATCTCTTCAACCACCCCAGTTTTGACACTCCCAACAACGATGTGGTGTTCTTCCCGGGGTATTCCTCGCCCCCGGTATATCCGCCCGAAGGCAGCCTCGGGCAGATTCAACACACCATCGGCAGCTCGCGCTTCTTCCAGCTCAGCCTGCATCTCCTGTTCTGATAAATCAATCAGGCGCGGTCGGCACACAGATCACCTGTGCCGACCGCACCGGCCCGCATTCTGGTGACGCGGGCATCTCTGATCTCAGGACTCCGATGGACTCCATCGGAGTCCTGAGATCGGACCTGTCGGCAGATGCCGCCGTTTATGCGCCGACGGCCTTTCCGGTGAATTTAGGCACAATTTGCTCGGCGACAAACGTTTCGATGGAGGTGGGAGTAGTGTTCTGCGCCGAGCGAGGCTCGAGCGGCGCCATGTATCCGGAGTTCAGGGATTCTGACATCTCAAGGATGAGGTCCGCCATGTTGGAAGACATGCCTACCTGCACCAGGGCGGGTTTGATTTGCGCGGGCCCGAGCTGCATATAGCCGAGGCCGGGTTTGCCGATCGCTTTGCCGATGACGGACGCCACTTCCACGTAAGTCAAGTCGCGCTGTCCAAGGAGCTCGCGCGCCTGTTTGCCGCTGAAGTTCAGCTTCAGCAGCGCCTCGGCCGCTGCCGCGCCAATATCCTGCGTGGCAATCATCGCCACTTTCAAGTCGCTCCGCAAGGGACCGCCCGTCACTCCAAAACTCTTGATAATCATTACCTGAGGCAGGAGGTTTTCCATAAAGTAGCCCGCCCGAAGATAGAGAGCCTTCAGCGCGGCAATACCGTTCAGTTTCTGTTCCAGGTTATGCAAGCCCACCACCGGCCCCGTCTTCTCCGGCTTGTCGGCGCCGATGCTGCTGAGAACCACGGCATACTCCACGCCCGCGCTTTGAACCGCCGCCACCAGGGCATCACTCACCCGCTCCTGGTCTTCCCGCACGTTGGGGATCGCTGGGTGGGGTGGAATCATGAGATAAACCGCCCTGGCTCCGCCAAAGGCTTGGATAAGCGCCGCCGCATCCGTGACGTTGCCAATGAAAGCCTCGGCGCCCGCCTGAACAAGGCGTTCCAGACGCTTGGCGTCGCGGCCAATCACTCGAACCTTCTCCCTGTGGGCCAGCAGCTTCCCGGCAACTACGCTCCCTGTATTCCCGCTTGCACCGATAATTGCGTACATGGTTACACCTCCACCCTTTCTTAGATGCCCGGAACCCACGTAGGATTCACGTCTTTGTTGGGTCGCGAGGTGCCCCCTTCGGGGCTCAACCCAAACGCGGAGGTTGGAGCGATGGTTGTTCCTGCTCAGCCGTGGGCGAGCGCGGCTTTGATCCGTTCCGGTGTCATCGGCAATTGGAGAAGCCGGGCGCCGGTGGCATCAAACACGGCATTGGCAATCAAAGCGCCCATACAGATGATGGCCGGCTCTCCGCCCCCTTGCGCGGGTGAGTCTTTCACATCTATTACGACGGTCTCGATTTCCGGCAACCAGGAAAAATGGGGAATAGTGTAAGTGTCGAAATTGGAATCGTGGATTTCACCACCGGTGAATCGGACCTCTTCAGTCAAGGCATATCCCAGGCCCATGGTGATGGCGCCTTCCATTTGCAGCCGGGCACCCTCGGGATTGACGCACAATCCCATGTCTTGAGCGCAGACGACCCGCTTAACCCGGACGCTCCCCGTGTTCTTGTCCACTTCCACCTCTGCCATGTGGGCCACGTATGAGCCCGCATCCGGCCCGCAGGCCACCCCATAGCCACGCCCGCTGGGAGCTTTAGCCGGTGACCAGCCGAATTTCTCCGCCACTGTCTGCAAGACGCGCCGCATCTTCGGGTCCTGCAAATTCTTCAGCCGGAATTCGACGGGGTCCATGCCGGCCTGGGAGG
>Ga0326728_10024379_pt1 | contig 10971 bp, 9 predicted proteins | sample MB3enrmetagenome_FD_207602 | JGI IMG/M metagenome (GOLD analysis project Ga0326728, IMG submission 207602) | Lab enriched peat soil microbial communities from McLean, Ithaca, NY, United States - MB31MN | ecosystem: Environmental > Terrestrial > Soil > Wetlands > Peat | place: USA: New York...
CGATGACCCGGCTGCCGTGCGGAAAGGTGATGGTGGCCGATTTGAGCAGGCTTTCCCCGCCCCCCTCGCGCAATTCTTCATCCTTGGCTATTGTCATCCTGTGTATTTCCGCCCATTGCTTCCACTGCCGCAGCGATTCCAGCGACTGCCGCTCGCTGGGCGCGGCGATGAGCCAGGTGATTTTGCGCCCGGCCCCTTCGGCCAGGGCGCAATCGGCCATCCCCTCAAAGCCGGAGGAGAAATCCTTGCCCACCTGCCGGGCCATAAGGCCGAACTTCCAGCGCGCCTGGTCGCCGGCCCAACGCCGCTGGTAGGGCAAAAGTTGGTCGCCTAATTTAAATAGTGCCGTTCTTTGCGCTTGGTTGCGCGAACGCTGGTTTCTTATCGCTCTCATTACGGTGGGTGTTTTTCTCCATCGGTCGGGCAAGACTCCCTTGGCGCGCCATAGCCCTTGGCGACGGCGGCTGTCGGCTCGTGACTCGCTTCCGCCGGGCCTCCCTCGGTAGGGCGAGGCTCCTGCCGAGCCGGGGGTGTTAAATTATTGAGATGCCCCGGGCCATGCAACTCCACACCCTCTCCCATCTGTCGGGAGAGGGCAGGGGGAGCATCCTCGCTGTCGGCATTTCCCTCTCCCGCTTGCGGGAGAGGGTCAGGGTGAGGGCTATGATTCTTAACCAGAATGTCATGCGGCGCCGGGGCCGCCAGAGCGGCTTTGCGCCGGCGAAGCTCCTCCCACACCAGGCGCTCCACCTCCTCCTTCTCCGTCATTTCCGCCGCGCCCTCCCCTTCCCACTGTTGGGTGTCATTATTCCAGTGCGGGCCGCCCAGGCCCAGGGCCTGCCAGACGCGCTCCTGCTGCTCCTGCGCGCACAGCGGACGTTCCGCCTCTTTTTTGGGGAAGAGTTTGTCCCGCTCCAACTGCAGCTTCCCCGCATAAAACTCCCCGCGCCGCAAAAGAACCAGCGACCAGACCAGTTGCCGCCAGGCGGCCGACTTCAATGGCCCCTCCGGCATTTCATCGAATTTCCGCAGTTCCACCACCATGCGCGCCGTCACCACCAGGGCAAGCTGGCTGGTCAGCTCGTCGCGCTGCGCCTGGTCAATTCCCCGGCAGGCGGCCAGCATGATGGCCATAGCCTCCTTGGTCTGCTGGTTCTCCAGCCAGCCCGCATAACCGCCGTGACACCAGCGGGAGATGTTTTCCTGCGTCATCGGCGAGCCGTCGAAGTGCCGCCGCAGGACCTCGCGCACCACGGGCAACGAGTTCAGCCAGGACAGGATTTCGGCGCAAGGCAGGCCGTCCCGCAGGCGCTCGTTGAGCGCTTCGCGCACGGCGTGCGGCAGCCGGGCGATTTTTCCCGTGCGCCTGCGCCCGGAGGGCGCCGCGGGGGCCGGGTCCGGAAACGCCGCGCCGTCCACCGGGGTGGGCGCGGCCCGCTTGGCCTCTATGCAAGCTTGCATTCCCCCATCATAGCACAGAAAACAGGCATTGCAACAAATATATTTGCATTACCACAAAATAGTGGTATCGTGGCCCATATCCCGCAAGGGAATGTTCTTTGACATGGGGCGGGCTGCCGGCCCGCCCCGTTGAGAATTGGGAGCGCGACCGTCCTCGTCGCGTCGAAGCGTAGCGGAGACGGATCGGTCGCTCTGGCCGGCGTCTCGCCGGCCGGCTTCATGCCTGTTAGCCAGTCACCCTCTGGCGGGTTTTCACGCGCCCGTCGCGTGTCCCAGTCGGCGCCCTCGCCGGCTGGTTCCCGCCGTTGCAAACGAGGTATGGCCCCCACCCTCTCCCTTATGACGGGAGAGGGCAGGGTGAGGGCATCTTTGCCTTGTCCTGCCCAAAATGGGCCAACCCTGGCGGTCTTCACCCCAAAATATGCAGGTACATGCAGGTACATGCAGGTACATGCAACTAGGCGCTTTATGGAAAATCGCGATCTTTCTATTTTGTCAGAAAGTCGTAGGCGCCGGATTCGACTTGAAAGAGGGCGGCGGGGCCGTCCATGCGCAGGAAGGTCACGCCGGGTGAGCGGGGGGGGGGGCGGCCCGGTCCTGCGCATCAGCAGCGCGTCGGTGAAGGTGCATCCGAGCATAGGGGACTTTGGGGTGGGGACATTCCGGGCCAAAGACTGGCCGATGTGAGGGAGAGTGGAAAGTGAATTCAAATGAGGAGATTAGGATTAGGATTAAGATTAAGATCAGGATTAGGAGAGGTCGGCGGGTGGAGATTGCGCTTGCGGGCGGCATTGCGGGTCGGGTAAGTTTTTGGAGCGTTTGCGGTGGGATGCGGGCGCCAGACAAAGTCGAATATCGCGCGGACAAACTGAGTCCAACGCAAACATGGTTCAAATGAAGATAAAAAGAATATCATGGCTGCTGGCGGCGGCGCTCCTGCTGGCGGGCGCCGCCACGCAGGCCCAAACCAACGTGACCACCTCGACCATCGTCACCACGTCAACGGTCGTCGCTACGTTGACAAACGGCACCACGACGACGAACGTCACCATTACGACGAAGGTCGTCACCACGACGAACGTCGTCACCACGACAAACGGCATGACCTCAACCAACCAGGTTGGCTCCTCGACCAACGAGGTCAAAAGCGGGGCGGCCGCGGCGCCAGCCAAGCCGGCGCTGACGACCCATACCAATGGCTGGAAAAGCAGCGTGGCCCTCGGTTTCTCCCTGGCGCGCGGCAATTCCGACACGACGCTGGCCTCATTCGCCGCCAACACGGAGAGAAAGTGGGCGCAAAATGATTTAATGTTCGGGGCCGACGGCCTCTACGGAAAAACGCGGCTGCCGAACTCGGCGGCATCGCAGACGACGGCCGAAACGTTGCACGGCTTCTCGCAATACAATCGCTCGTTCGGGGATGGCTTTTACGCCTACGGACGGATAGACGGATTCCATGACGGGGTGGCGGACATCAAGTACCGTCTGTCGCTCTCCCCCGGTCTCGGCTATTACTTCATCACGAATAAAACGGCTGACTTGAGCGCGGAAATCGGCCCTGGTTACATCAAGGAGCAATTGGGTGGCAATACGGAGAGTTACGCCACGCTACGTATGGAGGAAGCGTTCCATTACAACATCAGCCCGCACGCCAAGGGGTGGGAGACGGTCAAGTTTCTGCCGCAGATCAATCGGTTTGACAATTACATCGTCAATGCCGAGGTGGGGGTCGAAGCCGGGCTGACCAAGAACAACAGGCTCAGCGAGCGCACGGTCCTGCAAGACAGTTACAATAACGTGCCCGCCGCCGGGCGGCTGAAGAACGATCTGAAACTGGTCGCCGCGCTGGCCTACAAGTTTTAGCCGGCCCCATGCCATCGCCCCCAACATCGTCCCATCGCTGGCGGTTCTTCCGCGCGGGCGGATTCGACCAGGTCAAGCTGGAAACGGGGGCCGACCTGATGAACCTGGAACACCTGGACCAGACGTTGTGGGTGGCGCTGGCCTGTCCCATAGCGGGGCTGGAATTCGACCCCAAAACGGCGGCGCTGATTGACAGCGACCGGGATGGGCGGATTCGCGCGCCGGAACTCATCGCGGCCATCAAGTGGGCCGGCGCGCGGCTCAAGGACCCGGACCTATTGATCAAGGGCGGCGACTGCATCCCGCTGACGGCCATCGCCGAGGGCACCCCCGAAGGGGCGGAAATTCTGGCCGCGGCCAAACATATCCTGGCCCAACTGGGCCGGCCGGCGGCGCAGACCATTTCGCTGGCGGACGCGACCGATGCCGTGCGGGTTTGCGCCGACGCGCCCTTCAACGGCGACGGCGTGATCACGGTGGAATCGGCCGGCGAGGCGGCGGGCAAAGCGGTGATCGGGGAAATCGCCGCGTGCATGGGGACGGTGGCCGACCGTTCGGGCAAGCCGGGCATTGACCAGGCCAAAGCGGACGGATTTTTCGCCCAGTGCGCCGCGTTCGAGGCCTGGCAGCAAACGGCCGAGAAAGAAGGCGCCAGGATCCTGCCCGCCGGCGAGAAGACGGCGGCGGCGGCGGCGGCGGTCAAAGCGATCCAGGGGAAGGTGGATGATTATTTCGGGCGCTGCCGGCTGGCGGCGTTCGATGCGCGGGCGGCCGCGCTGGTCAACCGCAAGGAGGAGGATTACGCGGCCATCGTGGGGCGGGACCTGAGCCTGGAGGTTGCCGAGGTGGCGGGCTTTCCGCTGGCGCAAGCCGGGGCGGGGCGGGCGCTGCCGCTGCAAGGGGCGGTCAATCCGGCCCACGCCGCCGCGCTGGCGGCGCTGCGGGAGGAGGCGGTCCGTCCGCTGCTGGGCGAGAAAACAGAATTGACAGAGGCGGACTGGGCGGCGTTGCGGGCGCGGCTGGCGCCGTTTGCCGCCTGGCAGGCGGCCCAAGCGGGCGGGGCGGCCGGGCAACTGGGCCTGGCGCGCGTGCGCGAGCTTCTGGGCGGAAGCGCGCGCCAGGAGATCAACGCGTTGCTGGCGCAGGACACGGCCATGGCGGGCCGGGCGGCGGCCATCGGCGAGGTGGAGCAGCTCATCCGCTTTGTGCGGGACCTGCATTTGCTGTGCGTCAACTTTGTCAACTTTAAAGATCTTTACGCCGGCGGCGCCCCGGCGCTTTTCCAGGCCGGCGTGCTTTACCTGGACCAACGCTCGTGCCATCTGTGCCTGAGAGTGGAGGACGCCAGCCGGCACGCCGCGATGGCCGGGCTGGCGGGCGCTTACCTGGCCTACGCCGATTGCGCGCGGAAGGGAACGGGGGAGAAAATGGGCATCGTGGCCATTTTCTCGCAGGGGGAAGACGAGAACCTGATGGTGGGGCGCAACGGGATATTCTACGACCGCAAAGGGCGGGACTACGACGCGACGATCACCAAGATTCTGGCCAACCCGATCAGCCTGCGCGAGGCCTTTTGGGCGCCGTACCGGAAGCTGTCGCGCCTGATCGAAGAACAGGTGACCAAACGGGCCTCCGCTGCCGAGAGCGCGGTGAACACCCAACTGGCCGCGACGGCCGGCGGGGCCGCGCCGTCGAAGCCGAAGTTCGATCCGAGCGTGATCGCGTTGATCAGCGTGGCGCTGGGGAGCATGGCGGCGGCGTTGGCGACGTTCCTGGCCTACCTGGGGGGGTTCGCGGCGTGGCAACTGCCGCTGGTGGCCGGCGGGATCATGCTGAGCATCTCGGCGCCGCCGGTGTTGCTGGCTTACCTCAAGCTGCGCAAGCGCAATCTGGGGCCGATTCTGGACGCCAACGGGTGGGCGATCAACACCAAGGCGCGCATCAATGTGCCGTTCGGAACCTCGCTGACGCGCATAGCCAAATTGCCGCCGGGATCGTCGGTTGACATTCACGATCGTTACGCGGAGAAGTCGGCGGCCTGGCCCAAGGTTCTGGTCGTGTTGCTGGTGCTGGGCTGGATATTCGCGTTCCTCTACGATACCGGCCCTCTTAACATGCTGACGAAGTACTGGGGCTTCAGGACGCCGGTGGGCAAGCCGCCGCCGTGGGAGTCCACGAACAACGCCGCCAGCACGGCCAAGCCGGCGAGTTCGGCGAAGTGACCCAACATCGCGCCGGCACGGGGATTTCCAGTCCGATTATCGCAGGGCCTCAAGAGCGAGACGTCGCGCCTTGGTTTCCCGGCGGCGGAGGGACTGTTCCTGTTTTTTTGTCTCTTGGCGCAGCAACTCCTCGGCGGACCAGCCGCGAGCCTGCGCCCGGCGGGCCAGAGCAAACAAGCGCCGGGCCAGCGAGGCTTTGGTCAGCCGAGGCGGACGATCCGGCGCTTTCTTCAGCAGCCTGGCCTTGCGCGCTTTGTTGATCAGTTTTTCGGCGCGCAGCAAGGCGGGCAGATGTCTGGGGATTCCATCCAGCGCCGAGGGGCGGGCGCGGGGCGTGCCGCGCTTTTCGGCGGCCTTGATATTCTCCCAGTTGGCCCAGACCTCGTCCACGTTTTTCACCTTGACATCGCCGAAAACATGGGGATGGCGGCGCACCAGCTTGGCGGCGATGCGCCGGGCCACGGCCTGGAAATCAAAGGCGCCGCGCTCGCGGGCCAACTGGCAGTGAAAAACGATCTGCAAAAGCAAGTCGCCCAGTTCCTCGGCCATCTCGTGATCGTCGGCGCTTTCAATGGCGTCGAGCAACTCATAGGCTTCCTCGACGGCGTGAAAGCGGAGGGAAAGATGGTCCTGCTGGCGGTCCCAGGGGCAGCCTTGCGGGGAGCGCAAGCGGGCCATCAGGGCCAGCAAATCATCCAGGGCGGAGTTTTTCCGTTTCACAAGATGACCAGGTTGTCGCGATGCACCAGCACGTCCCGGCTCTGGCGTGCCCTGACCGCGGCGGAGTCCAAGGCGCAAATGCCGCGGGCAAATTCCGTGCCGTCGGCATCGCATATCCGCACCACGTCGCCGGCGGCGAAGTCGCCTTCGCACCGGCTGACGCCGGGGGGCAGGAGGCTTTTGCCGTTTTCGCGCAAGGCTCTTTTGGCGCCATCATCCACAAAGAGGGCGCCTTTGGCGTGATGGAAGAAGGCGATCCAGCGTTTGCGCCCCGCCAGCCTGGCCGGCTGGGCGACGAAGAGGGTGCCTTCCTCCGCCCCGTCCAAAATGCGGGCCAGGACGGACTTTTTTTTGCCCGAGGCGATGACGAGGGGAATGCCGGCGCGCACGACGATGCGGGCGGCCTGCAATTTGGAGGCCATGCCGCCGACGGCCGTCTGGCAGTCGGTGCCGCGGGCCATTTTTTCGACCGTGGCATCGAGGTTTTCGACCAGGCTGACGGTGCGGGGATTGGCCTGGCCGAAATTTTCGATCAAGCCGTCCACGGTGGTGAGAATAATCAGGGCGTCGGCGGGCAGCAGGCAGGCGGCCAGGGCGGAAAGTTTGTCGTTGTCGCCGAACTTCAATTCGGTGAAGGAAACGGCGTCGTTTTCGTTGATGATGGGGATGACGCCGTGGCGCAGGAGTGTGACCAGGGTGTTGCGGGCGTTGAGATGGCGCTCGTGATGTTCCAAGTCGGCGTGGGTCAACAAGACTTGGGCGACGCGAAAGCCGGCGTCGGCGAAATGCTTTTCGTAGAGAGCCATCAAGCGGGGCTGGCCGACGGCGGCGCAGGCCTGCAACTCGGAAAGATCGGCGGGCCTTTTGTCGTAGCTCAAAGCGCCCATGCCTGCGCCGACCGCGCCGGAGGTGACGATGACGACCTGTTTGCCCTGGGCGCGGACGGCGGCGATTTGGGCTGCCAACTGGCGGATTTGCGCCAGATCGGGCTGCTTGCGGCTGTCGGTCAGGACGCCGGTGCCCAGTTTGACGACGATGCGGCTGGCATCTTTCAGCAAAGCGCGATGCATGCGAAACAGAACCAAGGATGAAGGCAAGGGCGCAAAGTTACAAGTTTCTCCCGCGCGCGCGGCAGGGCGGGGATGCGTGTCAGTTTTTTGGGTGGCGGATTCCGTTTCCTAATGTTAATCTTAATCCTAAGTTTGAATAGCGCCCCATTATCAGAAGTTATTTTTGCACGGGCCCTAAAGATCCGCTGAAATCTGCCGATGTAAGGACGATGACGGTGAGCCTTGAAGACATTGGATTGGTATTCCCCCAGGAATACCTGCGGGCGGCTTTGATGGTTTCGTTGCTGAGCGTGTGGGTGCTGGTGGGCCTTTTCTTCTATCTCAACCGTTACACGCGGCGGGAGTATTTCACCATCTGGACGGCGGCATGGCTGTTTTATGCGCTGTGGTTGACGTTGAGTCTGCGTCTGGGGAACCCGGCAGCGGGGAGCGTCATCTTCATCATGAAGCAATGTTGCGTGTCAATTTCGGCGGTTTTTCTGTTGTGGGGCAGCGTTCGATTTCTGGGCCTTCCGGTGCAGCAGCGGCTGCTGGGCTGGTTCATGTTATTCCTGGTGGTCTGGACGTGCGTCAGTCCGCAAGTCATGACCGGTGCGCTGCCGAATCAATTGCCGGTATTCATTTTGCTGGGCTTGAGCAGCGTGTTTGCCGGAGTCTGTTTTTATCGGTTGCGGAAGCAAAGGGCGTTCGTAGGGGCGGGCATGTTGTCGCTGGGTTTTTTGCTGTGGGGCCTGTATCTTGGGAGCTACCCGTTTTCGCAAGAATACGGGAACCTCTACAGTGCGGGTTTTTTTGTGGCGGCGGTGCTGCAACTGTTCATCGCCGTGAGCATGATCGTGCTGGTTTTGGAAGAGGTACGGTACCACGCGGAGCAGGTGCGGGCGGAGATCGCGACCGTCCGGCTGGAAAAAGAAGCATTGCAGGTGAAGGTCATTACGGCCGAAGAAGAATGCCAGAGCCTCTATGACCGGGTGCGGCTGACTGAGGGGACGCAAAAGGCCTACGATGAACTGCGCCGGGCCCAGCAGGCGGTGGTCCAGCAGGAGCGGCTGCGCGCCCTGGGACAGATGGCCAGCGGGGTGGCCCACGATATCAATAATGCGTTGTCGCCGGTCATGGCCTACGCGGAACTGTTGCTCGGCACACTGCCGGATTTGGCGGAGGGGCCGCGGAAGTGGCTCCAGAGGATCAGTCAGGCGGCGTCGGATGTGGCGGCGATCGTGGAGCGGATGCGGGAATTCTACCGGCGGGACCTGGACCCGGCTCAATTGGAAAAGGTGAACGTGAGCAAGGCCATCGAAGAGGTGGTCGAACTGACCCGTCCAAGATGGCGTGATTTGGCGCAGCGGCAGGGGATCTCCATTGAGATCAAATTTGAGCTGGAAGCGAATCCGCCGGTGCTGGTGTGCAATGCCAGTGAACTGCGGGAGGCGCTGACGAACGTCGTTTTTAATGCGGTGGACGCGCTCCCGCAAGGAGGGGTCATTACGCTCATCACCCGCGCCGTCACCCGGCGCGGTCTGCAAGAGGGAGGGAGTGCGGAGCAGGCGCTTCAGATCGAGGTGCGGGACAACGGGGTGGGCATGGATGAGAAGGTGCGGCAACACTGCCTGGAGCCGTTTTTCACGACCAAGCACAAGAGCGGAGGCACGGGCCTGGGACTGGCGATGGTCTATGGAATGGTCAAGCGGCACGACGGGAGCGTTGAGATTGAGAGCACGCCGAATCGAGGCACCTGTGTGCGTCTTATATTCCCCATCCAGGAGCGGGCCACGCCGGCGGCCCGGCCCCCGGCGGCGCCGGCGGAGTCCGGCCGTTCCCTGCGCATCCTGTGCATAGACGACGAGCCGGAGTTGAGGCAACTGATGCATGACGTGCTTGAGGTCCACCACCACAAGGTGACTGTGGCGCCAAGCGGGAGGGAGGGAGTTGAAATGTTCCGGTCAAATCTGCGCGGGCAGGAGCCCTTTGAGATCGTCATCACGGATTTGGGCATGCCCGAGATGGACGGGCACCGGGTGGCGCGCGCCATCAAGGCTGAATCGCCGGAGACACCTGTCATCATGTTGACCGGCTGGGGCACGATGATGCAGGCGGAGGGGGAAAGCGCGCCGGAAGTGGATGCGGTGCTGAGCAAACCGCCCCGCATCCAGGAGTTGAACGACCTTCTGCAAAGAATCTGCGCCCCCAGCGCCCATGCGCACCGTTGAAGAGGCGAGGCCGTATTGGGCGCGCATCACTTTTTTGGGTAAGTCCTGCCGGCGAAGGGATACGCTGAGATTTCGAAGTTTTTGATGGAGAAGTTTGGTCATTGAGAATTTGTTATCTGTTACTGGTCCAGGCGTCGTGGTTTATCCGGCAAAGGCGCTGAACAAGGAGCGCATTTCTTCATCCACCTGCGAGGGATCGGAGAGGGTTTGGCCGATTTCCTCGCGCAAGAGTTCCCGGTAACGGCGGCGCAGGCGGTGGACGGCGACCCGCACCGCTCCGTCGGTCATCTCCAGGCTGGCGGCGGCCTGGGCGTAGGGAATGTCGCTCCGGTCCAACATCAGGAATGGCTTCAATCGCTCGAAGAGCAAGGCCTTCCCGCTGGCGGCGTTCTCGTCGCGCAAGCGGCGGATGACCCGTTCCAGCAGAGTCACGGCCCAGGCGCGGTCGTAAAGTTTGTCGGGACTGAGGTGATCGGCGGGATCAATTGTGAATATGGCATCAAATGTGCTTTGGTTTGCATCAGGCGGTTCCTGGACGAGGTAGTGGAGGGAAAGTGATTTTCTGCCGATAAGATGATAGAGAATGGAAAAATTTTATGAAAGTGATTCAGGCCAATTGCCGGGTGCAATTCACGGCCAATGACGTGGATTTCATCCTCGCGGTGCTGGGGAGAAAGCAGGGAGCGGCCGAATCACTGGTGTCCCTTTTGGCGGACCCCGAGACACGCGACCTGATTCTGGATGATGAAGAGCTGTTTCGCGCCTTGCTGGAGCAGGGGGGGTGTCTCCGGGTCTCCCCGCACCTATACTTTTACGTGCTGGTGCGGCAAGTCTTGCGGCGGTCGGGGCTGGAGGACCGGCAGGTGGCCGATTACGTGGCGGAGATGCTGACGGAGTTTTCGCGCCAGGAACGGGCGCAGGGGGCGGGGCGGGGCCGGCCGATGCGGCTGGATTATTTTTTCGACATGCTGGCGGCGCTGGAAAAGGCGGACGATCACACCGCGTTCTGGATTCGGGCGCATATTGGCAATCATTCGCTTTTTTTGTCCGGTGTTTTTCCGGAGCACGTCCGCCATCGTTGCGAGCGCCGTGGAGCGCCCGGCCTGCGGTATTATGAGGAATTGGGACGCGCTAACTACCGCGCGGCCAGCGCACATCGCCTGGCCACGCGGTACGATTTGGCGGCGGTGTTCGACACGCTCTCGGAGCGGTTCGAGCCGACGCGGCTGGCGCTGAATGACCTGGCCGAACGGGTCTTTTGCCTGGGGGACGCGGAAATGCCGGCGCTGCTCAAGAGTCCCAATCTTTAGCCCGACTTTCTCTACTGGAGGGCAGTTTTAACTTTTTTTGGCCCCGTCGGCAACCGGCTTACGAGGGAACGAGGCGGATTTTTCTTCAAAATTGCGTTTGGTGCAGACCTACCCC
>Ga0326728_10024381_pt1 | contig 10970 bp, 10 predicted proteins | sample MB3enrmetagenome_FD_207602 | JGI IMG/M metagenome (GOLD analysis project Ga0326728, IMG submission 207602) | Lab enriched peat soil microbial communities from McLean, Ithaca, NY, United States - MB31MN | ecosystem: Environmental > Terrestrial > Soil > Wetlands > Peat | place: USA: New York...
GCCTTGCTGGCAAAGCCCCGGTCGCTTCCCACAGCCCCCATTTTCCTTTTCAAGCCCACCACCACCCGCTCCAGGCTCTCCACCAATACAGAGGCGTCGGCCGGCACTGACCCGACTTTCGCAACTGGAGCGGAAAAACCGCTATTTTTAGCCTCCGCAGCGATGTAAGTGGTTGATGATCAACGGTCCCTTTTGCCAAAAGTCGTCGGCTACAGACCCAGCCCCTTTTTTTCTTTTTCCGGGCGGATAAAATGTCCGCCAAAACATGTATCTCAAATGTCATTCGCGGTTCAAAGATGGCAAGGAACATCACTACTACAGCATCGCGGAAAAGGTGTCTTGTGCCGGCGGACGGCGCGTCGAGCGTCATGTTTTCTATCTCGGGGAAGTCAACAATTCGCAAAGGGAAGCGTGGATCAAGCAGATCGAAGCTTTCGACCTCCAACGGAAGTTCCATTAAGAATTGAGGCTGAAACGCTGGATTTGTCCTTATTTTACAAGGACTTTTCGCACTTGGTTGATTTTCTTGCGCGTGCCTACGGTCACTTCGGCTTCCGGCACGGCGCTCGGGAGATCCAACTTCAGCGCGCCCAACAGTTGCTTTTGCAACGCGGTGGGCTCGGGCACTTGCCGGGCCACCACCTTCCCACTTTGCGGATGAACCAGTTCCATGACGCAAAGCTTTTCCAGTTCGCGCAAGCCTTCTTCCACCGTCACTTCCAAAGGCCACCACGCGCGTTCCAAATGGCGGCGGACTGATAAGGCGAGCATCGAAGTCAGGGCATGGGCTTGGGTGTTGTCTTCGGTGCAGACGAACCAGGGCCGAAACTCCAGGTGCCCGGTTTTGAGCGTGCGAAAATCCCGCTCCACCAAAGCCAGGTCTTTATAGCGATCATGGATGGTCTGCGCGTCCGCCTGAGCGGGTTGGAGATCGGTCTCCACGACATAGCAACCGTCCAACTGAGCGGCGGCTTGGAGCGCTGGAGCGTCCAGGCTGAGAACCAGCCGCTGTTGGCGGACGGTCAATTGAAGCCAGTCCTGCACCTTGAAACTTTCCAGCCGGGCGGCCAGGTGCCGGCGCTGGCTGGCGGCCTTGGCGCGCGGGTGTTCGTCCAGGTAGGTGTTGGCTTTCTGGAGTGCGGCTTCCAGCGCCTGGTGTTTCTGCTCGCGCGCCCGCCGCAGTTCCTCTTGCCGCGCCGGGTTGCGGCGCAAGACATAGCGCCGGCCGTCTTCGCCGAGCACCTCGTGGACTTGCTCCTCGAACAACTCCAATTGGAGCACCTTGTCGGCCAGGAGCTTTTGGATCTGCGGCTTGGTCAGCGCGGTGACGAAATGAAACTGCGCCTTTTGGGCCGCCGCCTTTTGGTCCGTGCGAATCATGCCCCGATCGCCCACCAGGGTGACGCCCTCACAGCCCAACTCCTTTTTAATCTTGTGGACCTGCTGGCCGAAGGTCTTCAGATCGCTGGTGTTGCCGCGATAAACCTGGATGGAAACCGGCTCGCCCTGGCTGTCCGTCAACAGCCCGACGACGACCTGCTTTTTGCCTTCCTTGTGGTCGCGGTTATAGCCCCACGCCGCCAAGGCATTGTAGTCGCCCTCCAAATAGCTGCTGGTCACATCGTAGAGAAAGAGCTGGTCCTGGGGTGGGGCGGGCCGGGCTTGCCAGAGGCGCCGTTCGATCACGGCGTGACGGCCTTCCAGCCAAGAACCGTTGGCATAGAGATCGTCTTCGCTGAAGGCCAGACGCCAACCCAACAGCGCGGCGGCGGCACAGGTGGAGGCCAGGCGGACCATGGCCAGCAAGGAGGCGCCGGGACGCAGCACGCGGGCCAGGACCTGCCAGTAACTCAACTCCGCCTCATAGGTGACGCCGAGGGCCTTCTGGATGCCCAGTTGCCGGGCGATCTGATCAACCGTCCAGACGGCGCCAAAGCTCTGGCCTTGACGCAGCCGGAGGGAGCGGCCGGAGGCGTCGGCCAGCTTGGCCAGGGAGTCGGCGGGTTGGGCGACGGCGTGGCGCACGGCCTCCAAGACATGGGCTGGCAGATGGGTCAAGACGGCAAGGGTTTTAGACTTGACGGCGGCGCCGACGCGGTAGGACTCGCGGAGGAGGATGGAAGTGTAGGACTTGCCCTGTTTGCCTTTGGAGACGACTTCCGTGATAAACATGCCTACACAATACAGCCATATTTAACAACGTCAACAGGAAACTAATAATATATTACATGCCTACAATTCGAGAAAAGTCGGAAGTGAAAGAAACCCGCGTCAAATCAGGGTTTAATCAAGGTTTCGGGGCAAAAAACCACTGGAAGTTCCGATTGAACCAACCGCTCCCTTGCCCTACCCCGTACAACATTCGGAGCCAGCCCCGGTGTGGCTGCCAACCAAGGACGAGGCAATGCCTGTCGAACCCGCTGGCGGCTTGTTCTGAGAGAAATAGGATCAACGGATTCTCAAGCGCAGATTTTTCATGGAGATTCCTGGTGATTTTCGCTGCCAGCCTCAAGTCAATGAAACGCCGCAACGCATCGCCTTCGCACCGTTCGGCTCCGCCGACGAATTGGCGATCGCGACGGCGCTGCTCGATGGCAACCGCATCATTTCGGAGTTGTGTCCGGTTGCAAAGAGGTGCAATTATATGGCGCACAAGCATGAGCGCCAGAAACGGTAAAGCCGCAGTGAAAAGGAGAAACAAAGGGCCGAATCGTCGCCGGTCGGTTTGCAAACCCGTGCCGCGCGGATATTCGAACGAACGGAACGGAAAAGGGCTTTACCTTAGAGAAGAGCAGCCTCCATACACAACCAAAAAGCCCGCATCCCGTCTGCGCCCTTTCACCACAATTGACCTCTTCTGTGGGGCCGGGGGCATCACGGAGGGATTTCGGCGCGCTGGCTTCCATTGCCTTTACGCAAACGACATTAACCGCTGGGCCATAGAGACATTCCGCGCAAATCATCCCGACACGTACGCTGACAAACGCCCCATCGAACAAGTGGACGCGGCTGCGCTCCGGCGCGAGATCAACTTGGAGCCCGGAGAACTTGACGTAATCGTAGGTGGACCACCTTGCCAGGGCTTTTCGATTAACGCGCCCGAGAGATTCCTTGAAGACCCGCGAAATAGCCTCTTTAAACATTACATCCGCTTTCTCGATGAGTTCCAACCAAAGACGTTGCTGATAGAAAACGTGCCTGGCATGCTCTCTTTGGGCGGCGGTGTCGTTTTCGAACAGATTCTCCGGCAACTGGTCGGACACGGTTACAGTGTTCAGGCTCGGATCCTTTTTGCGGCTCATTACGGGGTGCCACAGGAGCGTTGGCGCACAATCATCCTGGGTTCCCGCTTTTCTCCTCCACCTAGCCACCCGATCCCTACGCACTACGCAGTCGCGAGGGCAAATTTCAAGGGGGGCCGCACAATGACTTTTCGCCTGATGCCATTGGAGCAGCCCGTATTGCTGCCCGCTGTTAACCTACGAGAAGCAATTGCAGACTTACCGCGCCTCGAAATGGGGCAAGGCGGGGAAATAGTCGCCTACGACAAACCCGCGGAAGGCCAATATGCCCGCAGCATGCGTGCCGGCGGAGCCGTCACTTTCAACCATTTTGCCAGTGTCCTTGCGCCACAAAACGTCGAACGCATGAAATATATCAAACCCGGCGGCTCTTGGCGTGACATCCCGCATGCCCTGCTGCCCAAGGGCATGCAGCTAGCACGCAAATCCGACCACACGAAACGTTACGGGCGGCTCCGCTACGAAGGGCTTGCCGGAACCGTTCTCACCAAGTGCGACCCACATTGGGGCGCTGTTTTCCTCCCGGACCAAGACCGTGCTCTAACTGTCAGGGAAGCTGCGCGCATACAATCCTTCCCTGATAGCTACAAATTCCTCGGCCCTCGCGTCGCCCAATATGAACAAGTCGGCAACGCAGTTCCGGTGCTCATGGCAGAAGCCATAGCTCGGGAACTATCCGAAAACCTGGAGCTGATCGCTCTTGTCGGGAACAAGCATTATGCCCCTTAGCATCATCGAACTATTTGGTTACGCCCCCGAGGACAACACACCCTCCGCAACGTCTCCACGAGCAGATGCAACTTGTCCATTCGTGCATGGAAGGTGCGTCAAGCAGCTCAAGAGCGGTCTTATTTCAGGAGCATGCACTCTCAAACCGACGAACTCCGGACCCGTGATCTGTTGTCCAAACCGGATGTATGCCGAGGATTACAAAGTTCTCCTGGACGTTGCGGAGGACGCCTTCGGCCCCGGCATGCGGTTATGCAGGAGGCCGGCTGATGCCCTCTGCGATGGCGCTGACGTAGTAGTTTTCGGAAAACATTGGGGCAAAGAACTCCGATTGCCGAGCCGGCGGAAAGGGGGCGGATACTTCATCGACTGGATTCTTGCCCGACTGGGCAGGGGCCGTAAACTTGAGGAGTTTGTTGCGGTCGAAGTCCAGACGATGGATACAACAGGCAGTTATGAGGCAGAGGTGCAGCGACTCCTTGGCACGGGAAAGATCCTTCCCGACAAGCAATCGAACATAAACTGGGAAAACGTTTCCAAGCGAATATTGCCGCAAGTGATTTTCAAAGGACACGTCCTGCGGCAGGAGCAACTCTGCAAAAAGGGAATGTATTTTATCTGCCCGTCGCCGGTTTACACCAGAATTCTTGGTCGTCTCGGCGGCGATCTTCGAATCTACCACCAGCAGCCGGGATCCCTCACCTTTAGGCAATACGACGTCGGCAATGGTGTGCCGCCAGGAAGCATTCGGCCTCTTGAGTTTAAGGGGCAGTTCACGACAACCGTTGATCAAGTCGCTCTCGCCTTCACTTCTCCGTCCAATCTTCCGGCTCCGGGTGTTTACGAACAAGCCATCCGAGCCGAGTTGGGCGCTTAGTCTGGCAAGGTTACACGCAATGCTGGAGAAGTAATCTTCTATGCCTGACATCTTCACCAAAGCGAAACGGTCGGAGGTGATGGGGCGAATCCGGTCGTCTGGAAACAGGGAGACGGAGGGGGCGCTGGCGAAGATGCTGCGGCGGCATCACGTCACCGGATGGCGGCGCAAGATGGCTTTGTTTGGCAAGCCTGATTTCGCGTTTCGCAAGCAACGGGTGGCGGTTTTTGTGGACGGGTGTTTCTGGCACGGTTGCCCAAAGCATGGGACGCAGCCCCGGCATAACCGGGGCTTCTGGCAAAGGAAGTTGAACGGGAATCGGGCAAGGGATAGGAAGGTGAATCGCGCGCTTCGGGCGCAGGGGTGGCGGGTGGTGAGAATTTGGGAACATGACTTGAGGAATGTGTCGCGGTTGGTGGGTCGGCTTCGCCGGGCCCTGGCCGGACGGGTTTGCTGATGGCGCGGTAAAACGGCAGCCAATGATGAATCGGCCGCAAAAGACCAAAAAAAGCCCGGCGCGTCCTGGCCGCAACCAAAGGAATTCAACCACGGATAGCACTGATTGCACGGATTCCAGGTAGGGATCCCGATTCGGAATCGGGAAGGCATCCGGTCGTCTCGGCGAGACGACCCTACCATCCGCGTTATCTCCCGATTCGGAATCGGGATGGTAAAATCTGCGCGAACACCAAGGTTGTGGGGCGCAATCTTGAGGGATCACACGGCCACCGGGTACTTGATCGGCGGGTGCGGGTCGTAGCCGGCGATTTCAAAATCCTCGAACTGGTACTCGAAGATGGAAGGCGGTTTGCGCCGGATGACCAGCTTGGGCAGCGGGCGGGGTTCGCGCTGGAGTTGCTCCCGGACGCCTTCAATCTGGTTCAGGTAAATGTGGCAATCGCCGCCGGTCCAGACGAAGTCGCCGGGTTCCAAATCGCACTGTTGGGCGACGATGTGCGTCAATAACGAATACTGCGGCACGTTGAAAACCATGCCCACCGGGCAGTCCACCGAGCGTTGGTAGAGTTGACAGGAGAGCCGCCCCTGCGCCGCGTAGAATTGAAAGAGGGTGTGGCAGGAGGCCAGGGCGGCGCAGCCGGCGCGGACATTCTCCTGCGGGCTTTTCCTTTCGTCCGGGAGCACGGCGGGATTCCAGGCGCTGACGATGTGCCGCCGGGATTCCGGTTTGGACCGGATTTGGCTGATGAGCTGGCTGATTTGGTCTATTTTCCTGCCGTCCGGGGCCGGCCAGGCCCGCCATTGCGCGCCATACACGGGACCCAAGTCGCCTTTTTCATCCGCCCAGGCATCCCAGATGTGGACATTATGGTCCGTGAGATACTTGATGTTGGTGTCTCCGGCGAGAAACCAGAGCAGTTCGCGGATGACGCCTTTGAAGAAGACTTTTCGCGTGGTCACGAGCGGGAAGCCTTTCGACAAGTCAAAGCGCAATTGCGCCCCGAAGAGGCTCCGGGTCCCGGTGCCCGTTCGGTCACCCCGAATGACGCCGTGATCGAGAATGTTCCGCAACAGATCGAGGTATTGCTTCATAAAATCAGCCGGGCAACACGTTGCGGCCAGGGCAGGGGCCCGTCAAGCCGCCTTCGCGCCCTGGCCCGGAACCGGGCGCATCTCAGCCTTGTCGGGAGCGAGTCTTGATAACCAATGGCCAATTTTCAATGGCCAATTTTCAATCCTGAAAGCCCATAAGGTGTCACTCCCGGCTGGAAATCGAGAATTTGCCATTGAGTATTTGTCATTGATAATTCAGTGTTCCCCAATCAGGACTTTATCAATGGCCCACCGGCCCCGGTTCCTTCGGCAGGGAGATTTTGGCCAGGCCGCTTTCGGCGGCGGCCTGGTCCAGGAGGACGGCAACCAGGCGGAGCAGGGCGCGCTGTTCGCGCCGCAGCCACCAGGGGAAGGCGAGCAATGTCAATAATAATGACCAAATCCAGGGGCGGCCGCCGCGCAGCAGGCCGATCACCACCAGTTCCAGGCCGAGCAGGACAAAGAAGGCCGCGCGGGAGGCGAGCGGCCAGGCGGAGCGCAGGCGGCAGCGCAACATTTGTTTTCCGCCGGGGTGCGGCTCGGCCGCGGTGGCCAGTTGGAGCGCGGCCCAGCGGCTGCCAAAGATCTCCACGTCAAAGTCGCTCCAGCCGGCGTCCACCCGGAATTGCCAGCGGCGCTTCTCCAGGCGGGCGAGGATGCGGGCGAGGAACTCCAGGCGGTCCACCCCGGCGTTGGACCAGTATTGCGCTTGACCGAGCTCGCGGTCGCTGTCCTGAAGGGAGAGCGATTCCAAAGTTTCCAGGGAGCGGGGCTGGGCCGGGCCGAGGCGGAGCCGTCCGCGGTAGCGCGCCCAGCCGCGCTGGAGCGGTTGCAGGAAAAAAAGGAGGGCCACCAGCGGGCGGGACCACCAGCGGACCTGGTTGCGCGGCAGCCGCGCCTGCGCCGCCGCGGCGACGCACACGCCGATGGAAAGGCCCAGGCTGGCCGCGGCCAGCGGCAAGAACCAGTGGAACGGGACGGACAGAACCAGCAGCGGCAGATTGACCAGCAGATGATATTCCAGGGAGGAGCACAACATGGGCAGGCCGGCCGGGGCGGCGCGGTAGAGGCTTTGGAAAAAGCCCGTGGCGAACAAGCCCCGGTAAATGACGGGCCGGCGCACCGCCAGGCCGGGCGCGGCCGCGCCGTAAATGCGCCCCCGCCAGACGCCGCCGCCGAAGGAGTTGAAGTATTCGGGATGGCGCCGGGCGAGCATGGCCTCGGCTTCGCCATAGCCGCGCTGCTGCTCCAGGTAGGCGGCCACGGTGGAACGGCGGCAGTGCCAGACGAATCCGCCCGGGCTGAACCCGATTTGCCAGCCGCGCTGCTGCAAGCGCCAGCAAAGGTCCACGTCGTCCCCCGCTTTGTCAAACATAGGATCAAAACAGCCGATTTCCGCCAAAGCCCATTTGTAGAAGGCCATGTTGCAGCCGGGTATGTGCTCGGCCAGCCGGTCGGTCAGCATGACGTGGGCCGGGCCGCCGGGGGAGGCCATGACCGCGGCGGCCACGGGGGAATCGTCCTGGGGCAGGAAATTATGGCCGCCGATGCCGGCAAAAGCGCCCCGCAGCAGATCGCCCGCCAGATAATAGAGCCAGTCCTCGTCCGCCCGGCAATCGGCGTCGGTGAAGGCGACAATTTCACCCGTGCTGGCGGCGATGCCGGCGTTGCGCGCGGCGGACAGGCCCAAATGCTCCTGGCGGATGCGCTGGAAGCCATTGTATTGCGAAACGATTTGCGGGGTGTCGTCGGTCGAGCCGTCGTCCACCACCACGACTTCGTAATCGGGGTAGTTCAGGCGGGTCAACGAATCCAGGCATGGCGGGAGGGTGCGGGCGGCATTGAAGCAGGCGAGGACGACGGAAATCCTGGGGCGGCGCGGGAGAGGAAAGCGGGGCGCGGCCTGGAATTGTTGTCGGACCACGGCAAAGGATTCCTTGGGCTGGCGCTCGCGGGTGGTCAGGCCGAAATGCCAATCGGGCACTTGGCGCCCGTCCTTGTGCCACTCGTCGGTGAAGCTATAGACCAGGACGCCGGCCAGGCCGCCGCGAAAAGCCAGTTCGATCTGCCAGGCGAGCATTTCACATTTTTGGGCCTCGCCTTCGCGCAGGCTGTCCAGGCCGGTTTCCCCCAGGAGCAGCGGCTTGGAGCCGGCCATGGTTTGCAGGCGGGCCAGGTAATTTTCAAACGGCCGCGGCTGGTGGAGAAAGACGTTGAAGCAAAGAAAATCCATGTTGGACGGATGCAAAAACTCGGTGGGCGGATAATTGGCAAACGTGCAGAGGCAGCCGGGGTCCGCGTTTTTGGCCGCGTCCGCCAACTCATCCAGGAAATCCTCCACCGCGCGCGCCCCGCTCCAGCGGACGATGTCGGGCGGCAGCTCATTGACGACGCTGTAGGCGAAAACGGCGGGATGGGCGGCGGAATTGGCCGCGGCGCGGCGGACTGCCTGACGGGCCTGGTCCTGGGCGGCGGGTGAATCCAGGAAGCAAAGATGCTTGTTCCACGGAATGTCAATGAGCAGCCGGAGTTGGCTGGCGGCGGCCAGGTCCAAAAACCAGCGCGGCGGAGCATGATAGACGCGAAGGAGATTGGCGCCCAATTGCCGGATGAGTTCAAAGTCCCGGGCGGTTTGTTCCGGGCTGGCAAAAGGTTCCTGGCCCGCGCCGGGGGTCAACGGGCCGTAAGTCACGCCCTTGGGATAAAACTTCTGTTCGCCGGCGCGGAAAAACTTCCCGTCCGCCACCGGGCGGGAGAAAGAAGCAGGCGTGGCGGGAGTGCTCATGCGAAGGATCAAAGGGCCGTCAAATCCCGTCAATAAATCTTCACAGTCAAATGGTGTTTTTCCAGGATGGTCCCTTCAAATTGCGCCAGTTGGGCCAGGTCCTCGTTGTAATCGGCCAAGGCCCGGATTTCCGCGGAGCGGGCGGCGGTCAAATTGCTTTGCAATTGGAGGACGATGAAAGAGGTGCTGGTGCCGACTTGCATCTTTTTCTCCTCGGCCTGGAGGGCCTGGCCGGCATATTCGCGGGCGTCGTGAGTGGCTTTGGTTTGGGCGAGGTCGCTCTTGGCTTTCTCGATGGTGTTTTGGATTTGAATCAGGATGTTCTGCTCGACTAATTGATAGACGGCCTGCGCCTGTTCCACGGAAGCTTTGGCGGCTTTGTAATTATTGCGGGCGGCCCGGTTGCCGAGCGGCACGGACAGGATCGCGCCGTAGGAGTAATTGGGAAAGGAGTTGGCGGAAATATCACCATAGGAGCCGCCCAGGGTCCCATTCAATCCGGTGCGGCCATAGCTTCCGGTCAGGTCCAGTTCGGGGAAAAGCTGGTTTTTCTGGAAGCGCCGGCTGACATCCAGGCGTTCCACGGCCACTTTGGCCTGCAACAGGTCGGGGCGCTTGGTCATGGCGGTTTGCCAGCTTCCTTCCAGGTCGAACATTTCCGGCACGGCCAGGAGCTTTTCCTCGGGAACAAGCTCCACGTCGGACAACTCCCGGTAGCGGTCGGTGATGAGGGCTTTCAAATTGTTTTCGTCCTGGCTGACCAGTTGCCCGGCCGCCAGCAAGGCCGCCTGGCTGGAAGCCAGTTGGGAGAGCGATTGCGCCACGTCCAGGTCGGTGAGGACGCCGGCTTGGACTCTGCGTCTGTTTTCCGCCACCAGTTGGGCGGCCAGGCGAACCGCATCCTCCTGCACCTGGACATTTTCAAAGGCGTAATTCAATTCGTAATAGGCCTGTTCGGTGGCGCTGATGTTGGTCATGACGGCCAGGTAAAATCCGTATTCATCGTATTGGATGGTTTTCTTGGCGACCAGGATGGCGGAGCGGGTGGAGTCAATCCAAAAATTCTTCAGCAAGGGCTGGATAAGATTGAGGCCGGCGGTGGTGGTGTCCAGGGTGTAAGGCGCCAGGGGCAGGCCGTTGGTACTGAAGGTTTGGTAGGCGGATTTGTCCAGGCTGCTGGTCAGGCTGTATTGCAAGCCCCACGGAGTGAGGGCGTTGCCGCCGTTGGCCCCGCCGATGCCGAACTGGTAATTTTGATCGTCAATGTTCTGAGCCGGGATGCCATTGAAGACGTTGCCCGGATTGTCGCTGTGGCTGTCCTTGGCGGCGGCGTTGAAGGCCGGTTCGTAAGCGGCGCCGTAAACGGCGCCGAGGGCAAATTGATCCAGCGCGGGGACGTAACGCTGGATTTTCAGATTGAGATTGTGCTCGATGGCCATCTGGATGGTTTGTTCCAGAGTCAGCCGTTGAGTTTTGTTCGTTTGCGCCTGGGCCGCGATGGCGCAGAAGAGCAACCCCCAGAAAATGCCGAATCGTTTCATCAGTTCGTCTTTGGACGGCCGCCAGTCTGGCCCACTTCAATTTTTTCGTCAATCATGGTCTGGCCCACCAGGGCTGCGAGGGTGCAGGACAAAAAAGTAACCTGTGGTCGGCCTGGCGTTGATTTTCAGGCTGCCTTTTTCATTTGGGCAAAAGAGTTCCGTTGCTGCCAGAAGCCCTCAAAATC
>Ga0326728_10024382_pt1 | contig 10969 bp, 9 predicted proteins | sample MB3enrmetagenome_FD_207602 | JGI IMG/M metagenome (GOLD analysis project Ga0326728, IMG submission 207602) | Lab enriched peat soil microbial communities from McLean, Ithaca, NY, United States - MB31MN | ecosystem: Environmental > Terrestrial > Soil > Wetlands > Peat | place: USA: New York...
TTTAATCAAGAAAAAGCCACCTTGCACGACTCTGAAGATGCCCACGCGAACTGGAAAACTGCTCAAAAAGTGTCCAAAGCAGGGGCCCATTTCCGGCTTGTGTTTTCACCGGACGTAAATCGATAAAGCTGAGCAAAACAGTGGTACCTTTGCACACGTGTGCACCTTTATAATTCTCTACACTGCCGCCGCTGCTGTCAACTATTAAAAAGTGCCCATTTCAGCCCTTCTTGACCTTCAACTTTCTCCGGTGTTACCGTTTCCCTGCACACGTTTGCATCTTATGGAGGATGCAGGACTTCCGCTGCCCTTATGGCCGACTACAAAAGCCCGCTCCACAAAATGACGCAGACCACGCCCACCTGTCTGTGGAACGACTCAGCCTCCGTCGAAGACCTCACCTACTCCATCGGGCACGGCGCTGTCGGCGCCACCTGCAACCCGTCCATCGCCGTCGCCGTGCTCAAGCAGGAACTCGCCGACTGGAAACCGCGCATCCTCGATCTCGCCGCAGCCGAGCCGAACTTGACTGAAGACGATCTCTCCTGGCGCATCGTCGAAGAAATCTCCTCGAAGGCCGCGCGTCTGCTCCTGCCCATCTTTGAGCACGAAAAAGGCCGCAACGGTCGCCTGTCAATCCAAACCGATCCACGCAACTACCGCAACACCGAAGCGATGTTGGCCCAGGCCATCCACTTCAGTTGCCTTGCGCCCAACATGATCGTCAAAATCGCCGCCACGCGCGCCGGCATTCCCGCCATTGAAGAAGCCACCTATCGCGGCATCAGCATCAATGCCACTGTGAGCTTTACGCTTCCTCAGGCCATCGCCGTCGCCGAAGCCGTCGAGCGCGGCCTCAAGCGCCGCGAAGCCGAAGGGCTCGACATCTCAACCATGGGGCCCATCTGCACCATCATGGTCGGCCGCCTTGACGACTGGCTCAAGGTCCTCCACGACAAGCACAATCTCTCCGTCGATCCCGGATATCTCGAGTGGGCCGGCGTCGCAGTCTTTAAGAAGGCCTACAAGATCTATCGCGAACGCGGCTACCGCCTGCGCCTACTCTCCGCCGCCTTCCGCAATCACATGCACTGGAGCGAGTTCATCGGCGGCGACGTTGTTATCTCTCCGCCTTGCGCCTGGCAGCGCCGCTACAACGAGAGCGACATCGAGGTCATCAGTCGCATCGACAATCCCGTCGACCCTCGCATCGTCGACACATTGCTCAACAAGTTCCCCGACTTCAAGCGCGCCTATTCTGAAACCGGCCTCACGCCCTCGGAATTCGACACCTTCGGATCGACGCGCCGCACCCTCCGCCAGTTCATCTCCGCCGTCGTCGAGATGAACTCCATCGTCCGCGACATCATCCTCCCCAACCCCGACATGGAATAGGTCCGGTCTACCTCAGCCACATCACCGGGTTGCTCGTCGACACCGCGCTCAGCCCCTGCGCCAGCAGCTCTTCCACTTCCTTCATCGTCTCGATCAGCCCGCCGCCCACCACCGGCAGATCGGGCGAAATCGCCCGCACCCGCGCCAGCATCTTCGGCGCCACCAGCGCCGGCAAAATCTCCAGCGCATGCACCGGAGTATTCTTCAGCTGATTTGAAATCGTGTCCATCGCGCCCGAGTCCAGCAGAAACGTTCGCTGAATCCCGTACAGCCCGATCGCGAGCGCATGCCGCAGCGGATCGAGATGCGTCGAAATAATGCCCTTCGCCCCCAACCGCTTCAGGTAGTTCACTGCGTATTTATCCCGCGAGAATCCGTTGAGCAGATCGAGATTCACCAGCGGAATCTTTCCCGCGGCCACAATCTTCCCGATCATCGACTCCACGTTGTCCGGATCGCCCGTCAGCAGATACACCAGCTTGCCGCGCGACGCGATCGCCTGCTCCACAAACTCCGGCTTGCGAATCGCCGGAAGAATCGGCGTGTCCTTGCAGAAAACGATCAGCCGCGTCAGTTGCGCCGGCCCTCCGTTTCTCGCTCCCGTCTCACCCATTGCGGCGCCCCGCACCTGATGCCTGGGCCCCCCTCGTCTCCCGCGTTTGGGGACCAGGGTTCGTTCTTCCCGTCGAGCCCCTCACAATTAACTCCGCCTCTGCTTTCACTTGCGCCACCGAATCCTCTCCCGACATCAGCTTCAACAGGTTTTCCATCGCCATCTCTCCCATGCGCCGCATTGGCTGCCGCACGGTAGTTAGCGGAGGCTCCAGATACTCAGCAAAAAACAAGTCGTCGAACCCCGTCACGGAAACATCTTCCGGCACACGCAACTTGCGCGCCCGTATCGCGCGCATCGCTCCCAGCGCCGTCATGTCGTTGTAGCAGCACACTGCCGTCGGCGGGTCGGCCAGCTTCAGCAGTGCCTCCATCGCTTCGGCCGCGCCCTCGGGCCGTCCGTCGCCGTGCACCGCAAGTGCTGCTTCGAGTTCGATTCCCGCCGCGCTCAACGCTTGCTTATACCCCTCCAACCTCTCCGTCTCCGTCTGGTAGCCGCTCCGGTCGCCTACGTAGGCAATGCGCCGGTGGCCCAAATCGATCAGATGCTCCGTCGCCGCCCGGCTTCCATCCTCGTTCGCGATCATCACCGAGTGCACAAACTCCCCCGGATACTGATCGTTCACCAGCACTATCGGCACGTTCAGTTGCGCCAGCATCGGCAGATAATCCGACCCCACGCGCGACGACGTCACGATGATTCCGTCCACGCGCCGCTCGGCCAGCGCCTGCACCACCTTGCGCTCCTGCTCGGCATTGGCGTTCGAGTTGGCCAGAAACACCGCATACCCGTGATCGTTGGCTGCCTGCTCGATCCCGCACGCCACCTCGCCGGCGAATGGATCAGCCATCGTGGTCACTACCAGTCCCACCGTCCTTGTCCGCCGTGTCACCAATCCGCGCGCCACTGCGCTCGGCCTGTAGCCCGCCGATTCGGCGATCTTGCGGATCTTCGCTGCCGTCGCTGCATTCACCAACGGGCTGTTCTGCAGCGCCCGCGACACCGTCGGGTGCGACACGCGCGCGATCCGTGCAATGTCCTTTATCGAGGGTTGGCGTGACGGTTGGCGCAGCGCCCGCTTGCTCGCGCCAGCCTGCGTAATGCGCCCCCCACCACCCCTGTCCTTCTCGATTGCCACTGAAAACCCCTTATTGCACACGTTTGCTTGATCACCCAGTCTCCCCGAACGCCCTCTGAGTCGTCAATGCCGCCGCATGGAACGCCGGCGTCCTCGCCGGGATCCCCACGGACAGGTCCACGTCCGTGGGGTGACTCGCCGGCTGTGGTGCGGGCGTCCTCGCCCGCACTCTCCGAAAACCGCAACCTCTCGGCCGCGCCGTAATAATCTCAATACCAGCCAATGCCGCAACGCCCCTCAACCTCCGCACCTCTCGAGCGCCGCATCGGCCTCCGCTCCGCCGTCCTCTTCAACATGCTGGAGATGATCGGCGTCGGCCCCTTCATCACTCTGCCGCTCGTCATCGCCGCTGCTGGCTATCGGCTCTCCATCTGGGCCTGGGTGCTCGGAGCCGTCATCGCCATCGCCGACGGCCTCGTCTGGGCCGAGCTCGGCGCAGCCTTTCCGCGCGCCGGCGGTAGCTACGCCTTCCTCGAAGAAATCTACGGCCCCCAGGGCCCCGGCCGCTGGCTCAGCTTTCTCTACGTCTGGCAGGTCGGCTTCACCGCGCCGCTTTCCATCGCATCCGGATGCATCGGCCTCTCCGGCTTTCTCGCCGTCTTCTGGCCCTCTCTCGACGCGGCTCCCATCGCCGCGCTTCCCGCGCTCCACTATTCCAACTTCGCCGCCGCCGCGGCGTGCCTTCTCGTCACCGCGCTCCTTTATCGCAACCTCAGCTCCATCACTCGCCTCGCCTGGGTGCTCTTTGCCGGAGTCATCGCCGCTCTCACCGGGGTCATCGTCTCTGGTTTCGCGCATGCCGCGGCCACCGGTGGCTGGCACATGCCGCAAGCCCCCGCGCTCTCCGCGGCGCTTTCCATGGGCGGCCTCGCCCAGGCCACGCTTCTGGCCACTTATTGTTATTGGGGCTACTACAACATCTGTTTCCTCGGTGGAGAAGTTCGCCAACCCGAGCGCACCATCCCCCGCGCCATCCTGCTCTCCATCCTCTTCGTCGCCGCGTTCTACGTCCTCATGAACCTCGCGGTCCTGCCCTCGCTCCACTCCGCCGCCACGCACGCAGCCGAATCCGCTGCCCTCCGCGTGCAGCTCGTCGCCGATATCGCCGCCTCCGCCTTCGGCCACTGGGCTGGCTACCTCATCGCCGCTCTCATCGTCTGGACTGCCTTTGCCAGCGTCTTCTCCCTGCAGCTCGGCTACTCGCGTGTCCCTTACGCCGCCGCCCGAGATGGCAACTACTTCCGCTTTCTCGCCGCAGTCCATCCGCGCTACGGAATTCCGCACCGTTCGCTCGTCGCCCTCGGCCTCGTCGGCGCTCTCTTCTGTTTCTTCTCGCTGGCGCAAGTCATCACCATGCTCGTCATTACGCGCATCCTCCTGCAGTTTTCTTTGCAGCAGATCGGCGTCATCCTCCTCCGCATCCGCCGCCCCGATCTCCCGCGCCCCTTCCGTATTCCCCTCTACCCGCTCCCGCCTCTCGCCGCCATGGCCGGTTTCGCTTTCATGCTCTTCGATCCCCGTCGCGCCCAGGCAAAAGGCGGCAGCGGCCTCTTCGAGCTTTATGGCGCCATCGCGATCGCCATCAGCGGAACAGCAATTTATCTCTTCCGCGCCCATCACCTCCGCCAGTGGCCCTTCGCGCCGCCGCAACCCGACTAGCCGATCCCACGCACGCCGGCAACCCGGCCTCGAGCACAACTGTCCGCGTCCCCGCTCCCGCACTTCCTTGTCCTTCGCTCCCTATTCGCTGTTTCCTGGTTCGGCTTCTTTGCGACGTACGTGTCTTCCGGGACGCGTGGCGTGGAGGTGGTTGTTGAGTATGATCAGTCGCTGGTTTTTTAAATCATGAACTTGGAAGGGCAATGGAGCTTCGCTTGGATGGGACCGGTCGGGATGCGCTAATTTAGCATCATGGCGCGGGGTTCCAGCAGGCGGCGGAGCGGAAGTTCCTGCGAAAGGTCGGGACTGACGAATGAATCAGGAAGCGACAGCTACGGCATCGGGGCGGCATGCACATTCGGGGCAGACTACAGCGAAGCAGATTGAAGTGATCGGTGTGCCGCTGGACCTGGGACAACAGCGAAGAGGCGTGGACATGGGTCCATCGGCGTTGCGCGTCGCGGGCCTCGAGGCAAAGCTCGAAGCACTTGGCCATAAGGTGACCGATCGCGGCAACGTGCACGTACCGGTTGCGGAGACAAAGCGGCGGGGCGACGCTCGCGCACGTTTTCTCAAGGAGATTGCCGAGTGCGACCAGGAGATTGCCGAACGCGTGGAGCAGGCGCTGGCGCGCAAAGCCACGCCCATCGTGCTGGGCGGGGACCACTCGGTTGCTGCGGGCACCGTGGCCGGCGTGGCAAACCATTTTCGCGCGTTGGGGCAGGCTGTGGGGCTGATTTGGATCGACGCCCACTCCGACATCAACACGCCGGAGACATCGACCTCAGGCAACGTGCACGGCATGCCGCTTGCCGCCGTGCTGGGGATGGGGCCGGCGGAGTTGACCAACCTGCTGGGCTGGCAGCCGAAAGTGCTGGCGCAGCACACGGTTCTGGTGGGGATTCGCGATGTGGATGAAGCGGAGCGGGAGAACATCTGGCGCGCCGGGATTACCGCGTACACCATGCGGGACATCGACGAGCTGGGCCTGCGCGCGGTGATGGAGAAAGCCATTCAGGTGGCGGCCAATGGGACCGCCGGTTTTCACGTGTCGATGGACATGGACTGGGTCGATCCCGAGGAGGCGCCGGGCGTTGGCACGCCGGTGCCGGGCGGAGCGACCTACCGCGAGGCACATCTGGCGATGGAGATTCTTGCCGACCACGGAGGCATGCTGAGCCTGGAGCTGGTTGAAGTGAATCCGATTCTCGATGAACATAACCGGACGGCGGAGCTCGCCGTGCAATTGATTTGCTCGGCTTTCGGGAAGAAGATTTTCTGAATCACTCGTGACCATTGTGGAAGCCGTGCTTCCTCAGCGCTGAGTTGTGTGCCACATGCGACGACTCGGCCTTCGGGGATCAGAGGTCAATTCATTCCCGCCAAACAGAGGTTCGTGAGAACTCTGGAAAAAGGGAAACGACGGAGCAAGCAACGTGGGAACCATATTACCGCTGGGAGACGCATCGCGACGTGGGCGAGGGTTCGCGTGGATGACAGCGCTGATCATCGCCGCGAACGCGTACGTGTTTCTGCTGGAACTAGGGGGTGGCGAAGCGTTTGTGCGGCGATGGGCGGTGATTCCGCTGCGCATTGAGCACGGGCACCGCTTGATCACGATCGTGACCGCGATGTTCATGCACGCGGGCTGGCTGCACATTCTGGGCAACATGGTTTTTCTGTGGGCGTTCGGGCCGGCGATCGAGGACGCGATGGGGCGGTTTCGCTACATCGTGTTCTATCTGCTGGGCGGTGTAGTGGCGATGCTGGCGCAGATTGCGGGCAGTCCGGGCTCGCGGATTCCCTGCCTCGGCGCGAGCGGTGCGATTGCGGCAGTGATGGGCGCGTTCATTGTGATTTATCCGCGAGATCGGATTCGCACACTGGTGTGGATCCTGATCATCATCCGCGTCACGTACATTCCAGCGATACTGCTGATCGGTATTTGGTTCCTGTTTCAGTTGCTGAGCGTGGTGGGCTCGGTGGCGACGGTGCAAACGGGCGGCGTGGCGTACCTGGCGCATGTCGGCGGATTTCTTTTTGGTGTGGTGACCGCGCGGCTTTGGGTCCGGAAAGCGGCTTCCAGCTACTAGCTTTCGGCCATTAGCTAAGGACGGGCGGGGTCAGCCGGCAGCTTGTAGCGAAGGGCGTGCGGGTGCGGACGTTGGTGTCATGGGCGGCGCGGTTGGCGATGGCTGATTCACCGCAGCGCGAAGCGCCGAGGCGCGCGGCTTGCGAGCATGGCGTTCTCACCCTTTGGTCGTAGCACGAACATGTCACTGAAGTAACGAAGAGAGCCCGAAAGGGGTTATTGCCCATTCCGATGTAGCGGGTTAGCTATAGAAGAAGGGAAAAGTTGCGAAAGATGTGTGCCCTGGAGATATTCGCCGGTCATTTTGATGAGTCGAGTTCCAATGCAGCGCGTTGTGGTTGCCCGGGCGGCCGCCGTCGCCATGGTGGCGGGCGGTTTGGTTGCCGGCTATCTGCTGGGCTGTGCCCTCGCACTCCACCAGGCCACAAATTGGCTTGATCAGTACTTGAAGCTCACGGCAGCACAGGATAATGCATCGTTTTCAGAGGCGCGCAGCCTCCTGAACGTGCTGAAGGCTTCGCCTTATTCCTATTGCTCAGAAGCTGAGATTAGCTACTTTCGGGGGCTCATTTTCCGTTCGGAATACATTAAAGATGCCGGGCGCATCCACGGCGGAAACATCGACTGTTCTGCCACAGTGGGCCGCCCGGCCCGATCGATTGGCCCATTTACTTCGGCGGTGCGATGGGACGATGGCACGATCGCGTATAGCAATCTCGCCCCGACGCGGGATCCCAGCTTGAAGAGGGTGGCCCTGCAACTAGGCAGTGCCTATGTGGTGTTGGCCTCGAACCTGCCTCCCAGCCCGGAACCCATCTCGATGGAATTCTCTGCCGCAGCGCAAGACACTGGCGGGAGGCAATTGGGGCCCGGGGTCACTGCATCGCCGAAAGATACTGAGCCGAATTTGGACGCTGACGGGTCGGGCCGGCTGGGAAACACGCTCTATGCGACCCGTTGTTCTACTCTTCACTTCAACTGCGTGACTGTCACTACAACCGTCTCCGATGCATTGCATCGCGGGAGCGGGACGGTTGCGGGGAGCACTTTCGCGGGAGGCCTGCTCGGGATCTTGTGTGGGATGGTGTTTTCATTCGCGTACAACCGGAGCCGGGACCTGAGTCAGCAACTTCGCCGCGCCATAAAACGCGACGAATTGCAGGTGGTTTATCAACCCATTGTCGATCTGTCTACGCAAAGCATCGTAGGGGCAGAAGCGCTGGCGCGGTGGACCGACGAAGAAGGCAATGAGGTCGAACCGGATGTCTTTGTCGGGATCGCCGAGGCGCTGGGCATCGTGGGAGGGATCACGAAAACCGTGTTGCATCGTGCGTTGCGCGACTTTGCGAAGATATTCCACAACCACCCCGCCTTTCGTCTCAGCGTGAACGTGGCCGGGGCGGACCTTGTCGATCCACAGTTTCTGCCCATGCTGGAGGACTGCCTGAAGCAGGCAAAGGTCAAGCCCGAGAACCTGGTCATTGAGATCACGGAAAGGTCGGCCGCTAACGGCAGCGAGGCCATGGAGACAATCCGCATCCTGCGGAGCAGCGGACACAGTATCCATATCGATGACTTCGGCACTGGCAATTCGAATCTGGATAAGTTGCTCTATTTGTTTGCAGACACCATCAAGATCGACAAGGCCTTTACCAAGGTGATCGGCACTGAGTCGGTGGCCGTGGCCATTCTTCCGCAGATTCTGGCCATGGCCAAATCGCTCAATCTGGAAGTGGTCGTGGAAGGCGTTGAAACCGGCTCCCAGGCCGATTATTTCTCTCCGGCCACACAGAAAATCTACGGTCAGGGTTGGCTTTATGGACACCCGGTTACGGCCGGAGAATTCAATGTCCTTTTGGGCGACGCGCCGCCGCAAGTGCTTGCTATCCCGGAACCGGTCGCCGCCTTCTCGGCGAAGCCGGGCGCCTTGTACATTGTCGGTTCGCGCGTCGCTTGACCCACGAGCATCTTCAGATCGCCCTGCTGCGGGCGATGCTTGAAAAGGTGAATGCGGGCGGAGCGCGCCGAGCTTCCATCATCAAAGCATACGGTTCGACATGAATCCGCGCTGATTCGCGCCGCGGCGCGGAGTGAGGCAGTGAGGATCCGGTAGTCAGCGGTTGCTTTTGGCGGTAGGATATCGCTGCAAACAAATTTTGAGGCGTCCTTTCACTCGAAACGTCCCATGGGATGGGTGGAGGTTCCGGATGCAATTTCGGCTCGATCGTTATGCTCGCTGGATCCTTGTCTTGTGCTTTTTCGCATTCCAAGCCCAGAAATCACCATCTCAGGCTGGAACCGCTCCCTCCGGATACTATCCGGCCGATTTCAGTGGAGATGCGTTTACGGGAACAGTTACGCAGACCACTGACGACACGATCACAGCGGTATACACACACGGGGACAAGTCGGAAACCTTTGAAGCATATTCGAATGGTCCGTGCGCCCTGCCGGCTAGTAAGTCCGGAGCCAGCCTCATGCCCCTGACCAAGGTGCCGATTGGATCGCAGATCGAGATTCTCTACGAGGCAAAGACGGTCAAAATTGGCGGGGTGAAGCAAAAGCAGAACCAGATGATCGGTTTTGTGTTCCTCAAAACCAAGGTGAACGGCGAGTGGGTTGCGATGAAAAGCAGAGTGACTTTCTATTGCGCGCAAGCCGGAAGCTTCCTGACATTTAAGGCGTTCTAGGAAGAGCCGCAATTCAGGGAGCTCTCTATGCTTCTATCATCAGAGATATGCGGTTCGACATCGTGACCATCTTTCCCGGGTTCTTTGAGAGCGTGTTTGCGCACGGGATCGTGAGCAGGGCGCTCAAGAATGGATTGGTGACCGTGGAGCCGCACGATCTGCGCGACTACGCGCACGACCGGCATCGCACCGTGGATGATCGTCCGTTCGGCGGCGGCGAAGGGATGGTGCTGAAGCCCGAGCCGCTGGCGGAGGCGCTCCAGGCACTGGGAATTAAAAGCACAGACCAGAGAACCGAGACCAGAGACCAGGACGCGCGGGTGATTCTTCTCTCCGCGCAAGGGCGGCTTTTCACACAGCAGGTAGCGCGGGAGCTGGCGGCCGTCGAGCGCGTGGTTCTCGTCTGCGGGCGATACGAGGGCGTGGACGAGCGGATCAACGAGCTTTATTGCGACATGGAGCTATCCATCGGCGACTACGTGCTGAGTGGGGGCGAGCTGGCAGCAGCGGTAGTAGTGGACACGACGATGCGCCTGATTCCCGGCGTGCTCGGTAATGAAGCTTCAGGTCAGTATGAGAGCTTTGGTGCGCCCGACGCGGAAATTGAAGCGGAAATCGCAGCGGAGATCGATGCGGATGGGAAGGGGGTTCCGCGATCGCAGCACGGAGCGGGAGGGTTGCTGGATTATCCGCAGTACACGCGGCCGGCAGAGTTTGACGGATTGAGAGCGCCGCAAGTCCTGATGAATGGGGATCACGCGCAGATCAGGCGCTGGCGGCGTGAGCAGCAATTGCGCAAGACCCTGAAGAACCGCCCGGAGTTGTTGGAATGCGCGGCGTTGACCGCCGAAGACATGCTGATTCTGGATGCGATTCGGGGCCACGGGAAATCGTGAAGCCGAAGGGATGCTGAGCTGAAAGTGCAGCTTTCCTGAGGACGAGCTGGTTGGACTCGACTCCTGGTGCTTTCGGGCGCAGCATCCCGACGGATTGTCAGCTTGCTTAGCGGGCGATGTTGATGGTCAGGTTCATGTCGACAGGCGTGGGTTCGCCGTCAACGGTGGCGGGTTTGAAGCGGAATTGGCGAACGGTCGAAACGACACGGGCGTCCCAGAACTTGCTGTAGGACTTGACGACCTGGATGTTTTCAGGCTCGCCCTTTTCGTTGATGGTGACCGCAAGGCCGACCTGGGCTTCGGCGGGGATGGCGTCGATTGGGTAGCCTTGAGGAACATCAAGGGAGGCTGAGTTGACGAGGACCGGCTGCGTAACACCGGAGCTGACACGGATGGGGGTTGGGGCAGTGGCGTCGTCCACGGGCGTGCTGGCAAATGCCGCTGCGGGGAGAATCAGCGAGGAGAGCAGTGTGCTGGTCGCGAGTA
>Ga0326728_10024383_pt1 | contig 10968 bp, 7 predicted proteins | sample MB3enrmetagenome_FD_207602 | JGI IMG/M metagenome (GOLD analysis project Ga0326728, IMG submission 207602) | Lab enriched peat soil microbial communities from McLean, Ithaca, NY, United States - MB31MN | ecosystem: Environmental > Terrestrial > Soil > Wetlands > Peat | place: USA: New York...
AACGCTACCTGCTCGATTCCGTCGGCTGCGCGCTCGGCGGATATCGTCAGCACGACGTCATCATCGCGCTCGGCGTGCTCAAGGAAATCGCCGGTCGCGGACCATCAACCGTGATCGGCACAGGCGAGCGCATCGATCCCGTCTCCGCCTCGCTCGCCAACGCCCTCATGATCCGCTGCATGGATTACAACGACATCTACTGGAAGCAGGATCCCTCGCATCCTTCCGACATTTTTCCCGCCGCCATGGCCCTGTGCGAGCGCGCCAAAAGCGACGGCAAGGAATTGATCGTCGGCTTCGTGCTCGGCCACGAGTTCGAGATGCGCCTCTGCGAAGCGGCCTTCCCCGGCATTCGCGAGCGCGGCTGGCATCACGCCACGCTCACCGCCTTCGCCTCGCCCATCGTCGCTGGACGCGCTCTCCATCTGTCGTGGGAGCAGATTCAGCACGCCATCGGCATCTCCGCGTCTCACCACTGCACGCTCGGCGCCGCGGTCTCGGGCAAGCTCACCATGATCAAGAACACGGTTGACCCGATGGCAACGCAGAGCGGCGTGTTCGCTGCCCTGCTAGCAGAAAAGGGATACACCGGACCCGAGCACGTGATCGACGGCAAGGAAGGCTTGGTGCATTGCCTCGGCCCAGAGTGGAAGCTCAACCTGCTCACCGACGGTCTCGGCGATTCCTGGCGCATCACGCAATGTGGCATGAAGTTCTTCCCCACCGAAGCGCTCACGCACGCTCCAATCTCCGCCATGCTTGACCTCGTCAAGGAAAACGATCTGCATCCCGATAACGTCGAGAAGATCCAGATCCGCTCCCTCGCCCGCGCCGCCGACATCCTCTCCGATCCCAGCAAGTACGATCCGCACACCAAGGAAACCGCCGATCACTCGCTCCCCTACGTGATCGCCGCCGCGCTCGTCGACCGCCAGGTAACGCCCGCTCAGTTCGAGATGAAGAAGATCATGGATCCCACCATCCGCGCGCAGCTCCCGAAGGTCGAAGTGGTCGCCGACCCCGCGATTGAGAAGGTCTTCCCCGCATTACAGCGCGTAATCGTCAACATCACAACCAAAGATGGCGCAACGTTGTCCAAGCAGCTCGACTATCCCAAAGGCGATCGCCGCAATCCCCTCAGCGACGCCGAGATCGAGGAGAAGTTCCGCGCCCTCGCTGAAGGTGTTCTGTCGAAGAAGGCTCAGGACAAGCTCATCGCCGCCATCTGGAACCTCGACAAATGTCCGTCCGTCTCGAAGCTCATGGCGCTGATGAAGGCAGACGTAAAGAAGAAGGCACACAGGAAGGCGACACAGCCCAAGGCAAAGACGAAACCCAAAGGCAAGAAGCGTTAACCACAGAAGTCACAGAGGAACACAGAGAGCCTGCAGACACGAGAGGCTCGGGACTGGAAGATGACAGATCTGAACGAAACGATTGGCGCGAGTCTGGCTGCACGCTACCTGAAACTGGCGGGCGCGGTCCACGAACTGGCCGCGCCGCTGAGCGAAGAGCATTTCTGGGCGAAGCCATTCTCGTTCGGCAACAGCTTTGGCCATCTCGTTCTGCACCTTACCGGCAACCTGAACTACTACATCGGAGCCCAGATTGCTCAGACCGGCTATGTGCGCGACCGCCCGAAGGAGTTCACCGACGCCGCTCCTCCTTCAAAGGCCGAAACGCTAAAGACGTTCGACGACGCGATTGCGATGGTAGTTCGGACCATCCAAAGTCAATCCGCAGAGGACTGGACGAAGCCCTACGCGGCAACGGGCTCTGAAGCGAAGACGCGGTTCGATATGGTGCTGCAGTGCGCCACACACCTGCATCACCACATTGGGCAGATGATGTATATGGGATTCGAGTGGAAGAGTAAGGGCTAAAACGGAGTTGGTATGGGTCAAACCATTGTTGAGAAGATCGCTCAGAAACACATGGCCGAAGGGCCCAATCGAGCGCTGCGGGCCGGAGACTTCCTCTCCATCCGTCCGCATCGCTGCATGACGCACGACAACACGTCAGCGGTCATGAGCAAGTTCAAAGGCATCGGTGCGAAGCGGCTGAAAGATCCCCAGCAAATGGTCTTCGCTCTCGACCACGACATCCAGAACCAGGACGAGTCGAACCTAAAGAAGTATCGCGCCATCGAGGCCTTCGCCAAGGAGCACGGCGTGGATTTCTACCCGGCAGGCTCCGGCATCGGCCACCAGATCATGGTCGAGCGCGGCTACGTCGTGCCCGGTTCGTTCGTCGTCGCCTCCGATTCGCACTCGAATATGTACGGCGCGCTGGGCGCGATCGGCACTCCAATCGTCCGCACCGACGCCGCTTCCGTTTGGGCAACAGGCGAGTTCTGGTGGCAGATTCCGCGCTCCATTCAGGTCGTGCTCGAAGGTAAGCTGCAAGCGGGCACAACCGGCAAGGACGTCATCATCACGCTCTGCGGCCTCTACAACCACGATGAATGCCTCAACGCCGCCATCGAGTTCACCGGTCCCGGAGTAGCGTCTCTCTCCATGGACGCGCGTCTCTCCATCTCGAACATGACCACCGAATGGGGCCCGCTCGTAGGCTGGTTCCCAGTAGACGCGGTCACCATCGCCTACATGCGCGCCGTGCATCAGCGCCTGAAGGCGCTGGCCATGTTGACCAATATGTTGACCAACAAAGAGCGCTTCACCGAGAACGACCTCGCCCAATGGGAGAAGAATCCTCCCGCCCCCGACGTCGACGCATCCTACGCCGCGCGCATCGTCCTCGACCTCGCCGAAGTCACACCCCACGTCTCCGGCCCAGATACGGTTCAGACCATGCAGTCCTTGGCCGAGATCGAGCCGAAGAAGGTCGCGATCCAGAAGGCGTATCTCGTTTCTTGCGTCAATTCGCGCGTCGAAGACCTCGAAGCCGCAGCGAGCGTCATCAAGGGCAAGAAGGTTGCGGCTGGCGTGAAGTTTTATCTCGCCAGTGCCAGCAAGTGGGTGCAGGAGGAAGCCGAGAAGCGTGGCGTCTGGAAGACGCTAATGGACGCCGGCGCCAATCCTCTCCCTCCCGGCTGCGGCCCCTGCATCGGCCTGGGCGTGGGATTGCTCGAGGCCGGCGAAGTCGGAATCTCGGCCACCAACCGCAACTTCAAAGGCCGCATGGGTTCGCGCGACGCCAAGTGTTACCTGGCCAGTCCGGAGGTTGTCGCCGCGTCCGCCGTGGCGGGCTACATCTGCGGCCCCGAGCCAACATCCACCGTCACCACAAGGGCCAATGGCAGACCTCGCCGCCAGTTCACCGAGTTAACCGTAGCAACGGGCAGCGCCGAGAAAGTCGAAATCCTCCCCGGCTTTCCGCAGCGCATGAAAGGCCGTCTGGTCTTCATGCCGCAGGATAACGTCAACACCGACGCTATTTACGGTAAGGACTACACTTATCGCGACGACATGACGCCGGAGATGATGGCGAAGGTCGTCATGGAGAACTACGATCCCCAGTTCGCCGCGCGCACCAAGGCCGGCGACGTAATCGTAAGCCAATTTAATTTCGGCACCGGTTCAAGCCGCGAACAAGCAGTGACGTGTTTGAAGGCAAAGGGCATTCCGTTGGTGATTGCAGCAAGCTTCTCGCAGACCTACCTGCGCAACGCATTCAACAACGGCTTCCTGTGCATCGAGGTGCCGGAGTTCGTCGCGCGCGCGCGGGAACAGTTCGCGAAAGAGATTGCGGCGAAAGAGAAGACAATCATTCCTTCTGATGGCCCCGGCGACGAGATCGATATCGATTTCACCTCGAGCACGATTTCCTGGCGCGGCGAGAAGTTCACCTTCCCGGCGCTGGGCAGCGTGCCGCAGTCGCTGGTGATCGCAGGCGGAGTAGAGAACTTGGTAGCGAAGAAGTTGGCTGTTTAACCCGCAGAGAACGAGGAGAAAAAATAAATGGCTCGATTCACCGTAATTCTGGAATTTGGGGGCAAAACCTACCTGCGTCAGGTCAAGGCAAGATCGGCACACGCGGCGCTCAAGAGCATTGCCACCGGCAAGCACGGAAAAGCTACGTTGTTTCGTGCACTGGCCAAAGATCCCCCGGTCGCGATTGAAGGAATTGAAAATTGCTGGTGTTGCTCCGCGTCACACCGGGGGGATCTCGCGCTGGTGAATATTGTGAAAACAGCGGAGTAAAGAATTTTTCTCGGCGAACTCTGCGTCTCAGGGTAGTTCTTGGTGTTGGTCTTCGTTTTGATTTTGGGTTAAGGAGCACTCATGGCGAAACACACAGTCATCACCATGCCGGGAGACGGCATTGGCAATCAGGTTTTACCGGAATCATTACGTATTCTGAAAGCGGTCGGCTTCGACGCCGACTACATCCACGCCGATATCGGTTGGGACTGCTGGTGCAGCAACGGCAACGCGCTGCCCGATCGCACCATCGAGTTGCTGACCAAGCACAAGCTCGGCCTGTTCGGCGCGATCACGTCCAAGCCAAACAAGGCAGCGCAGGCGGAGTTGAAGCCCGAGCTACAGGGCAAGGGCTATGTCTATTACTCGCCCATCGTGACCATGCGGCAGAAATTCAACCTCGATATCTGCATGCGGCCGTGTGTTGGGTTTACCGGCAATCCGCTGAATTACATCCGCAAGAAAGTCGGCGGCGGATTCGACGAACCGGTCATCGACACCACCGTGTTCCGCCAGGGCACCGAGGGCATGTATGCCGGAGTCGAATGGACGAATCCGCCGGATAACGTCCGCGCCGCATTGAACAGCCATCCCCGCTTCAAAGCCTTCGCCAATGTTCCCGGCCCCGAACTCGCCGTCAGCTGCCGCATCATCACTCGTAATGCCGCGCAGCGCATCGCCAAGGCTGCGTTTGAATACGCAAAGAAGCGCGGCTTCAAAGGTGTCACCATCTGCGAGAAACCGAATGTGGTGCGCGAGACTTCCGGCATGATGGAAGAAGTGGCCAAGGAAGTTGCCAGGAACTATCCCGGCATTGCGCTCTGGTCCACCAATATCGACGCCCAGCTCATGTGGTTGAACAAGAATCCCGAGGAGTATAACGTCATCGTCGCCTCAAATCTCTTTGGAGACATTCTCTCCGACGCCTTCGCCGGCCTCGTAGGCGGGCTGGGCTTCGCCGCTTCGGGCAACATCGGCGATGAGGTTGCAGTTTTTGAGCCGACGCACGGCTCAGCGCCCAAGTACGCCGAGCTCAAACCGCCGATCGTGAACCCAATTGCGATGATTCTTTCCGCCGCCATGATGCTCGATCACGTGAACGAAGGCCAGAAGGCGGATCGCATTCGCAAAGCCATTGCCGACGTCGTACGCGAAGGCAAAGTTCGCACCTACGATATGATGCGGATTCCGGGCGGAGCCAAGTCGATCAGCCAGGGCGCCGCTTCGACCGTGCAAATGACAGATGCAATCCTGGAGAAACTAAAATAGTAACTGCTATGAATAGCGCTGCTGCAAGCCCACCACATTCCGCAGAAGCGGGCCATTGGGGCGCGGAAATCCGCTCCGATCTGCATGTGGCCTTTGAGCCTCGCGACATTGGCGGGATCGAGGTCTCGCTGGAGTCCCGCGTAGCGCCGTACTATGGGGCTGCGATCACGAACCAGGCGCAGGAAGTGCTCGCAGCACTCGGCGTGAATCACGCCCGCGTTGTGATTCACGATGAAGGCGCGCTACCCTTCACCATCGGCGCCCGCATCGAAGCGGCCGTGCGCCGCGCCGGAGCCGGTCAGGGCAAACGCTGGCTGCCGCAGCAATTCCCGCTGCCCGCACCCTCTCCGAAAGAGCGGTTAAGACGTTCGCGCCTCTACCTGCCCGGTTCGGAGCCGAAGTATTTCATCAATGCCGCCCTGCACGCTCCTGACGCCGTCATCCTCGATCTGGAAGATTCCGTACACCGCAACGAAAAAGACGCCGCGCGCATTCTGGTGCGCAACGCGCTCCGCGCCGTCGATTTCGGTTCATGCGAGCGCATGGTGCGCATCAACCAACTGCCGCTCGGGCTCGAAGACCTGGTCGAGGTTATCGGCCAAAGTCCGGACCTCATCCTCATTCCCAAGGTCGAGCACCCCGGCCAGGTCGAGGAAGTGGATCGCATGATCACCGAGATCAAGGTGCGAGACAAAATTGACCGTCCCGTGTGGATCATGCCAATTCTGGAGTCGGCCGCCGGTATCGAAAACGCTGTCGGCATTGCCATGGCCAGTGAGCATGTGGCCGCCCTGACCATCGGCCTCGAGGATTACACTGCCGATCTGGGCGTCGTCAAAACTCCGGAGGGGAGCGAATCCGCCTATGCGCGCTCGCGCGTTGTCAACGCGGCGCATGCCGCCTCCGTGCAAGCCATCGACTCCGTCTACGGCGACGTCGGCGACATGGACGGCCTGCGGCGATGGGGCGAGGCCTCCCGCGCCATGGGATTCGAAGGCATGGGCTGCATTCATCCCGGCCAGATTCGCGTCATTCACGACGCGTTCCGGCCATCCGCGGCCGAGATCGCAAAAGCCCAGCGCATTGTTGCCGCTTTTGAAGACGCGCAAAGCAAGGGCTTGGCCGTAGTAAGCTTGGGCTCGAAGATGATCGACCCGCCCGTGGTCAACCGCGCGCTCAAGCTGGTGGAGCGCGCAAAAGCGATGGGAGCGATTTCGTGACCGACCGCATGGAGCATGAACTCGCACAGAACGCCTTGGGCCGCCAGGTACCGTCGATGGTCAACGGCAAACCCCAGATCCCTTTCCTCGGCGTCGACAAGTACCAACCCCGCGGACGAAAGGCCGCCCCGCCGATCAGTTCGAACAAAGATTTCCCCGATACCGGCGACAAGCGCGTCCCCGACCTCGAAACCGCGCTGCGCAAGTGCGGGTTGCGCGACGGCACGACGATCTCCAGCCATCATCATCTCCGCGATGGCGACAAGGTCGCAATGATGGCCCTCGAAGCGGCAGCGCGCACCGGGGCAAAGGATCTGATGTGGTTCCCCAGCGCATCGTTCCCCTCGCAAAAGGGCGCGATCGAACTGATGGAAAAAGGCGTCATCCATCACATCGAAGGCTCCATGAACGGCCCGCTCGGCGACTACTGCACTCAGGGCAAGATGCGCGGCATGGGCGTGCTGCGCTCGCACGGCGGGCGCTACCAGGCCATTCAGGATGGCGAGGTCCACATCGATATCGCGGTCATCGCCGCGCCCACCGCCGATTTTTTCGGCAACGCCGATGGATCGCATGGCAAGTCGGCGTGCGGTTCGCTCGGCTTTGCCCTCGCCGATTCCACCTATGCCGATCGCGTCATCGTGGTCACCGACAATCTCGTTCCCTTCCCCTGTGTGCCCTGGCAGATTCAGGGCAACAACGTGGATTACGTGGTTGAGGTCGACTCCATCGGCGATCCAGCGAAAATCGTTTCCGGCACCACCCAAATCACGCGCTCACCCGACCGCCTGCGAATCGCGGAATTGGTTGCGAAGTTCCTCCGCGAAGCCGGCATCATGAAAAACGGCTTCTCCTTCCAGGCCGGAGCCGGCGGCATCGCCCTCGCCTTCGTCCAGTATCTAAAAGGAATGATGAAAGAGGATGGCGTCAAAGCGCGTTTCGTTCGCGGCGGATCCACAAAATATCTTGTCGAGCTGCTCCAGGAGGGCCTTACCGACTACATCCTCGACGGTCAGACCTTCGATCTCGACGGCGTGAAGTCTATGGCGAACGACCCGCGCCACGTCGCCACCTCGCCCTTCACTTCGTACAACTATCACGGCAAAGGAAATTTCGCTTCGCTCGTCGATGCCGTTGTCCTCGGCGCAACCGAGGTCGATGTCGACTTCAACGCCAACGTGGTCACCCACTCCGACGGCCGCCTGCTGCACGGCATCGGCGGATGGCAGAACTGCTTGTTTGGTGGTTGCTCCATCCTCGCAGTGCCCTCGTTTCGTGATCGCATTCCGGTGATTGTCGACGAGGTCACGACCATGACCGGCCCCGGCGAGATGATCGACGTCATCGTCACCGAGCGCGGCATCGCCATCAATCCGCGCCGCACCGACCTGCTGCACGCCGTCATGGGATCGAAGCTGCCGATTCGCCCGATTCAAGATATCAAAGCGGAAGTCGAAAAACTCTGTGGTGGCAAACCAGCCAAGCCCAAACTCGGCGGCCGCCCCTGCGCCGTCGTTAAGTGGGTCGACGGCACGCTGCTCGATACGGTGTGGCAGGTTGGCTGAGGTCCCTCGCCCGAAGTTATAATCGACAGTAATGCGCCGCTTCTTTCGCATCGTTTTCCTGACGCTCGTTCTCATCACCATTTCGCTGATTTCAGCGCTAGCGGCGATGCAATTCGCCATTCATGGTCGCGAAGTGGACATCCCCAAGCTCGTGGGCATGTCTCCTGCCGACGCCGAGCGCGCCGCCTCCGCTTCCGGACTCCAGCTCGTCGTAGAACGTCAGTTCTATAGCGCCACGGTTCCGGAAGGAAAGATCATGACCCAAATCCCGCCCCCCGGCATGAAGGTGCGCCGCGGCTGGACGGTTCGCGTTGCACAAAGCCTCGGTCCCCAGCGAGTCACCATTCCCAACCTGACCGGCGGCAGCGCGCGCGCCGCTGAAATCAATGTGCGCCGCCGCGGTCTAACCGTCGGTTATGTGGCACAGGTAGCTCTGGCCGATGTGCCGCAGGATCAAATCGCTTCGCAAAGCCCTCCGGCCAACGCAAGCAATGTGTCGGTGCCAAAGATCGACTTGCTTGTAAGCCTCGGACCCGAGCCCGGCGCCTACCTGATGCCGAATCTCACCGGCCAGCCGCTGGGCAGCGCGCAACTCGCTTTGCAGGACGCGGGGATGCATGTCGGCAAGGTGAGCCTTGCTGCTGCCGGCGCTTCGAACGAATCCGCGGGCACATCGCCGCAGCCGCCGTCCGCGCCGCCAGTCGCGCCCAATCCCGCAAGCATGATCGTCGCGCAGAACCCCGCCCCCGGCACCCGCGTTACCGCAGGCAGCACAATCAATCTCGACGTGCGCTAGCAAGGAACTCTAAACGAATCAACACTGCAACTTTCTCGCTCTTGACACCCTCATTCCGTCTGTCCCAAAAGCCGTGATCGGTGCAGCCGAGCCTTGCCCCGCCATGATCGGCTACGCTCACGGGTAAGTTGTTCCCGGAGCAGAGCGTCAGGGAGAACTGACTACCGGCAACTCGATGAAGCTTGCCTGGTCGGGCGTGTGGTAGACGCGCTGCTCGGCCTTGCGGTAATCCGCTGGCTTGGCCCAGAAGATGTTGGGGACGAACGTCTGCGGATTACGGTCATAAAGCGGAAACCAACTCGACTGGATTTGGACCATGATCCGGTGGCCGGCCAGGAAAACATGGTTCGCCGTGGGCAAGGCAAAGCTGTATGGGAGAGGCTTGTCGGGCACAATCGGCTTCGCCATTTCCAGGCTCTCACGGTAGCGGCCTCGGAAAATGTCGGCCGAGATCATCAGCTGATAGCCACCAAGCCCCGGTTGGCCCGCCACCTCATCGGGATAGAGGTCGATCACCTTCACCACCCAGTCCGAGTCGGTGCCGCTGGTGGAGGCGACCAGATTGGCGATAGGCTGCCCACTGATCTTCAGCGGCGTGGTCAAGACGTCAGAGACAAACGCCACAACGTCGGGGCGGCCCGATGCTTCGCGCTGGTCGTCCACCAGCCACCGCGACCAGGAGTCGTCATCAATGGGGCGGGCGCGGAAGGGCACGGGCTTCGACGGATCGGAAACATACTCGTCGAATGCCGTATCGCCGCGGCTGGGCGCGGCAAAGCTTAACTTCAAACCTGCATTCAGATAGAGCGGTGTCGGCTTTACGCCGCAGCCGGTTGCGCATCCCGCCGGCCATGCCGGCAAGCGCAGCCACTTGTTAGTGCCGGTTTCGTAAGCGGAAACAGGCGCAATGTCGGCTTTCGGCGCACCATCTTTCAGGTACCGATCCAGAAATGGCCGGAGAATCTCCCGCCGAAAATAGAGCGCGGTATCGCTGCCGAACTTCAAAGGCCCGAGCGTGCTGCCGTCGCCGATTTCTTGCGCGTGATGCCAGGGGCCCAGCACCAGGAACACTTTGTCGTTATTTGTGTCTTTGGGCTTGATTGCCTTGTAGACGGCGATGGCCCCGTAGATGTCTTCCTGGTCCCAGAGGCTGTGCACCAGCATCACCGGCACCTTGAGCGGCTCCACGGCCAACGCGCGGTCCACCGCCTGATCTCGCCAGTAGGCGTCGTAACTCGGGTGTTTCAGGATCTTCTGCCAGAAGCCGACTTGCTCCAACCCGTGGAGACGCCCGAGTTCGCCCGCCGATCCCGCTTGCATAAACATGTCGTAATCGTCGAAGTAGCTCTTCCACCATTTGACCTCGGACCCTCGCGTTGCCTCCTGCTCATAGATGTAGGGCATGCCCTGTTCGCGGAAGGCGCCGTTGTGAAACCAGTCATCCCCCATCCAGCCATCGACCATCGGATTCATCGGCACCGCAACCTTGAGCGCCGGGTGCGGGTTCACCAGCGCCATCAGCGGCAGAAAGCCGTCGTAGGAAATACCGAGGATTCCCACTTTGCCATTGGTTTCGGGAATATTCCTCACCAGCCAGTCGATGGTGTCGTAAGTGTCGGTGGCGTGATCGACCGGCGTCGGGTTCTGCGGCCCATGCAGCGGCCGGTTCATTACGTAGTCGCCTTCGGAGCCATGTTTGCCGCGCACGTCCTGGACCACGCGAATGTAGCCGCCTTCGACGATCACCTCGGTTGCATTGTCATACCCCTGCAGGATGGGACCAAGATGCGAACTCTGGGCGTGACTCGTCAGTGCGCTGGCATCGTAGGGAGTACGCGTTAACAGAATAGGCGCGCCTTTTGCTCCCTTGGGCACAATGATCACCGTATGCAGCTTGACCCCGTCGCGCATCGGGATCATGACCTCGCGCTTGCTGTAATCAAAGCTGTCGATGA
>Ga0326728_10024384_pt1 | contig 10968 bp, 6 predicted proteins | sample MB3enrmetagenome_FD_207602 | JGI IMG/M metagenome (GOLD analysis project Ga0326728, IMG submission 207602) | Lab enriched peat soil microbial communities from McLean, Ithaca, NY, United States - MB31MN | ecosystem: Environmental > Terrestrial > Soil > Wetlands > Peat | place: USA: New York...
TTACCAATAAGGGCCTCACTATTCTCCAGCTCGATTCGGTGCCGCTCTCGGTGGGCAGTGTGACCCCCAGTTCCGGGGCCGCCGGCGCGCAAGTGAAGGTCCGGGGAAGTGGATTCGTGACCGGGACAACCGCCACGGCCAACGGGACCGACGCCGCCGTGAGCTTTGTCGATGCAGATACGCTGCAGGTCGTTCTGCCCACCCTCCCGGCCGGCGCCGTCCAGCTCACGCTGACCAATCCGGATGGACAGACCTACATACTCGATGGCGCGTTCGCCGTGAATTGAGCCAGCGCGTCACGAAGAATCTCAAAAATAGCAGTACAGAGAAAGCGGGGCAGCCAACCCCATACCCGCTCAGCGCGCTACTGCACGGTGAGGGTGAGCGTGCCGGTGCCGGTGGTGGGGCCGGCGGTTCCGGTTACGGTTATGGTGTAGGTTCCCGCCGTGGTGCCGGAAGTGATGGCGGTGCAATTGATCCTTTCACTGGTGCCGCACGCGGCCATGCCCCCGGCGAGAATGGCGAGAAGAACCAGCGCACCCAGCCTCGGCCGCCAGTTCATTCGCCGCACCGGGAGGAACAGCAGCAGCAGGCAGGCCAGCGCCGCGCCTCCCGCCGGGTACCAGGGAACTCCGTGGTGAATGAGGTTCCCCTCAACGCAGCCGCCGGGCGCGGTAGTGGAAAAGGTAAGGGTGGCCGTCCCCGCTTTGGCGCCGGTAATGTTCACCGGGCTGGTCGAGCCGAAGCTCAGGGTGGGCGGGTCATTTACGCCGGTAAGGCTGGAGGTGATGGCGGCCGACAACCCGACGCTCCCGGTGAAGCCTCCCGCCGGGGTCACGGTAATCGTCGAGGTATTCCCGCTGGTTGCGCCCGCGGTGACGGTGACCGCCGTGCCGGTGATCGAGAAAGCCGGACTTCCAGACGTAACGGTGACCGAGGCGCCGCCGGTGGCCCCGGCATAGTTGCCATTGCCGTAATCGACCGTCAGCGTGTCAACCCCCGGGGCCAGCGTTCCGGCGGGAATGGTGATGGTAGCGCTGCCGTTCGCAAGGGCCGTGGTGGGCGACGTGTAGCTGCCGCAGATTAGCGTCACCTTGCCGGTGGCCAGGGGGCTGCTGCTTCCCGCGCTGACGGTAATCGTTACCGGAAGAGCCTGCCCCGCATTGATGCTCGATGCGGAGGGCACGACGGTTACGCTGACTGCACCCACCGTCACCAGGGCGCTGCCGGCCACGCCCACCGCCAGGTAGTTGCTGTCGCCGGAGTAGCTGACGTTCAAGGTGTTAAAGCCGGTCGTCAGCGTGGCGGCGGGAATGGTGATGGTGGCGCTGCCGCCCGTGAGCGCGGTGGCCGCGGACGTATAACTTCCGGTGGTGAGGGTCACCATGCCGGTGGGCACAGGATTTCCGGTTCCACCGGTGGCGACCATGGCCACGGTAAGAGCCTGCGACTGAGACTCGGCCCAGGTGAGGGTTGACGAGGATGGCGTCACCGCGATGTAGGGCGCAACTACGTTCACGGACGCCAATCCGGTAGCAAAGTTGTACGTCGAGGAGCTTGCCGTGTCCGGTATATATCTGGCCGTCAGCACATCCGGCGAAGGATATCCGGCAGGCGCGGCCAGCAACGATCCGGCAGGAATACTAATCGTCGCGCTGCCGCCGCTGAGAGTTGTAGCCGCCGAGGCGTAGGTGCCGCTGACCAACGTCACCGTGCCGGTGGGCGTGGGGCTGCCGCTTCCCCCGCTCATCGAAATCGTCACCGTCAACCCCTTCGCCGAGGTAATAGTCGATGCCGCGGGCGTCACCGTCACCGTGGGCGTCGTGGTGGTTGAGGTCGCAGTCAAGTCCATCTTCGTGATGAAGGCATTGGTGGCCCGGACTTGAATTGTTGTCTGGAAGGCCCCCCCGGTCACCGGGAAATCGTACGAAGTGGCCGATCCCGTTACGTAAACGTTGCCGGAGTTGTCGAGCGCCAACGCGCTCGCCTGGTCGCCTTCTCCGAAGGCGATGATCCCGACAAAGTCGCCCGGATTGATGCCGTCTCCGCCCAGGTAGGTGGAGTAGACCAGGGCGCTGCCCGTGGAGTCGAGCTCGGTGATGAAGGCGTTGTACCCGCCGATACAACCGCTCTCGCACTGATCGTTATTCGTTGTCTGGTAGGCCCCCGGAGTCACCGGGAAATCACTGGAAGGGGTAATGCCCGCTACATAGGCGTTGCCGGAGCTGTCGATCGCCAGCCCGCTCGCCATGTCGCCGGTGGCCAGCTCGAGGGTGGGCGAGAGGTTGATAATGCCTCCGCTCCCACCCAGGTAGGTGGAGTAGACCAGCGCCGTTCCGGCCGGGTTCAGCTTGGTCACGAAGGCGTTGGTAAATCCATGCGCGGCGCCATGATTGGTGGTCTGGAAGGCCCCTGGCGTCACCGGAAAGTCGGTGGATTGGGCGCTTCCCGTAACGTAGGCATTGCCGGCGCCATCCACCGCCACCCCGGAGGCTAGGTCGCTCCCGCAACATTCGCCGTTGCCGCTCCCGCCCAGGTAGGTGGAGTAGACCAGCGCGCTGCCCGCCGGGTTCAGTTTGGTGACGAATCCGTTGCCAAAACTCTTCCCTGCCGCATGATTCGTGGTCTGGAAGGCCCCCGGCGTGACCGGGAAACTTGTGGAATCGGTCCCCCCCACGATGTAGGCGCTGCCGGAATCGTCTACCGCCAACGCCGTCTTGCTGCCGGTAACACCCAGGAAGGTGGAGTAGACCAGCGCCGTGCCCGTTGGGTTCAGCTTGGTGACGAAGGCGGCCTGTCCTGGACTGGTGGTCAGGAAGGCTCCCGGAGTCACCGGAAAATCACTGGACACGGCCTCCCCGGTTACATAGGCATTGCCGGAGCCGTCGATCGCCAGCCCGCTCCCCTGGTCTCCAAAGGACTCCCCGTAAGCGTCGATGCCTCCGCTCCCGCCCAGGTAAGTGGAGTAAACCAGAGCCGTGCCGGTCGGGTTGATTTCGGTGATGAAGGCGTTGGTAAGGCCATTGGCCGCAGCTTTATTGGTTGCCTGGAAGGCCCCCGGGGTCACGGGAAAATCGATGGAGCCCGTCGAGCCGGTCACATAGGCATTCCCGAAGCTGTCCACCACCAGGCCGCTTGCCCTGTCACCGGAACCGCTCTGGGTGCCGCTCCCGCCCAGATAGGTGGAGTAAACCAGAGCCGTGCCGGTGGGATTCAATTTGCTGACAAATGCGGTGAAGCTATTATTCGCCGCGGCGGAATTCGATGTTTGGACGGCCCCCGGGGTCACGGGGAAGTTGAGGGAGGTCGTCCGGCCCGCCACGTACGCATTGCCGGCAGCATCCACGGTAATCGCGTCGGCCTCATCCGTGCCGCTCCCGCCCAGATAAGTGGAATAGACCAGCACCGGATCAATCACCAGCGGCTGGGCGTGGTTGTAAGCCCCCAGGGCGAAACGAACGTGGTTTTGAGCATCGAGGGTGAAACGGCCCGCCACGAAGTGACGAGTGGCGAGTGACGAGTGACGAGTAATGACGGTCAATTGCCGATTGCCAGTTGCTCCAATTTCGAGTTTCGGATTGCGGGTTTCGTCCTGGGCTTCGGACTCCGGACCTCGGACCCCGGACTCCGCTTCCTGGTACACCACCGGCTTGCGGAAGCGAATGGGGCCGACGGCGGTTTCAACCACCAGGTCGCCGTTCGCATCGATTTTGGATTTTAGATTTTGGATTTTGGATTGGCGCTGCGTGAGGCCTTGTGTTTCCCTGCCTACTGCCGACTGCCCACTGCCTTCTTTCAGCCCGCCGCTGAGCGCGAACCGAATTGCTGTGGGGTTGGCGCCGGGGGCTATCACAAAGTCATATTCCAATTGTCCGCCCTGGTTGCCGTAATAAACCAGGTCCACGCCGGGATATACGCCCCGGTATTTCACCTTGGCGTAGGTTGGGATGTTGGTGCGCCACTTTCGCGGGTTGTTGCCTATGAAGTAATTCGCCTTGCCCGGCAGTTCCTCCGCGCCCGCAACTTCCGCCCGGGTGTTAGCGCCCACAAGCTTCATGCGAAAAACGCCGCCCTTTGCCGGTGATTTTACTTTTGCCTTTTGACTTTTGCCTTTTGCATTTTGCCTTCCTGTTTTCAAAGTCAACACCGCCTCGTCGCCGGTCAGATACAGTCCATAACCGCTGCCCCGCGCAAGGAACTTCACGCGCTGGTCCGCCTGCCCGGTATTGGCCTCAAAGCTGAATGGAAGCTTCCCATAGTCTCGGGCAATCTGCGCTTTTTGCGCAGGCAAGGTCGGTTGCGATGGGGATGTGGGGCCTGCCGAACCGGCAATTAACAATGTTGCCGCCATGAGTCCTGTTAAGAAGAAGGCGCGCAGATAGGAAGGTCGCATGTCAGTGATCATGAATGCACCTCCAGCCGATCTTGTTGACATGGGGAATTGTAACCGCGAGGCTCGAATTATGCCTAGCGATTCCGCTTCACAGCCGCTTAGACGCAGCCAGTTTGCAGGGAGTTATCTATGTTAAGAAGGATTTAATTTCCCAAAAAAATTGGCCAAAAAAAAGGCTTGCATCGGGTTAGACCTTGGCGTACATTATGTCCGATAATTAGATCAACCCAAAGTTCCAGGCTCATACGTCCCGCTCAGGGAAGAGCGGCTCCGGCTTTATCCGTGGTGTATGGGGGGACCTCAATCTCGAGAATTGCTGAGGAGGCAAACGTGAGCATCCGAGTGAATCACCAGGAAATAGTCAAGGCAGCGCTGGAAAGCAAAGCGGTGGATTTTGGGGCGATCGGGAAGTTGGTCGCCGAACTCGGGCCATCCGTATCGCTCGCTGATGAGCCCTGGGAAGGTTTCTGCGGGACGATGCGGTATTTCATCCACATTTTCATCATCAACCCGGGGAACCCCGGAAGCACGGTCGAGAACCTGGGTGGGCTTCAGGGCGCGACCGGCGAAATACAGTCGTGACCGGCCGCCGATAGCGGGGAGCATGGCCGAGTCCGATGGGGAAATCCACCACCAAGTCCCTTGTGGCAGGGCGGAGCGCCCAAGACCTTGTGCGGCGCCTCGGCCATACTCTCGACATTGCCAGGCAGGCAGTGGACCGGCTCGCGGCCACGGGATACGCTGATCCCCGCGAGCCGGCTAACAATCTGCGCCCGGAAAAGGTGATCGCCGAGACCGCCTTTTTGTTGCTCTGCGCCTCAAGGGCGGGCGCGCATCCCGAAATACGGGAGAAGATTCAGAGCCTGGCGGAGCGCCTTATCCCTTATGCGCGCGGTGAGCGCATGGTGCTGGGCGTGTGCCTGGAGCCCGCCCTGGCCCTGGATTACGCCCAGGCGCACATCTGCCTCGCCCGGCTCGGTTATCCGGACCCGGGCTTTGACAGCGTGCTGCGACGCAGCGTCGATTCCCAAGCGCGCGCCGGGCGCGAACGGCCGCCTCACCGCGTGCTCGAACAGCACTGGCTGGAAGAAGGTTGGGACGGTTCACGATCAAACTCCCACAGCAAATTGACGGCAGCGGCCCGCAACTCGGTTCTGGGCCGGCCCATGGATCTGCTCAGCAGCAGCCGCGATGACGTCTACGCCTTCACCCACGCCTTGATGTACGTTACCGACTGCCATTTGCCGCCGCGCCAGTTGCCCCGCCCCGTTTCGGTGATCCTTGCCGAGGCGGAAGCGGCGCTCAGCCGCTGCCTCGACGATCAGGATTACGATTTAGGCGGGGAGGTTCTTCTGGCTTGGCCGCTCACGGGAAGGCCGTGGAGCGCAGCCGCCGCCTTTGGTTTCCGCGTGCTGGCGCGGGTCGAGGACGAGGCAGGCTTTCTGCCCTCGCCAAGTACGAAGTTGCAGCGCCTGAACGAATTGAAGGGCGATGAGCGATCAAACTACCTGCTGGCGACGGTGTACCACACGGCCTACGTGATGGGTCTGGTGTGCGCGGTGGCGCTTGAGCCGGGAAAAGCGCCGCCCGCCGAAATCCCGCCCGGCAGGTTCGCCGCCGGGAGCGCCGACAAAATCCTTCCCTTCCTCGATGCCGATGCGCACCGCACGCATTGGCGGGAGGAATTTGATCGGCTCGCGGCGCCGGAGCGGAACGCGCTCGCGGGGCTGCTGTTCGCCATCGCCCTGCGCCGGAAGGCGAGCCAGCGCGATTTTGCGGGGCTCCGCGCGACCCTCGCCGTCGGATACGAGCTGGGCCTCGCCAACTCCCCTGCCGCCAGCCAGGCCGCCGAACTGCTGGAACGGATTGCCGCGGCAGCCCCCCTGCTCGCCGGCCGCCGGCCCCCGCCCCCGGAACGGGCATAGTGCGGGCGGCAAAGGCTGTGCACTCAAAAGCCTGGCTGGCGCCTTGCATGCCGGTGGGGTTTGATGTAAGACTTAGCGTGGATCCCACGAACCATTCGACCTTAAATTCAAGGAGGAAAGACATGGCGCACGACTTGACCCTGGAAGCGGCCGAACACATCGTGGCGGCGGCCAAGAGAAAAGCGGCGGAAATTGGAACAAAAATGGACATCGCGGTCGTAGATGCGGGAGGCAACCTCAAGGCCTTTGTGCGCATGGATGGCGCCTGGCTGGGCAGCATCGACATCGCCCAGCGCAAAGCGCGAACCGCCCGTTGGTTCGATATGGATACCGGCGTGATCGGCACGCTCTCGCAACCGGGCGGGCCGCTCTACGGCATCGAGCACTCGAACGGCGGACTGATCACCTTTCCCGGTGGCGTGCCGCTGAAGAACGCGCAGGGCGAAGTGGTGGGCGCCATCGGCGTCAGCGGCAGCACGGTGGAGAATGATCACACCGTAGCGGCGGCAGGCGCTGCGGCCCTTGGAATGTAAGCACAGGGTTGCGCACGGTTCACAGTCCTATCACATTTCGGGCCCGCAAAGTTTTTTCCCGCCTGGGGGCCGAAGCCGCGCCGCTCGTTGTATTCTAGAGAGGTGATGTCTGACTCGAACATAGGTGCGGAGAAACCCGCTGACGGGGCGAACATTGCGGTGCGGGTTGGCGCTGGGCCGGGCAAGCCGGTCTTGTCCGCCTGGGGCGTCCTCGGGCACGAGCTCTTCCGCATCCTGTGGATTGCTTCCGTCGCTTCCAACATCGGCACGATGATGCAGGAGGTGGGCGCAAGCTGGCTGATGACCGAGCTGGCGCCTTCGCCGCTGATGGTGGCGCTGATTCAAACCGCCGGCGCCCTGCCGGTGTTCCTGTTGTCGTTTGCCGCCGGGGCCCTGGCGGATATTGTGGACCGCCGCCGGCTGCTCATTTTCAGTCAAAGCTGGATGCTCGGGGCGGCGGCCGGGCTGGGTATCCTGACCGTCCTGCACCTCACCTCGCCGCTGCTTCTCCTGACCTTCACCTTCCTCCTGGGCTTGGGCGTCGCCTTGAATGGACCGGCGTGGCAGGCGATCGTGCCGGAACTGGTTCCCCGCGCCGAGGTGGGGGCAGCCGTCTCGCTGAACTCGGTGGGATTCAATGTGGCGCGAGCCGCGGGTCCGGCGCTGGGGGGACTGGTGGTGGCCGCCATCGGTTCGGGCGCCGTCTTTCTGCTCAACGCCGCTTCCTTTCTGGGCGTCATCGTGGTGCTCTACCGCTGGCGCCGCAAGCCGCGCAAAAGTGTGCTGCCGGCCGAACGCGTGATGGGCGCCATGCGGGCGGGATGGCGCTACGTGGCGCACGCTCCCACCATCCGCTCCACTCTGATCCGCGTGTCGCTTTTCCTGCTGGGGGCCAGCGCCTTTTGGGGCCTGGTACCCCTTTATGCGCGCCAGAACCTGGGGCGCGGGGCGGCCGGCTACGGCGTTTTGCTGGGATTTTTCGGAACGGGCGCGGTGCTGGGCGGATCGATTCTTCCCAATCTTCAGCGGCGCCTGGGGATCAAGCGTTTGCTGACCTCGACCACGCTGCTCAATGTGGGGGCGCTCGGGATCATGGCGGTGTGGCCCCGCTACCCGGTGGCCTGCCTGGCCGCTTTCGCCGCCGGCTATGCGTGGACCAGCGCCCTTTCCACGTTCAACACCAGCGTTCAACTCAACACCGCCGGCTGGGTGCGGGGCCGCGCCATGGCCTTTTACCAGCTTATCTATTACGCCGTCCTGGGCGCGGGCAGCGCCCTCTGGGGCTCCGTCGCGGAGCATGTGGGCATCCCGCGCGCGTTCCTGGTGGCGGCGGTGGTGCTGGCGCTCGGCCTGGCCGCGGCGGCTCGCTATCCGGTCGGCTTCGGGGAAGGGATTAACCTCGCGCCGGCGTCCCGGCCCGCTCCGGTGGTGGTGAATGAGCCGGAAGCGGAGCAGGGGCCGGTGCTGGTCACAGTGGAATACCGAATCGACCCGCCGCAGGCCGCGGACTTCACCTCCGCCATGCTCGAACTCGGCCGCTTTCGCCGGCGCGATGGCGCGGTGGATTGGGGGCTCTTCGAGGATGTGGCGGCGCCCGGCCGCTACCTGGAAACCTTCGTGGTGGAGTCCTGGGGCGAACACCTGCGCCAGCACGAGCGCGCCACCGTGGCCGACCACCACATCCTGGACCGGGCCAACTCCTTCCATACCCTCACCGGACCTCCCACCGTCGCCCACCTCCTTTACGCCTACCCCCAGGCGACTTAACGCGGATTTCTCAGGGGGACCGTCCACCCCACGAAATATTGGAGTCGTGCAGGGGGAATCTTTCGCAGTCAGGCTGCCGATTACCGCGCCATCAGCCCATTTTCGGGAAAAAATGCGCGTGGATTTTGGTAGATTATTGCTCATTCGGCATATTTTCCTGCAAAAAAACTGCATTTTCGGCGGGCATTTTGTCATCGTCGCCTGTGTTTTCATCAACATAGCCGGATCGATCTTCATTTTTAACATCTCTACGCGTTATCCTTCGCGGCCCGTCCGTATTCTCAGCGCGCGTAGCGCGGATCGATCTTCCCGGTCCGCGCCTCTGGGCCCCCCGCCCGGGTGGTGAGCCTCACCATGTAGTATACACGCGATCATGACCCGGGCCAAGAATAAAGTGGGCCTACAACCTAAAGCCTATTGATGAATGGAAAATGCCGTGCAGCACCCGTAGCGCGGACCCCCGTTTTTGGGGTCCGCGGTTCTTCCTTGAGTCCAGGTCGCGAATCAAAGGACACCCCGCGGTCGTTCCAATTTGTGGTTTTTGCATGGGAAGAGCCGCGGACCCCAAAAACGGGGGTCTGCTACAAGTGTTCCCTTCTTTATGCCCTCTGCAATGCAAGTTCGTAAATGCCTGTTTTCTTAGCAAATATTTTCTGGATTACGTGACCCCTCATCCGGCCTCGTCCCTCGGCCACCTTCTCCCCGAGGGAGAAGGAAAGGTATTTCCTACCCCCTCACGTGGGGAGAGGGTGTTGCCCGCCCCTGAGGGCTTGAACCAGGCGAGCCATCGGAGTATTGTTGCGCCGACCGGCTGCGCGGATATCGAGTCCCGGTTGGGGAACAAGCCCAAGCCCAGACAAGCCGGAAATAAGGAGAAATCCGTTATGAATTGGAGCCGGCGAGAATTTCTCAAAGCGGCGCTGATGCTGCCCGCAGGGATTTATCTGGAAAGATTCCAAGCCCTGGCCGCGCCGCACGCGCAGCAGGTCAAGATCACCGCCCTCAAGACCCTGGCGTTGGACAACGTCAACGATGGCTGTCTGCTCAGAATCGAGACCGACGCGGGGCTGGTGGGCTATGGAGAAGCGGGGGTGACGGCAGCGATGGCGCGCGCCCGCATCGAGGCGATTCAAAAGGTGCTCCTCGGGCAGGACCCCCTGGAGATCGCGCTCCACTTCCACATGATGACCGACCAGCAGCATCCCTTCATGGGGAACATCGCCACCATCAGCGGCATCGATATTGCCCTCTGGGACCTGGCGGGAAAGATTCTGGACGAGCCGATTTACCGGCTGCTGGGCGGACCGTTGCGGCCGGCCGCCAGCATTTACTCGCACGGCGGGCCCCGCAATATCCTCGACGTGGGCGAGTGCCGCGCCTGGGCCCAGAAGATTCGCGAGGCGCCCGAGGGCTTCACCGCTTTCAAATTCAATATCAGCACCGCGGACGGCGTCGGTGGCGGATGGCCCTTTGCCGAAACCCTCGACGGGCCGGACTTCCGGAAGCTAGCCACGGGCTTCCAAAATCTCCGCACCGCGATGGGCGACGATCTGGACATCGCTATGCACTGCCACGGCCAGCTCGATACGCGCAGCGCCATTGGAGCTTGCAAGGCGGTCGAGCCGATCGATCCGCTGTGGGTGGAAGACCCGCTGAGCGTGCCCTACTCGGAAGGCTGGCTGGAGCTGCGGCGAGCCACGCGGGCGCCCCTTCTGACCGGGGAGAAACTCGAGATGGTGCGGGGTTTTAAGCCTTTCCTCGATAATGGCGCCGTTGACATCGTGCATCCTGACGTCGCCTACTCGGGGGGAATAACCGGGTGCATGAAAATCGCCGACTACGCCGCCCTCACTCGAACCCCGGTGGCGCTGCACAACGGTCCGGGCTCCCTGATCCGGTTCTACGCGTCAGTGCATCTCTCCGCGGCAATTCAGAATTTCTTCAAGATGGAAAATGTTCTGGGAAAGCCCGGGGGCTACAAGGAGAAAATGGACGCCCACCAGGAGCCGGTGGTCAGGAAGAGCGTTATGGCGTACCCCGAAGGTCCGGGGCTCGGCCTGGAAATCAACGAGGATTGGCTGCGGCAACACCTGGCCAGGGGCGAAAGCTGGTGGGGTTAGCGTCGTGTCTCAGAAGTTCGTTGATTATTTGAGAACCCCCTCACCCCCGACCCCTCTCCCCCAAGGGGGCGAGGGGAGAGTTAAATGCCCACCCCCGCCCCCTTGGGAGTCTGTGTGACAACGCCACAAAAGCCCGAGAGGCAGACCGTTCCCATCAAGCGTGACAGCGAAGCTCTGGAGTGCGGCAGCTTGCTGCCGCTTTCTTTCCCGCAAGCTTGCTTGCGGGAATT
>Ga0326728_10024387_pt1 | contig 10966 bp, 11 predicted proteins | sample MB3enrmetagenome_FD_207602 | JGI IMG/M metagenome (GOLD analysis project Ga0326728, IMG submission 207602) | Lab enriched peat soil microbial communities from McLean, Ithaca, NY, United States - MB31MN | ecosystem: Environmental > Terrestrial > Soil > Wetlands > Peat | place: USA: New York...
ACCTTCGCGCTCCAAGGCATTGCGTTGGTAGTCCCGGGACTTCGGGGACTCCTCAATATCGCAGGCATTGGGGCCTTCGACAGTCTCGTTGTCGCGGGCGGCGCCGTTCTCCCCCTCCTTGCCAACGAGACGATCAAAACGACCCAACGAGGTGACGCGTGAAAAAGGCTTTCGTCTTCACGTCGGAATCGGTCACGGAAGGCCATCCCGACAAGCTGTGCGACCAGATAAGCGATGCCTTTGTCGACCATATTCTGAGCCGCGACCCCCATGCACGGGTGGTGACCGAGTGCGCTGTGGCCACCTCGATCCTCTTCATCGCCGCGAGGTTCGACACGAAGGTCCCCATAGATTTCCCCTCTGTCGCCAGGGAGGTTGTCGGCCAGGTGGGATACACCGACTCCCAGTTCAACGCAAAGACCTGCAGTATCTTGACGAGCCTCCGGGAGATGGCGCCCGACGAGCTGAGCCGGTTCGACGAGCAGAACCTCAGCGACGAGGAGATTGGAAGGGTGGTGGCCCGCAACCAGGTGACTGTCTTCGGCTACGCGTGCACGCAGACTCCCGCTTTCATGCCCCTCCCCATATGGCTTGCCCACAAGTTGGCGCGCAGACTCACCTCCGTCCGTCTCCAGAAACTCCTCCCACACCTTGCACCCGATGGTTGGACGCAGGTCGGCGTGGAGTATCAAGACCGTACGCCGAGCCGTATTCAGAGTCTCACGCTGATCGCAAGCACAAGGGGAAAGGAGTGTACCCTTGACGGCCTCCAACGCGACCTCATGGAGGCAGTCGTCGAGCCGGCATTCGCCGACGAGCCCTTGCGACCGGATCGGAGAACGCGCATCTTCATCAACCCTGACGGGCTCTTCCAGGGAGGGGGGCCGTCTATGCATTCCGGGTTGACGGGCAGAAAGAACGCCATCGACACGTACGGCGAATACTCCCGTCACAGCGGCGCGGCCCTGAGCGGCAAAGACCCTTTGCGCATCGACAGGTCAGGGGCCTACGCGGCGCGCCATGCGGCGAAGAACGTGGTGGCCGCAGGGCTGGCAAAAGAATGCGAGGTGCTTCTCAGTTACTCCATCGGACTCGCAGAGCCTGTGAGCATACAGGTGGAAACCTTCGGTACCGGCACTATCCCGGACGACGAGATTACCGAGCGTCTGGAACACTTTTTCGATTTCAGACCGGCAGCGATCCTGCGCCAGTTCAATCTGCGCTACCTGCCCGCCGTCGTGAAAGGCGGTTTTTACCGGAAGCTCGCGGCTTACGGCCATGTCGGCAGAATGGACATAGGGCTGCCGTGGGAGCTGACCGACAAGGCCCAGCTGCTAAAGTCGGACTAGACAACAGTGTCTGAGCAGAAAGCGAGGTCACAAGCCGATAAGAGGCCCGGGCAGGACCACCCTGACGGGCCTGCCCGGGCCCCGCAGAGCCAGGGGAAAGTCTTCGGCTCTGCCCCGTCAGGGGCAGGCGAATCGGCGAGCTTCCTCGTTGAGCAAGAAGCTGCGCTCCGGCGGATGAAGCTGTTCGCCACGAGCCTTCTCCTCCTCATGGTCTGTCTTTTCATCGTCTCGCGCTTTTTCGAGGGCACCTATCCTTTTCTCGGAGCAGTAGCGGCCTTTGCCGAGGCAGCCACGGTCGGGGCCCTCGCCGACTGGTTCGCCGTGGTGGCGCTCTTCAGACACCCCCTCAACCTGCCGATCCCAAGAACGGCCGTGATACCGCGCAACAGGGACAGGATTGGCGATGCCCTCGCCCGCTTTATCAGGGAAAACTTCCTTTCGAAGGAGGTTCTCGAAGGAAAGATCTCCTCCGTCGATCTCGCGGGCGTGGCGGCCGCCTGGATGTCCGACGAGGCAAACGCTTCCCACATGGCGGAGAGGCTGGCCGAATACCTTCCGCACCTTGTGGAGGAATTCCTGGGAAGCGATGGGGGAGGGCAAAAGCCTGCGCGCCAGGAAGGCCCGGTGGGGCAAGCCAAGACCACCGTAGCCGCCCTCGCCCAGGCAGTCTCGGAACCGATCCGGCAGAGCGCCCTGTTCCGAAGGCTGACCGTAGACGTTCTGTCCGCGCTCGAAAAGATACTTACGGAACAGGGAGAAAGGGGAGAACCCGTGCCCGGCGATGCAGGCGAGGAGAAAACGCCCGCAGCCACCCCGGTGGACAAAACTTCCCGTTATAGCCGATACAGAGATCTCGTCCAGGCAGGGATGGGGAAATTGCGGCGCAGCGTGGGAGGCCCGCTCTTCGATAAGATCAACGCGGCGGCGGGGAGCGTCCTTGACCGGGAGGGCATAGACGAGCGAGTGAGCAAGGCGGACGATCTGGGTCGGGAGCTGCTCCGCCATCCCCGGCTGAAGCCGTATCTGCCCGGTATGTGGAAGAGCCTTAAGGGTCGGGCCATGCGGGAACTGGCCAACCCCGGCCCGGACTTCGTCGGGCAGGTGGCGAAAACCATTCAGCGGGTAGGAACGGTCTTGGCGGCAGATGAGCATCTGAAGACGAAGGTTAACCAGTGGCTCCGCACGTGGGCGACGGACGCAGCCGCGGACAACAGAGAACTTCTCGTCAGGTTCATATCGGAGACGGTAAAGAGATGGGACCCTGAAGCGACGAGCAGGAGGATAGAATTACACGTGGGCAGGGACCTTCAGTGGATCAGGGTAAACGGGACAATCGTGGGGGGACTCGCAGGCCTTCTCATCTACGTGCTCTATTGGATCGCAAGAAGCCTCCATTAATACCACCTAGGCCTGTTTGCGCGAGCGTCTTGCATGCCCTTCAACCCACGGCGACAGGCCAGTTTTGGGAAAACCGGCCTCCTTTCCTAGATGAAGGCAACCGCGAAGGAGAGGAGCTTTGAGGCGATGCCCTCAAAATACTCATCGTTGGTCACGGCTTTCGATCGATCAAAATAGCCTTTTCCGGATAGCAGGGAGATGATGTCGTCGCGCTTGGTCATCGACAGGTCATACTTGACGAGGCAGCTTCCGGTAGTAAGGTTGATCGTAACGTCATCCACGCCCGGTATGGCGAGAAGAAGTCTCTCAACTTCTGCTGCCGCATTGCTGTTGTTCTTGACCAGCGGAGTCCTGATCCTCAGTCTTCCGGGCACATGGTGCATGTAACAAGTCATTAGTGCTTCCTCCTTTCCTGTGACAATCCGTCCTCAGCCACTCTGACGTACGTGCGGCAGGCAGGATAGCGGCAACACCGGAATACCATACACCCGTCTCCCCTTCTCTTGAAGACATGGGTCCTGGCGCCGCATTGCGGGCATTCGGGTCTGGTGCCCGGGTGACCTCTCTCGTGTCCGGGCACGAATTGACGCCCGCACATGAGGCACTGGTAACGCTGGAGATGATAATAGGTTTTGCCGTACCGGTAGACGGCCTTTGACCGGCATTCAGGACATTCGACATCGCCTGCACCATCACCAGTCCCTTCCGTCATCGGTTTCCTCTCATACCGAGAGTTAATTTACCCGAGGACTGTTACGGCATGATTTTTGTTTTGTTAATTATTTGTGAATAAAGAGGCTTTCGGAGGGGCACTCATGGGAGTCGCGTGCCCATCCGGATGGCACCCTTAAGGGCGCGGGAATGCGGGCTTTACCCGGGGGAAAGGAGACCCCCTAAAGTCCGGTCTTGCCGAATCCGCCCGGAGCGAGGAACGGGCGATAGAGTCGTCCCCTTCCTCACAGCGTCTCTTTGATAGCATCCACGGCCACTTCCGTGACTTTTTCGATGCCCGCCTCGAGGAGATCGTCGGGGGTCTTTGCATGGAGATGGTCGAAGCAGCCGCTCTTGTCCAGGAATTCTATCAACTTGGTATGATCGATCTTGTCCGTATGGTAGAGGATAGTTGCGCTGCCTATTATCGGTTTCATGTCGACCGACGAGACGCCTGGAATGGTTAGGACAAAATCCCGGAATATTGCCACTTGCGGGCTGTCACCCTTGAGAACGGGGCTTTCGATCCTCAACCTTCCGGGTGTATCAGCTATATAATAGCCCATCTTAGCCGTCCCTGCGTTTTCGTCGGAAATACGCTCCCCTTCACCCATCGTCTCTCCGGGTGAACGTATTATAGCACAAACTCTTTCCTTTTTGCGCGAAATGGAAACACTCCATGACCGTGGCAAGCCCGGTCTTTGGAACGAGAATTCAGGAGGAAAGTAATGAAAGCCGCCCTTCCCGTCCCTTGTGCCTCACCACATATGCCGTTATACTGAAATACTAGGGTTGGCAGCTGACTCGCGCGGGTAAGGTACGCCATTTAGCTGTCAGCTCAAGCCTTGCTTAAGATGCAGCGCACGGATAGAAATGATATGGGGGGACGAAGTAGACGTTCGCGCATCGAATCCCCGGGGGCGCGCTTGAGAGAGCACCGGGCGAAAGGGGAGGGACTAAAATGGATAAGGGAGCCGATGAGACAAAACAGGTATCCCAGGTCGATCTGGGGCGGGCCGGCACGGCCGTCAAGGACGGAGTCACACGAAGCCTGAAGGGGCTCAATGAGATCGAAGCCGGCATCGTGAGCCTCGTGAGAGGAACCGTGGCCGACACGCTCAAGCTCACCGCCGACGCGGCGGGAATGAGCTTATCCCTGACCGCCGAGGTCATGAAAGGCGCCATCAAGGCAACGGAAGAGATCGGCACCGGACTCACCCTGAGCGCGAAGAGCGTGACCAAAGGTGTGGTTATGGGCGTCGGCGACGTGGGCGGCGACGTGATGACCGCGGCGAGTCGGACCGTGAAAGGGGCTGTGACGGGCGCCGCCGAAGTGGGTGGTGATGTTTCGGTCGTGGCAAGGCGCGCGGTCGAGGGGGCCATCGAAGCGGGCAAGGAGATAGGGGCGAACGTCGAGGAGCTCGCCGGCGCGGCGGTGGGCGGTGCGATCGAGGCGGCCGCGTCCATAGGGACAACTGCGGCAAGATCGGTGAAAGAGATTCTTATCGGTGTCGTGGGAGGGTTGAGAGAGGTGGCAGGGGCAGCCTTCCCTGCCGGACCCGCCAGAGGAGCATCCCCGCGCGAGGCGACACCGCCGAAGAAGACGACCGGGTGATGAAACGCTCATCCGGCAAATCCTAAAAAGAGCGAAGCCTCCGAAGGCACGGTCCCCATTCGTAACCGCTCGCCCACTCATCCTTGGAAAGCGCGAGCCCCATAGCGTCCTCGGGATCATGAGGAAGCCCGAAAATGCGAATATGGATCGTTCAAAGCACATCGATTTCAGGGAGGCGACGTTCCTGGGGGGTCGCTCTGTCGATAAACAGTGTCGGCGGACGGAGTAAGCGCCGGGATGATCGGTCTCAAGCCAGGCTACCGGGATCTCTGTGGGAGAAATGGGTGAATGAGCGATTACAGCACGCATCGTTATGAGAATTTCGACAGGGGAAAAGTCGACGCGCTGCTCAGGGCGCTCCGACAAAATGGCGCCGCGGTTTCCGGTGACAATCCCTGGGAGGTAGACACGCACCTATCCGGCGTTAAGTTAAGGGGCCGGTTGAACGAAGATGCGTCCAATTTAGAGGTCACGGTCGTCGACAGGGATTGGTATGTCCCCTGCTCAATGGTATGGCAGAAGATCGATGAGTTGGTGCATTGCACGCAGGCGATGGCAGTTTTGGAGGTATGAGCCAAACGGCCCGGCTTCTTCCTTCAGGACTATTCCCGCGCTGCCTCGGGAAAGTGCTCCCCCCGTCCGTAGTCTGCTTGCAACAGAAGAGAGTTTTCGACCCTCACGCACCTGCGGCATGCGGGGTAGCGGGCGCATCGGAAAACCGTGTGGGCGCTCCTTCTCTTGAAAAGGTGCATCCCTGCACCGCACCTATCGCAGGTGGGCCTAAACATAGGGGGGAGGCGCTCGTGACCCGGTATGAACTGGCGGCCGCACATGAGGCATAGATACCTCTGGAGTCCCGATCGGACGTGGCCGAATCGGTAAAGCGCGACAGAAGCGCATTTCGGACAGGCAATTCGTTTTTCTGCTGGTTCCTCTCCCTTCATTCGCATCTCACGCCAGGGCATACCGATAGGACACTCTTTCCCCACGGTCAGACTGGCTGAATCATCCTCTCTTGCGAAAGAAAAGCATCTCTTTCGACCTTCGGTGCGGCAGGAATGGGCAGGAAATCCATGATGAGCGCTTCCCGTTTCATCTCCGATACGGATCGACTCCTGGAAGGACCGGATATCGTCCGACCGATTTTCCTGAGACTTAAGCGAGGCCGCAGTTTAGAGAAGGTATCTGTCTTACTAAGCATAATCATTCATTCTGTTGTCGTCAACCTCTAGCCGGGAGGACGTGACTTCGATCTCGAAGAGCACCGGTTGGGCTTTGCCAGGCGGCTCCGGAAAGGAGGTGAGTAATGGAAATTCCCTGTCGCGGCTCGTTCCGCTGTTACATGCCCCGTATTAGTATAATATTAAGGAAGGGAATCGGCCGAAAAGAGGATTTTGTCTCGGGTCGATGCCTTCACCGAATGGGGGTATTGCAATGGATGATGAGAGAACCGAGGAAAAGAGAGAGGCCGATCTTGGCAGTGCCGGAACAGCAGTTAAAGAGGGGATAGTACGAAGCCTCAAGGGCCTCAATGAAATCGAAGCCGCCATTGTGAGCCTCGTGAGGAATACCGTGGTCGATACCCTGAAGCTCACCGCAGACGTGACGGGGATGAGCATTAACCTCAGCGCAGAGGTCATCAAGGGGGCCATAAGGGCGACCGAAGAGGTGGGCGCGGGGCTTGTCCTGAGCACGAAGGGCGTCACCAAGGGCGTGATCATGGGGGTAAGCGACGTAGGGGGTGACGTCGCCACGGTGGCGAACAGGGCTGTGAAGGGGGCTGTGAAAGGCGCAGCCGAGATAGGTGCCGATCTATCCCTTGTGGCGAGGCGCGCCGTCGACGGCGCCATCGAAGCGGGTAAAGAGGTAGGTGGGGACGCGGAGGAGATCGCGAAGGTTGCCGTGGGGGGAGCGATCGAAGCGGCGGCGTCGGTAGGTACGACCGCGGCTAAAGCGGTGAGCGAGATGCTCGTCGGTGTCGTCGAAGGCGTGAGGGAGGTGGCAGGCGCGGCATTCCCCGCGAAGGGACCCGCTGCTCCAGAATCCCCGCCGACTCGGGGACAGGCGGATAAGACCGCTGATGCGCAGCAGAAGACAAAGGAGCGGGACGCCCGCGGCCGGTTCAAATAAGGGCTCTCGTGCTGACCTCACGCCGGGAAGGGAGGATTCTCGTTCGAGAGAGCCCGGTTACCCTATCACCCGCCCCATTGTGTTCTCTTTCCTATGTTGAATCTACGCCGAGTTTCCCATCAAGAAAATCGAGTATGTCCAACGGAAGCCGGGTGTGGAATTCATCTCTGTCAAATCCTACTGGGTCAGTCGATGGGGGAAAGTTGGGATTCTTCATTGTATCGGGAAATGGGCTTAGGAAAGAAAAATGGCCTGCATTCCTGATCTCTCTGAACGTGATCTGCGATCGGTGAGGGATACTCTTCAGCACAACTTCGGCATTCCACGCCGGGGTAATTGCGTCATGCTCGGCAGTGAGCATAAGAATCGGAATGGTTACCTTGTCCAAAGAATTCATGAACCAACCCGCTCCCGGCGCAAGTAATACAATAGCCCTGATTCTGGGGTCTGAGGGGACTTCAACTCTCTGCCCCTCTCGCGTCCGAGGTACACCTCCTGCTAATGCCAAGGCAGTGTAGCCGCCCATTGAATGGCCTATCATGGCTATCTTGTTCGGTGCTATGTTTCTGCATAATTCGTCGTCGGAAAGCATTGCGTCAATTGCCAGAATGATATGCCTCGGCCGGTTCATGAGGTTTTCTGTTGTATTCTCCAATTCATTGTTATTGCGATTGTTTCCGTAATGCTCAACCGAGGCAACTATGTATCCGTTCTTGGCTAAATGCGTGCCAATTGTCCGATAGAGAAGATGCGAGCCACCATTGCCGTGCGAGATCACGACAAGGGGAAATCGGCCTTCGATTATTCTCGCTTCAGGACAAACATCCATCACGTAAGGACCAAAGGCTGTGGGAGTCGAAGGCTCTTGGGTCGGATACTGTACCAAAACAGGGAACGAAATGCCTTTGGTCTCGTCTTTGACCTTCAATTGCCTGCTGCCTACGAAGATTTCTGCGTGCCCATCGGCCATCGCGTATTGTCTCCCTTTCTTACGGCGTCCACGGGGTCACGGCGTCTGGAGCGTTCCGCAGAATAAAGTAACGATTGTCCCGGCGCAATCTTTTCCTAAAGCGAAAGCCTAGCGTAGCGAAGGGAAAGATGGAGCCGGTCGGTAACGGGAATGAATTCTGCGGAACGCTATATTATTGCCATTTATACCGGTGCATTTCAAGCAACATTCCAATACTCGCAGATGAAATGATCCACCAGAACCACTTCTTCTTCGGGGTCGAGGTATCGGGCTGTGCCGCTTCTCACCCGGGCGGGGATTCCCCGATGCCTTAACATCGAAACTAACAGCAGTGAATAGTCTCGGCAGTTCCCCACGACCCTTCTGTCCACATCTCCGGCTGTGGTCAATGGTTGATCTTCTATCTCGACAAGAAGATCGAATTTTCCCTCTGGTTGGCACCGGATTCGACCTTGATGGGCACGTAAATGTCGAGCTCCGACGCGTCGTCATCGACCGTAGTGAACCGCTCATCATAGAATTCGAAGTCGAATCCGCCGTCCAGCTCATATCCCGACTGGGGAACCCATGTCCCGTAGATGTAGTCGTAGGTCTGTTGGAGGTGGTTCGGGAAGAGCGGCCCTTTGTGAGTGAACACGGCGTAGGTGCGCTCCGGCATGGTGCGGCCAATCATGCCTTCGGGTATATCGTCGAAGCCGCTCACTTCGACGGAGACGAGGTCCGTGTATTCCGTATCCTCGGTCATCTCGGACAGGGCGGGCTCCTCTGCGACATTGCTGCAGATGCCGTAAGCCACCGATGGATTCGTTCGATTCGCGATCTCGTCCATCCTCGCGTGGAACCTCGTCCAGAGCTTAGCGATGTCCCTGTTGGCCCAGTTGCTCCTGAGCGTTGTGGTAATCTCCATGCCCACGACCTTGAAACTCTCCTTGCTCACTATTCTCGGCTCCATAGTCACCCCTCCCCGTAGGTGTTTCAGCGCGCCCATGTCGAGGCGCTTCTTGAGCAGTATCCTCAATCTCATACCCTTCCTGCGGTATCCTCCGGGCGTCAGCCCGCATGCCTTCTTGAAGGACCGGCTGAACGCTTCGTGAGACTGAAAACGATAATCGAGGGCGATGTCGAGGATGTTTCGAGAACCCGACAGAAGCTCTTCGGCTGCCTGGGCGATCCTCCTTTTCCTGATGTAGCTCCCCACCGATTCTCCGGCCAAGGCTTTGAATATGCGGTGAAAGTGGTAAGGCGAGAAGCAGGCCGCCGCGGCGACCCTCTCAAGTGTCAGATCCTCCAGAAGGTTATCCTCGATGAAATCTACCGATCGCTCGATTCTCTCGAATACATCCATGACCTCACCGTTGTGTTGATATTACAGCATGCGGGAAAATCGAAGTCTTGATCTTTCTTGCTATTCTTTGCAGTCCAGCCGAGGGCGCCGAGGGCGGGAAAAGCTGATAAATGATGAGTCTTGGCCGACCGGATTTCGTGGCACGGTCGCTGCATGGAAAGACTATCTCCGGGAGTGATACGATAGCATGGGGAAAGAGCAACGCGAAGCGGCTCGTGTACCGTCTTGCTCCTGGCAAGCGATGAATAGAGGTGTATAACAGGACAGTCGTTAGTCGTTGACTGAAGGCATTGCCTGTGACGAATAGCCCCAGCGCTACTATTTCAAAGAGGAGGCACGTATGAAAAGAGAAGTATTTGATGACTACATCAACCGATTCAACAAGCGGGACGCGACCACCTTCGAGGCGTACATTGATCCCAAAGCGAAAATAATCAACGGGACGCTTGTGATTCATGGCATGCAGGGCATGAAAGACCACTATGCGAAAATCTGGAAAGGATTCTCCGAGGAACTGCACGTCGAACGTTTTGTGAGCGATGAGCAGACGCTTGCGATCCAGATGTGGACGCACTTTACGGCCCAGAAGGATGACAAGGAATCTCTCTTCGGGAATGTGTTGGCCGGAGAGACTTTCGATTATCATGGCATCATCATGTATGAGATCGAAAACGGCAAATTTACGAGTATCAAGGTCTCGTATCTCAGTTTTAGTCGCACGGACCTCCAGGGGAAAACGGTTGAGCTTGGCATCCCACACTAGGGCGTTCGGCGCTTTTTGGTCTCTCACCCTCATATCATCCTCCGGAATTCGCCGAAAGGCCGCACAGCGCGGTCTTTCGGCTTTTCGGGACGTCCGCTATTCGGGCCGGATTCGTAGCGAGCAATTCCTCAGTGAGCCCTCCGGCCATGCCGACTCGGCAGGACGCTTCCAGCCGGTTGCCTCACCCGGCAGGAGAGCGGCTCATACGGTTGCCGCTGGACATACTCGCGATGTTGCCTTATGAGCGTTCCACAGAATAAAGTAACGATTGCCACGGCGTAATCTTTTCCTAAAGCGAAAGCCTAGCGTAGCGAAGGAAAAGATGGAGCCGTCGGTAACGGGAATGAATTCTGCGGAACGCTATATCATCGCGGCACCGAGCGTAAGCGACGTTTAATCGGCGAAGGACGGGCGCACCTAGACTCGAAGGCTTTTCTTTCACACCTTGGCGAAGCTTAGACTCGCGGTATGTCACCAAATGAGCGACATGTTGCTTCCTTGATCGGGTTCCGCTGATTAGTGCGAAGCGATGACCAGCCGGATCTTACCCTTCCTTTTGTAACAACCACGCCGTGGCTACACTGTTCCAGCGGGATATGTCGCGTTCGGTACGGGGTTTGCTGTGAGGATGTCCAATCGGCAAATGGTTGAGGCAGCGACTTGTCTGGACAAGGGGAATAACGCC
>Ga0326728_10024390_pt1 | contig 10965 bp, 4 predicted proteins | sample MB3enrmetagenome_FD_207602 | JGI IMG/M metagenome (GOLD analysis project Ga0326728, IMG submission 207602) | Lab enriched peat soil microbial communities from McLean, Ithaca, NY, United States - MB31MN | ecosystem: Environmental > Terrestrial > Soil > Wetlands > Peat | place: USA: New York...
CTCGAAGCGCAGGTAATCGATAATCAGGCGTTTCCCGTCGAGGATGCCCTTGAGGGTTCCCTGTGCCAGTCGCAGCCCGGTCTTGCGGTCTTGCCAGAATAAGTCTTTGCCGTCCACGCGACCATGCGCTTCCGGCGATAGCCAGCGCCCGGACAAGGCCAGATCGGCCGACAGGCTCCCGCCCATCACGGCCTCGTTGCCATAGGCGGCGGCCAGTCCCGACAAATCCGGCAGCGCCAGCCGGACCCGGGTGTTTTGCAAGGTCGAGGCATTCAGCGCCAACACCGATGCGGATAGCGTACCGGTGGCATCGAGGCTGCCCTGGCGGCTTGCGATTTTCAGGTTGAACGCAGTCTGCCCCGCGCGCCAGTCGAGTGAGGCATTCGCCTCGCTCAGGCCGAGGGCCAGCGGTCCTTGCGGTGTGATAAACCGGATATCGCCGGCTCGCCGGTTGATCGTCAGGGTCCCGCGCCCGTCCGCCATCAGGTTCCAGGCGGCGTCCAGGCTCAGGTCCTGCTCAAAAGGCAATGCCAGCCAGGGTTTCAGCATGGACAAGTCAAGCGCCTCGATACGCCCGCGGCTGACCAGCACACCATTGGCCTGACGCGTCAGACCGTCGAGTCTGACTTCACTGCGCCCGACCCTGAACCGTGCTGCGTCCAGCACCACACGCTGCGGCCCGACCTCGACGTTCATCGGCGCGAGCAGGACGACATCGGGCGGCCCATTCAGGCTGGCATGCGTCACCGAACCGCGCCATTGAGACTGCTGCGGCAACCAGCCGCCCTCGGCGGCGAGCGCGGCCCGGTATTTTTGCCCGGCCAATGCCAGCCGGCTGTCCAGTTCTATCGTGTGACGCGCACGGGTGCCATCGGCACGGGCGCGCAACGACTCCACATGCCAGCCATTGCCGGCAACCTGTTCTGCCGTCAGTGCCAGATGGAACAAACCGGCTGCACCCGCACGCAGTTCGCCCTTCATATCGACCGCATGCGCAGTCACGATCCCGGGCAGGTGCACATCCCGGGCGGTCAGGTCCGCCGCCAATTGCGGCGCGGACGGTACGCCCGCCAGATCAAGCCGTCCGGATAGCGCGCCGCGTACCCCAAATCCGAGGGACGCCAGGGCGGGCGCGTCCACCATGATCTGCATCCGGTCGCCCGCGGCACCGTAAGCCCCCTTGGCCATCAAGCGATTGCCGCCGAGGCGCAGGTCCGCCTCGACCTTGCCAAGCCGGTCGCGCATCCACTCAACACCGAGCGTACCGCTCAGCGGGGCGCCGGACAGCTTGCCCGGTTCAAAACGCACATCCAGTGCCACGTCCAGCGGTGCGGCCAGGCGGCCTTTCGTGCTCAGCGCGGCATTGATGTCCCCCTGCGGCCAACCCGAATGCCAGCGAGACGGATCCGCATGGGCAAGCTGACCTTGCAGGTTGAAGCGTTGTTGCGCGTCCATCCCGCCGCTCAGACTGACACGCCCGCCCCCCATGCCCAGGACAAGACGGCTGACCGTCCAGCTCCACCCCTTGTCCTGCCTGGCAAAAGCCAGGTCTGCATCGGCACGCAAACCCTGGCCTTTCAAGGCGGCATCCAGCCGCAACGCAGCAAACGCGCCCTGCAGTCCGATTCGGCCATTCACCGTGTCCCGTGGCAGTGCCTGATGCAGGCCTTGCAAGGCGACGTCGGCCAGATGGGCTTCGATCGCCAGCTGGTCACGTTGCAACAGACCGGAGACTTGCACGCTGCCTTGCTGCAGACGGGCACTCAGCGTGTCGATTTTCAGCGACTGTTCCGTCAGGTGAAACGCCGAATCCAGCGAAGCCAGCGGCAAACGTCCCGCCGACAATGCACCCGGCATACGATTGACAAGCTGCCATACGCCTTTACCACCCTGGGAGCCGTCCGGTTCGATATGTGCGGTCACATCCAGCAGCGCCCGGGGCAAGCCGGCCGACAACGTGGCGGGATCAATGCCATGGGCCTGCAGATCCAGACGATGCACGCGCTGATAGGGCTGAAGGGCAAAGGGGGAAAAGGCACCGTCAAGATTGACACTGACGGGAGGCGCTTGCACAACGCCCTGCAAACGCAGGATTTCGAGGCTGCCGCTGGCCTGCAGGTTGGCGCTGCCGTGCGGCGAAGCGAACTGAAGCACGCCTTTCACACCAAACGGTTTGCGATCGGCCAGCGTCAGCGATGCGTTGGCGTTTCCATCGGGGAGATGCCAGCGCCGAATGTCGAGCAGATGAGACTGCCCGTCGTAGCGGTAGGCGGCATCGAGGCCGTAACAACTCCAGTTTTCAGGCAAAAGCGTCAGCCCGGCGATCCGCAGCGCATCGACCCTGACGCGCAGCGGCAAGGCAAGGCGTGCCGGCAGCGTGGGCCAGGCCGTCGGAGACGCGCCAGGCGGGCTGGTGTAGCGGATCAGGCCGATATCCAGCCGGCGGATCCACAGTTGGCCTTGCCAGAGCGCTGCGGGCGTCCAGTCGAGGGTGACACGGTCGATGTCGATGGTGGACGCTGAATTGTCCACATGCAGATTGTCGAGCGTGAATCCATCCAGCAGGCTGCCATCGGTTCGTTGAACGGACAGCGCCCCCCCCGACACCCAGCCAATGGCGCGCCACAAGCAGGAAAATCCCCCTGGCGTCGCAACGAGCCAGCTCCCCCCGGAAAGCAGCACCGCCAGAATGATGGCGCACACCCACAAGCGGCGCCAGGAACGGGCGTGCCTTGCAGAATCAGGAGAGGGGGGAGGCGGAGGGGGCACGGCCCCGACGGGGGTGTCCATCAGAATGCCAATCCCAGGCTCATATGCAGCTTGATCCCGCCCACATGCGGATCTTTCGCAAGATCCAGCGAAAACGGCGCCACAGGGCTGAACCAGCGCGCACCGATCCCGTAGCTGTGATGCAGGTTGTAACTGTTCCAGCCCTGGGCGGCATCCCCTGCATCGCGGAACAAGGCCACCGACCAGTCGCGCGCCACCGGGATCTGATATTCCAGCGTGGCGGTCGCCAGCACCGTACCGCCCAGCACCGCACCGGCCGGACCGGGGACGCCCAGGCTCTCATAATCGTATCCCCGCACACTGTTGACGCCCCCCGCGCGGAACAGCTGCGACACAGGAACCTGCGTCGAGTCAGCCGCCCAGATCTGCCCCAGTTCAAGACGCGCCATCCAGGTGCCCCAGGCCGGATTTCCCGGCGTCCAGTACCCCACCCCGCGTCCGTAGGCACGCGTAAACCGGGTCGAAGACAGCAGTTCTCCAGGTGTCGAGCCCAGCGTGCCATCGAGCATGAACCCCGAACGCGGCCGCAGCAGATCGTCGACACCTCGCCAGGTCCAGCCGACGCTGGGCATCAGTGCATGATTGGTCTGGTCAGCGGAACCGTTGGTATGTTCATTATCGATCAGGTACTCCATGCCGAACCGCAATTCGTGGCGCTCCTCGGCGCGGGTGTGCCACACGCCGATATTTCGCGAATCGGTTATCAGGCCCTGGATATTGGTCTTGTCCCACGACACCGTCAGTGAATTGACATAGCCACCGGCGGTGCGCGGCATGCTCAGCCCCAGCCCCAGGTTCTGTTCGCTGTTATTCCAGGACAAGACGGACGACCCGGTCCAGCCACTGCCGAACACATTGTAATGATCGTAGCCAAAGCGCGTACCTGGCCCGAAATCCGAATCATAGGTCAGACCAAGATCCAGTTTTTTGGTCGGCTGTTCGGTAACGTCGACGTCAACCGGTACCTCTCCATCGGCAATCCGCTGCGGATCGGCACCGACCAATGCACCCGCGAATTGAGCCTGCTGCTCCAGCGCACTTTGAAATTCCTGCAGCTTTTGCTGGTTATACGGGTCACCCTGATGAAAATTCGCCAGATTATCGACCAGAGCCTGCGGGTAGCGGTTAAGCCCCCGGATTTTCAGTGCGCCGAAACGTATCCTGGGACCACTGTCCAGCGTCACCCGGATCCTGGCCTGCCGGGTCTCGGGATCGATATCGATACGGCTATCCGTGATTTTTGCCAGCGGAAAACGATCGACAGCCAGTTGCTGCTGCGCCTCGCGCTTGCCGCTGTCCCAGTCCGCCTGGCGAAACACCTTGCCCACCGGCAATGGCCACTTCTTCTCGATGGCAGCGAAGCGCCCGGCGAAGTCCGGCTCGTCCCGGATGGCACCGTCAAGTTGCAAATCCACACGGGCAATCGTCACCGGTTCGCCAGGTTTCACCTCTACGTGATAAACGGGTCTGGCGCCGGTCTGCGTCCAGACACGTATCTGTGGGCTGAAATATCCTTCGGTCTCCATGATCTGGCGCACCGTATCCGGTGTGGCGCGCAACATGGCGTCCACCCCCGCGGCGTCAAGGTCGGGGTCCTGCTGATCGGTCATCAACGGCAAATGTTGATTCAGCAGCTCGCTCAAACCGGCAGGCGCGTCGATTTGCACGCGGTAGTCGGGAGCGGCGCAGGCCAGAGTGGCCAGACAGCACAATGCAAGGGCTGCCCAGATTTGATGGAAATGCTTGAGCTTCATGTAAGCATGGTAGCTAAAGCCATTCCGGTAAGCGAGGTGTTGAGGCGAAATACTGGACGATAGCACAATCCGGCGGAGCAGCCTGGCTCCCCCGCCGGTCGGGACCTGATTACTTCTTGCGTTGCGGCGGCAAATCGGTACACACGCCGCCAAAGACTTCGGCCGACATACCGATGGATTCGCCCAGGGTCGGGTGCGGGTGAATGGTCTTGCCGATATCTTCGGCATCGCAGCCCATCTCGATCGCCAGACAGATCTCGCCGATCATGTCGCCGGCATGGGTGCCGACAATCCCGCCGCCGATGATGCGATGGCTTTCGGCGTCGAAGATCAGCTTGGTAAAGCCTTCTTCGCGGCCGTTGGCAATCGCGCGGCCGGATGCCGCCCACGGGAAGATCGATTTCTCGGTCTTGAGCCCCTGTTTGCCGGCCTCTTCTTCTGTCATGCCGACCCATGCCACCTCAGGGTTGGTATACGCCACCCCCGGAATCACACGGGCGTCGAAGAAGGCCTTGTGGCCGGCGATGACTTCTGCCGCCACGTGCGCTTCGTGCACCGCCTTGTGCGCCAGCATCGGCTGCCCCACCAGATCGCCAATGGCGAAGATGTGCGGCACATTGGTGCGCATCTGCTTGTCGACCGGAATGAACCCGCGCTCGGTGACGATCACTCCGGCATTTTCGGCGCCGATCAGCTTGCCGTTGGGCGCACGCCCCGCCGCCACCAGGACCTTGTCGTAGCATTGCGGTTCAGCCGGCGCCTTCTCGCCCTCGAAGGTCACCCAGATACCGTCTTCGCGCGCTTCGACTGCGACGGTTTTGGTCTTGAGCATGATGTTATCGAAGCGGTGTTCGTTCATCTTCTGCCAGACGCGCACCAGGTCGCGGTCGGCGCCCTGCATCAGACCGTCCATCATTTCGACCACGTCGAGCCGGGTCCCCAGCGAAGAGTAGACCGTGCCCATTTCCAGACCGATGATGCCGCCGCCGATGATCAACATTTTCTTCGGCACGTCGGCAAGTTCCAGCGCCCCGGTCGAGTCGATGATGCGCGGATCCTGCGGAATGAACGGCAGATTCGTCACCCGCGAGCCCGCGGCGATGATCGCCTGTTTGAAGCGCACGACCTTGACCGCTCCAGTCGTTTCCTTGCCGCTGCCTTCGGTCAGTTGAACCGACATGTGATACGGATCGACAAACTGCCCGACACCGCGCACCACTTCGACCTTGCGCGCACGCGCCATGCCGGCGAGCCCGGTGGTCAGCTTGCCGACCACCTTTTCCTTGTAGCCACGCAATGCATCGATGTCGATTTCAGGGCCGGCGAACTTGATGCCGTTGGCCGCCAGATGCTTCACCTCATCCATGACTTCGGCGTTATGCAGCAGGGCTTTGGACGGGATGCAGCCTACATTGAGACAGACCCCGCCCAGCGTGGAAAAACGCTCGACCACGACGGTTTTGAGTCCCAGGTCGGCGGAGCGGAATGCCGCCGAATAACCGCCAGGGCCACCGCCCAGCACCAGCACGTCACACTCGATATCGGCGGCACCGCTATGGACTTGCGCCGCCGGGGCTTCGACCGGCGCCTCGCCGCTTTGGGTATGCGCCGAGGCAACGCCTACGTTTTCTGCCATTTCCAGACGCAGGATGACGTCGCCCTCGCTGACTTTGCTACCCACCTGTACCAGCACCGCAGCCACCGTGCCGGCTTCGCTGGCGGGCACATCCAGTGTCGCTTTGTCGGTTTCGAGCGTGAGCAGCGGCTCTTCGACGGCAATGACATCCCCCGCCTTGACGAACACTTCGATCACATCCACGTTACGGTGGGCGCCGATATCCGGCACTTTCAATTCGATGATTTTGTTCATAGGATCTTTCGCCTCAGAGCATCAGACGGCGGATATCCGCCAGAGCCTGCCCCAGGAAACTGGTAAAGCGCGCAGCGCTGGCACCGTCGATCACGCGATGGTCGTAAGAGAGCGACAGCGGCAACATCAGCCTCGGAGCGAACTCCTTGCCGTTGAACACCGGTTTGATGCTCGACTTGGAGACACCAAGAATGGCCACTTCCGGAGCGTTGATGATCGGCGTGAAGGCCGTGCCGCCAATGCCGCCCAGGCTGGAAATGCTGAAGCAACCGCCTTGCATGTCATTGAGCGTCAGCTTGCCGTCACGCGCCTTTTTGGCCAGTTCCGAACTTTCCTGTGCCAGCTGAACCAGCGATTTCTGGTCGGCATCGCGAATCACCGGCACCACCAGGCCATTCGGCGTATCGGCGGCAAAGCCGATATGGTAGTAGCGCTTCAGCACCAGGTTGTCGCCTTCGAGACTGGCGTTGAACTCGGGGTATTTTTTCAGCGCGGCAACGCAAGCCTTGATCAGGAAGGCCAGCGGGGTCAGCTTGACGCCATCGGCTTTCAGTTCTTCCCCCATGGACTTGCGGAACGCTTCCATTTCGGTGATATCGGCTTCGTCGAACTGGGTAACATGCGGAATCATCGCCCAGTTACGCGCCAGATTGGCTCCGGAAATCTTCTTGATACGCGACAGCGGTTGCAGGTCGACCGGACCGAACTTGGCAAAATCAACGCTCGGCCATGGCAGCAACTCGAGTCCCACCCCAGCGCCGGAGGAACCGGAGGACACGGGCGCGGCAGCCGGCGTTGTGCCGCTGAGCATGCCTTTGACAAAGGCTTTCACGTCTTCTTCAACGATGCGGCCTTTTCGTCCGCTTCCTTTGACGCGCGACAGATCCACGCCCAATTGGCGAGCCAGTCGGCGCACGGCCGGACCGGCGTGGGCCTGACTGACGGAGGCATCGGAAACCGCGGCCGCCTGAGCAACCGGAGCCGGTGCGACAATGGCAGGCGCCACGGGCGCGACCGCTGCGGAGACCGCCGGAGCCGGAGACGCCGGTGCGGCGGGAGCGGGTACGGCGGCGGGAGCCGCAGCCGTTTCGCCCGTGGACACCGCTTCTACACGCGCGATCACGTCACCTTCGGAAACCTTGCCACCGACTTTAATCAGCACTTCGCGCACCACGCCAGCAGCCGATGCCGGTACGTCCATGGTGGCTTTGTCGGTTTCGAGGGTCATCAACGATTCATCCAGGGCAACCGTCTGCCCCGGCTGGATGAACACTTCGATCACATCGACGTTCTTGTGTCCGCCGATGTCCGGTACTTTCAATTCGATCAGATTACTCATGTTTTGTATTCCGCTGACGGTGCCGGCAACGCCGGCACCTGGATTCTTCTTGCGACGCCCGGGTTAAACGGTCCAGGGCGCGGGTCTGCCGCTATCCACGCCGTAGCGCGAGATCGCTTCCGCCACGCGTGCGCGGTCGATCTTGCCTTCTTGCGCCAGGGCGCTCAGCGCGGCAACAACGACGTGATGGCGATCCACCTCGAAGAACTTCCGCAGATTTTCGCGAGAATCCGAACGACCGAAGCCGTCGGTACCCAGCACCGTATAACGCGACGGCACATACGCGCGGATTTGCTCCGCATAGTTGCGGATGTAGTCGGTTGCCGCGATCACCGGGCCTGCGTGATCCTGCAGCTTCTGCGTCACGAAAGGCAGGCGGGCGGGCTCGGTCGGATGCAGCATGTTCCAGCGTTCCGCCTCCATGCCATCGCGGCGCAGCAGGTTGAACGACGTCGCGCTCCAGATATCGGCGGCAACACCGAAGTCGTTGCGCAGCAGATCGGCGGCGGCGATGACTTCGCGCAAAATGGTGCCCGATCCCATCAGCTGAACCTTGACTTCGGCGGGCTCCGCCGCGCGCAGCAGGTACATCCCCTTGAGGATGCCCTCTTCCGCCCCGGCCGGCATCTCCGGATGCGCGTAGTTTTCGTTCATCAGGGTGATGTAGTAATACACATCTTCCTGATCGACATACATGCGGCGCAGACCATCCTGCAAAATCACCGCCAGTTCAAACGCGTACGTCGGGTCGTAGCTGATGCAGTTGGGAATCAACCCCGCCTGGATATGACTGTGACCGTCTTCATGCTGCAAGCCTTCGCCATTCAGCGTCGTGCGCCCCGCCGTCCCGCCCAGCAGGAAACCGCGGGCGCGCATATCGCCGGCAGCCCAGGCCAGATCGCCGATGCGCTGGAAACCGAACATCGAGTAATAAATGTAGAACGGAATCATCGGCACGCCATGGTTGGCGTAGCTGGTTGCGGCGGCGATCCAGGACGACATGCCGCCCGGTTCGTTGATGCCTTCCTGCAGAATCTGACCGTCTTTCGACTCTTTGTAGAACATCAGTTGATCGTGATCTTGCGGAATGTAGTTCTGTCCGACCGACGACCAGATGCCATATTGGCGGAACATGCCTTCCATACCGAAGGTACGCGATTCGTCAGGTACGATCGGCACGATCTGGCGGCCGATGTTCTTGTCCTTCAACAAGGAACCCAGCATGCGCACAAAAGCCATGGTGGTCGAAAATTCGCGCTCGCCCGAATCTTTCAGCAGCGAATCGAACAGGTGCAGACCCGGAACCGCCAGCGGAGCGGTCACGGGCAGACGACGCGGCAGGTAACCGCCGAGCGATTCGCGTCGTTCGCGCATATAGCGCATTTCCGGGCTGTCTTCCGCCGGCTTGTAATACGGGACAGACGCCAGTTGATCGTCCGGAACCGGGATGCCGAACCGGTCGCGGAAGCTGCGGATCGAATCCAGATCCATTTTCTTCGCCTGGTGCGCAATGTTCTGCGCTTCGCCGGACGCGCCCATGCCGTAACCCTTGATGGTCTTGGCCAGAATCACGGTCGGACGGCCACCGGCCTGGGTCGTGGCTTCGTGGTAGGCCGCGTACACCTTGTGCGGATCGTGACCGCCGCGATTGAGCGCCCAGATTTCGTCATCCGACATGTTGGCGACCATCTCGCGCAACTCGGGATATTTGCCGAAGAAATGTTCGCGAACGTAAGCACCGTCCTTGGACTTGAAGGTCTGATAGTCGCCGTCGACGCATTCGTCCATGCGCTTTTTCAGCAGGCCCTTGGTATCCATTGCCAGCAACGGGTCCCAACGGATGCCCCAGATGACCTTGAGCACGTTCCAGCCCGCGCCACGGAACTCGCCTTCGAGTTCCTGAATGATTTTGCCGTTGCCGCGCACCGGGCCATCCAGACGCTGCAGATTGCAGTTGACCACGAAAATCAGATTATCCAGGCCTTCGCGTGCGGCCAGGCTGATCGCGCCGAGCGATTCCGGTTCGTCCATTTCACCGTCACCGCAGAAACACCAGACCTTGCGACCCGGCGTACGGGCCAGCCCACGGCTTTCGAGATACTTGAGAAAACGCGCCTGGTAAATCGCCATCAACGGGCCCAGGCCCATCGAGACGGTCGGGAACTGCCAGAAGTCGGGCAACAACCAGGGGTGGGGATAGGACGAGAGTCCCTTGCCTTCAACTTCCTGACGGAAGTTGTCCAGCTGCGCATCGCTCAGGCGGCCTTCCAGGAAGGCGCGGGCATAAATCCCCGGTGCACAGTGGCCCTGGATATAGACCAGATCGCCATCCTGCTCATCGTTCGGGGCGCGCCAGAAGTGATTCATCCCTACGTCATACAACGTCGCTGCCGACTGGAAGCTGGCAATGTGCCCGCCCAGTTCCAGTTCTTTCTTGCCCGCGCGCAATACGATGGCCATGGCATTCCAGCGGTTGATCGAACGAATGCGGTGTTCCATTTCGTAGTCGCCCGGCGACTTCTGTTCACGCCCGACGGGAATGGTGTTCCGATAACTCGTGGTGGCATCGAAAGGCAGATGACCGCCCCGGCTCCGGGTGCGTTCCACCATGCTTTCCAGCAGAAAGTGAGCGCGTTCGGCCCCTTCGGTTTCAAGAACGGATTCCAGTGCCTGCAGCCATTCACTGGTCTCTAGCGGATCGATATCTTGCGGCAAGCTAGCAGCCATTTTTGTGCATCCTCATCATCAATGGTTGGCCACCTTTCGAATGTGGCCAGGTCTTTCGCCGTTTTTGCCATTTGTTCGTATTCGAACATGGCCTGTTGTTTGTTGAGCAATTTCTAGTTATTGATTTTCGGTTTTGAAAAAAACCGCGTTAGAAGTGAGTGTAAAACGAATGAGTTTCGTTTTGAATAGCTTTTTGGAATTTTTACTGCCGCCACATGGCATTACTGCAAATGCCGCATCGCACCATGTTGCTTTTATGCTATTGCATGATCCCGCCGCCGGAATCCTTGCCGTCGCGCTTGTCATCCGCCAGCTTTTTTTCCAGCTCCCGGGTACGCGCTTCGATGGATGATCGCAGATAAAAATCATCGCCCTTGGCCTGACTGGCCATATGGTACTGTTCCAGCGCACCTTCATACATCTGCTCGAAGTACAGCGCATTGCCCAGGGCCGCGTGGTAGCGCAGCATGTCATTGTCCGCATAC
>Ga0326728_10024391_pt1 | contig 10964 bp, 8 predicted proteins | sample MB3enrmetagenome_FD_207602 | JGI IMG/M metagenome (GOLD analysis project Ga0326728, IMG submission 207602) | Lab enriched peat soil microbial communities from McLean, Ithaca, NY, United States - MB31MN | ecosystem: Environmental > Terrestrial > Soil > Wetlands > Peat | place: USA: New York...
CGGCATGAAGTCGTGGAGGCGAGCGCGCCGGCGGAGTGACGGGCGTCGCCGCCGCGCTATTCCCTCTTGCCGCGGAACCCGGTCGCCAGCACGTAGAGTTCGGCGCTCTCGGCGCGGCTCGCCTTCGGTTTGAGATGGCGCACGACGGCGTAGTCGCGCTTGAGCCGCGCCAGCAATTCGCCTTCCGAGCCGCCCTGCAGCACCTTGGCGAGAAAGAACCCGCCCGGCGCCAGCGCGCTCGCCGCGAAGTCCGCGGCGAGTTCGGCCAGGCCGACGATGCGCAGGTGGTCGGTCGCGCGGTGGCCGGTGGCGTTGGCGGCCATGTCCGACATCACGCCGTCGGCGAGGCCGCCGAGCCATTGGCGCAACCAACCCGGCGCGGCGGGGTCGTTGAAGTCCATCGTCTTGAATTCGACGCCTTCGATGGCGTCGATCTCGTTGAGATCGATCGCGATCACCCGGCCCTTGCCCTCCGCCGACTTGACCGCGCGCGCCGCGACCTGGCTCCAGCCGCCCGGCGCCGCGCCGAGATCGACGATCCGCGCGCCGGGTCGAAACAGCTTGTGCTTCTCCGCGATCTCCATCAGCTTGAAGGCGGCGCGCGACCGCCAGCCTTCGCGCCGCGCCTGCGCGACGAAGGGGTCGTTGAGCTGGCGCTCCAGCCACAGCCGCGAAGACAGCGAGCGCTTGCGCGCGCCGCTCACACGCGTTTTCAGCGCCCTGCCGCCCTCGCGCCCTGATCCTCCGGCGGCCATCGCTCAGGCGCCCGCGTCGCGCGCGTGCGGGCCGACCCGGTCGGCGCGCATCATTTGCGTCAAAATTCCCTCGCGCAGGCCGCGGTCGGCGATGCGCAGCCGCTCGGCGGGAAAATGGCCGCGGATCGCCTCGAGGATCGCGCAGCCCGCCAAGACGAGGTCGGCCCGCTCCACGCCGATGCAGCCGTTGGCGGCGCGTTCGGCGTAGCTCATGCCCTTGAGCCGCGCCACCGCGGCGTCGACTTCGGCGCTGGTGAGCCACAGCCCGTCGACCGCGCGGCGGTCGTAACGGGCGAGATCGAGGTGGACGCCGGCGATGGTGGTGACCGTCCCCGAGGTGCCCAGCAGGTGAAAGCGGCCGCATCGCTTTCGGCCGGCGACGCGCTGGACGAAGGGGGTCAGCGCTTCGCCGACGCAGCGCGCCATGGCGGCGAAGATTTCGGGGGTGACGTCGCCGCCGCCGAAGGTCTCGGCCAGCGACACCACGCCGATGCGCAGCGATTCCCAGGCTTCGATGCGGCCGACCGGCGAAAGGTCGCGCCGAGACCGGTCCAGCCAGATGATCTCCGACGAGCCGCCGCCGATGTCGAACAGAAGGATCGACTCGGCGTCGCGGTCGGCCAGGTCGCCGCAGCCGGCGACGGCGAGGCGGGCTTCGGTTTCCCGGTCGACGACTTCGAGCTCCATCCCCAGGCGTTCGCGCACCTCGGCGAGGAATTCGGCGCCGTTTTCGGCGGCGCGGCAGGCCTCGGTCGCGATCAGGCGCGCCCGCGCGACGCCGCGCGCCGCCATCTTGTCGCGGCAGATGCGCAACGCCTCCAGGGTGCGCGCGATCGCCGCTTCGCTCAGCCGGCCGGTCTGCGACAGCCCCTCGCCCAGCCGGACGATGCGCGAGAACGCGTCGACGACGCGAAACCCGTCGGCGGTCGGGCGCGCGACCAATAGGCGGCAATTGTTGGTGCCCAAGTCCAGCGCGGCGTAGGGGCCGCGCGGCGCGCCCCGCTCCGGCCCCGGAGAGCCGAAAGACAGGGCGCGCCGGGCCGCCCGCGCCCTTCGCGGACCCGACGACCGGGATCGAGGCAAACAATGACTCCTTGCGCCCGCGGGCTCAAACGCGCCCGAGACGACGTTTCGAGGCCGACTGTAGCAAGCTTGACGAAGGATGCAACGCGGCGCCGGCGCCGATTCGGCTCGCCCCTGGGGCCGGGGCGGCCGAGCGGCGGCCGTCCCAACCGCCATTTTGCCCACCGAGCGCATTTAGCGCTTGGCGGAACGCCGCGCCGGCTCCATGATGGCGCGGCGTGCGCCTGCCCCGTTTCGGCGCAACGCATCATCGTATGGAGAGGTCCGCTATGGCCTATGATCTGACCGACGATTTCCGCCGACCCGTTCCCCTGGCTCTCGCCGCCTTGGCGGTCATCGGCTGGCTGCTGGCGGCGTTTTTCTGGTCGCAGGCTTCCGACGTGCGGGCGCAAATGGACGACTCGCTGAAGCGCGCCGAGCAGGCGCGCGCGGGCATGGCCGCCGATCTGCAAAACTTGCAAAAGACGGCGGGAACCGCCGCCGACTTGCAGAAGCAGGTGAAAGACGCGCAAAAGGCGTTGGCCGACGCGGCCTCCGCGCGCGCCGCGGCGCAGAACGAACTCGCCGACCTCGCCAAGCAGATCAGCGAAGCCAAGCTCGCCGTGTCCGGCGCGCAGGAGGAAGCGAGCGCCAAAGCCCACGATCTCGAGGCGGTCGAGGCCAAGCTGAAGGACGAGGCCGATCAGGAAAGCGCGCTGGAGGGCCAGATCGCCGCGGCGCAGGCCCAGTTCGCCGAGCTGCAGCGACGGATCGAGGAGGCGACCGCCAAGGCGCCGAAGCCGCAATAGCCGCGCTCAAGCGAACAGCGCCGCGAGGTCCTGTTCGCGCGCGGCGCACAGGCCGCGTTTCGCGATGAAGCCGTCGATCCACTCGGCCGGCGTCACGTCGAAGGCCGGATTGGCCGCCGCGGCGCCGGGCGGCGTCGGCTCGACGCGCGCGACGCCGCCGTCCTCGAGCGCACAGCGCAACGCCAGCGCCACGCCGTAAGCCGCGGTCGCGCCGATCAGCGGAGCGCCGCGCGCCGCCATGGTCTCGATCGCCGCTCCGTCGGGCGTCGGCCAAATCGTGCGACAGGCGCGTCCGTCCGCCATCATCGCCTCGACCCTCGCTCCCCGGCGGCCCCCTCCCCGAAAGCCGCAGTCCCGCCGCGAGAAGATCACGCTAGGTCCCCGACCGGCGAAAGCGGTAGAGAACGTTGAGAAGATTCTCAACCATGTTAGAAATCCTGGCGGGCGACGCGCGGCTCGCCGGCGGAGACCGACGAATATGGACCTGACGACCCCGAGCGCCAACGGCGCCATCGACGCCGCGGCCCCAGCCATACGCCGCTATACCGCCGAGGAGCTCAAGGCGGCGGTCCTCGCCAAATTGACCTATTCGGTCGGCAAGAACAGCGTCGGCGCCAGCAACCGCGACTGGTTTCTCGCCGTTGCGTTCGCTGTCCGCGACATCGTCGTCGAGCGCTGGATCGAATCGATCAACGCCGCCTACGACGACGACCGCAAGCGGGTCTATTACCTGTCGCTGGAATTCCTCATCGGGCGCATGCTGTTCGACGCGATGACCAACCTGGGCGTCGTCGAGCCGATGACCGAGGCGCTCTCCCAGCTCGGCCTCGATCTGGCGACGTTGCGCCGGGTCGAATCGGACGCCGCGCTCGGCAACGGCGGCCTCGGCCGCCTAGCCGCCTGCTTCATGGACAGCATGGCGAGCCTTTCGATCGCCGCCTACGGTTACGGCATTCGCTACGACAACGGACTCTTCCGGCAAATCATCCGCAACGGCTGGCAACAGGAGATTCCCGAGGACTGGCTCACCCATGGCGATCCGTGGGAATTCGAACGGCCGGAACTCAGTTACGCCGTCGGCTTCGGCGGCTGGGTCGAGGCGGTTCCTGACGGCGACGAGAAGGTCCGTCACGTCTGGCATCCCGACGAGACGGTCGATGCGATCGGTTACGACACGCCGATCGTCGGTTGGCGCGGACGCCACGTCAACACGCTGCGCCTGTGGTCGGCGCGCGCCGTCGATCCGCTCAAGCTCGACGCCTTCAACGCCGGCGATTACATCGGCGCTCTGAGCGACAGCGTGCGCGCCGAAACGATCTCGAAGGTGCTCTACCCCAGCGACGCGACGCCGGCAGGGCAGGAATTGCGGTTGCGGCAGGAATATTTCTTCGCCTCCGCCTCGTTGCTCGACCTCGTCCGCCGCCACGTCAAACAGCACAGCGACGTCCGCACGCTCGCCGACCATGCGGCGGTCCAGCTCAACGACACCCATCCGGCGATCGCCGTCGCCGAATTGATGCGCATTCTCGTCGACCTGCACCGCGTCGAGTGGGACCAGGCCTGGACGATCACGCAGGCGGTTTTTTCCTACACCAACCACACGCTGTTGCCCGAAGCGCTGGAGAGCTGGCCGGTGCCGCTGATGGAGCGGTTGCTGCCGCGCCACACGCAGATCATCTATCTGATCAACGCGACCCATCTCGACGGCGCGCGCAAGCGCGGCCTCGGCGATCCCAATCTCTTGGCGTCGATCTCGCTCATCGACGAGCACGCCGGGCGGCGCGTGCGGATGGGCAATCTCGCCTTCATCGGCTCGCACAAGATCAACGGCGTCTCGGGCCTGCACACCAACCTGATGCGCGAGACCGTCTTCCACGACCTCGACGTCGTCTATCCCGGCCGCATCGTCAACAAGACCAACGGCATCACCTTTCGCCGATGGCTGATCGAGTGCAACCCGCCGCTGACCAGGATCCTGACCGCCGCGGTCGGCGAAAAGTCGCTCGAGGACGCCGACGCGCTGCGCGGCCTGGCTCGTTTCGCCGACGATTCGGCGATGCAGGAGCAGATCGCGCTCGCCCGCCGCGCCAACAAGGTCGCGCTCGCGCGCTATGTCGCCGAAACGATCGGCCAGCGCATCGACGTCGACTCGCTGTTCGACGTTCAGATCAAGCGCATCCACGAATACAAGCGTCAGTTGCTCAACATCCTGGAAACGATCGGCCGCTACAACACCATCCGCGCCAACCCGACGATCGACTTCGCGCCGCGCGTCAAGATCTTCGCCGGCAAGGCGGCGGCGAGCTATGCCCAGGCCAAGCTGATCATCAAGCTCGCCATCGACGTCGCGCGCGTCGTCAACGCCGATCCAACCTTGCGGGGACTGCTCAAGGTGGTGTTCCTGCCCAATTACAATGTCTCGCTGGCGGAGACGATCATTCCGGCGGCCGATCTGTCCGAGCAGATTTCCACCGCCGGCATGGAGGCCTCGGGCACCGGCAACATGAAGATGGCGCTGAACGGCGCGCTCACCGTCGGCACGCTCGACGGCGCCAACGTGGAGATGAAGGCTCTGGTCGGCGACGACAACATCTTCATCTTCGGCCTCACCGCCGCCGAAGTGGAAGCGTCGCGCGCGCTCGGCATCGACTCCAGCGCGCGGATCGCCGCCTCGCCGATTCTGCGCGAGGCGCTCGACGAGATCGCCTCCGGCATCTTCGCGGCCGACGACCGCACGCGCTACCGCAGCCTGGTGGAGGCCTTGACGCACCACGACTACTTCATGGTCTGCGCCGATTTCGACGCCTATTGGGCCACCCAAATGGCGATCGACGAAGCCTGGCGCAACCGGAAGAAGTGGTGGCGCTCGAGCATCCTCAACACCGCCAACGTCGGCTGGTTCTCGTCGGACCGCACGATCGCCGAATACGCTAAGGACATCTGGAACGCTCCGTTCCGCCCCCTGGCCTGAAATGGAGAGCCGAATGCCGGAAAACTGGCGGGCGAAAGAGGAAGACATCGACGCCATCGCCGCCGCTCGCGAAGCCGACCCTTTCGCCGTCCTCGGGCCGCATCTCACCGACCAGGGCTGGGCGATCCGCGCCTTCGTTCCCGACGCGCTCGGGGTGCGCGCGATCACGCGCGACGGCGCGACGATCGCCGAACTCCAACGCCGCAAGGACGATTTCTTCGAGGCCTTGGTCCCTCAAGCCGCCGAGCGCCCGACCTACCGCATCGAGGTCAGGCGCCAGGACGGCGTCGAGTCCTACGAAGACGCCTACGCGTTCGGCCCGGCGCTGGGGCCGCTCGACGATCATCTGCTGGTCGAAGGCTCGCACCGCCAGCTCTACCGGCGTCTCGGCGCGCAGATCGGCCGCCACGAGGGCGTCGACGGCGTCGTTTTCGCGGTGTGGGCGCCCAACGCCTCGCGCGTTTCGGTGGTCGGCGATTTCAATCAGTGGGATGGGCGGCGCTGCCAGATGCGCAAGCGCATCGACAGCGGCCTTTGGGAGATCTTCGTCCCCTGCTTGAGCGCCGGCGCGGTCTACAAGTACGAAATCGTTTCCGCCGACGACGCGCTGCAGCCGCTGAAGGCCGACCCGTTCGGCTTCGAAGCGGAAATGCGGCCCTCGACCGCCTCGATCGTCGCCCACACCTCGGACTTTTCGTGGACCGACGCCGACTATCTCAGGCGACGCCAGCGCGGCGAAGCGCGACGCCGGCCGATTTCGATCTTCGAGGTCCATCTCGGCTCCTGGCGGCGCGGCGAGGACAATCGCTTCCTGAGCTACGACGAACTCGCGGATCAATTGATTCCCTACGCCGTCGATCTCGGCTTCACCCATCTCGAGCTGCTGCCGATCACCGAGCATCCGCTCGACGCGTCCTGGGGCTATCAGCCGATCGGGTTGTTTGCGCCGACGCGGCGCTTCGGCGAGCCGGAAGCGTTCGCGCGCTTCGTCGATCGCGCCCACGCGGCGGGGCTCGGCGTGATCCTCGACTGGGTGCCGGCGCATTTTCCCACCGACGCGCACGGCCTGGCGCATTTCGACGGCCGCCCGCTTTACGAGCACGCCGATCCGCGCAAAGGCTATGCTCCCGACTGGGGCACCGCGATCTACGACTTCGGCCGTAGGGAAGTCGCCAATTTCCTCTACGCCAGCGCGCTCTATTGGATCGACCGCTACCACATCGACGGCCTGCGCGTCGACGCGGTCGCCTCGATGCTCTACCTCGATTAGTCCCGCAAGCCCGGCGAATGGTCGCCCAACGCCGAAGGCGGCAACGAGAATCGCGACGCCATCGCGTTTCTCAAACGCGCCAACGAACTCGTCTACGGCTTGTTTCCCGGCGCGGTGACGATCGCCGAAGAATCCACCGCTTTCTCCGGCGTCTCCGCGCCGACCAACTTCGGCGGCCTCGGCTTCGGCTTCAAGTGGAACATGGGGTGGATGCACGACACGCTCGACTACATGTCGCGCGACCCGATCTATCGACGCTGGAGCCACGACAGGATGACGTTCGGCCTGCTCTACGCGTTCTCCGAGAATTTCATCCTGCCGATCTCGCACGACGAGGTCGTCCACGGCAAAGGCTCGCTGATCGGCAGGATGCCGGGCGACGAATGGCAGCGCTTCGCCAACGCGCGCGCCTATTACGGCTTCATGTGGGGCCATCCGGGCAAGAAGCTGTTGTTCATGGGCCAGGAATTCGGCCAGACCAGCGAATGGAATTGCGACGAGGCCTTGCCCTGGTGGCTGCTCGAATTCTGGCCGCATCAGGGGCTCCAGGCGCTGGTGCGCGATCTCAATCGGCTCTATCGCGAAACGCCTGCGCTCTATGCGCGCGATTGCGAGCCCGAGGGTTTTCGCTGGATCGTCGTCGACGACTACGCCCAGTCCGTGCTGGGGTTCCTGCGGATGGGCGGCGAAGGCGACGCGCCGGTCGCGGTGGTCAGCAACTTCACGCCCGAGCCGCGCTACGACTACCGCATCGGGTTGCCCTGCGCCGGGCGCTGGCGCGAGGCGCTCAACACCGACGCCGGGCTCTACGGCGGCTCGAACGTCGGCAACCTCGGCGGTACGATCGCCGAGGCGCGGCCCTCGCACGGACTGGACGCGTCGGCCGCGCTGACGTTGCCGCCGCTGGCGACGGTGTTCCTCCAATACGAGGCGCCGTGAACCGCCATCGCGCGAGGCAACGCGAAGCCAAGCCCAGGAATTTCAGGAGAGAGCGATGAATGCCGGGGATGCGATCAGGGTTCCGCCGCCCGCCCCGCCCTTTGCGCGCCACGCGATGGCCTATGTGTTGGCGGGAGGGCGCGGCAGCCGCCTGTTGGAGCTGACCGACCGGCGCGCCAAACCCGCCGTCTATTTCGGCGGCAAGTCCCGCATCATCGATTTCGCCTTGTCGAACGCGCTCAATTCCGGCATCCGGCGCATCGCCGTGGCCACCCAATACAAGGCCCACAGCCTGATCCGGCACTTGCAGCGCGGATGGAACTTCTTCCGCACCGAGCGCAACGAGAGCTTCGACATCCTGCCGGCCTCGCAGCGCGTTTCCGAGACTATGTGGTATCTCGGCACCGCCGACGCGGTCTATCAGAACATCGACATCATCGAGAGCTACGCGCCGCGATACATGGTGGTGCTCGCCGGCGACCACATCTACAAGATGGACTACGAGAAAATGCTCCAGCAGCACGTCGAGTCGAAGGCCGACGTGACGGTGGGATGCCTGGAAGTCCCGCTCGAGGAGGCCAAAGGCTTCGGCGTCATGCGCGTCGACGAAGAAGACGCCATCCTCTCCTTCCTGGAGAAGCCCGCTGAGCCGCCGCCGATGCCTGGCAAGCCCGACGCGGCGCTGTGCAGCATGGGCATCTACGTCTTCGACACCAAATTCCTGATCGAAGAGCTCAAGCGCGACGCCGCCGATCCCCAATCGACGCGCGATTTCGGCAGGGACGTCATTCCCTACATCGTCGCCAACGGCAAGGCGGTCGCGCATCGCTTCTCGCACTCCTGCGTCGCCGCCAGCCGGGAGTCGCCGATCTACTGGCGCGACGTCGGCACGCTCGACGCCTATTGGGCGGCCAACATCGACTTGACCGACATCCTTCCCGATCTCGATCTCTACGACCGCGCCTGGCCGATCTGGACCTACGGCGAGATCACGCCGCCGGCCAAATTCGTCCATGACGCCGACGGCCGCCGCGGCGTCGCGATTTCTTCGCTCGTCTCCGGCGGCTGCATCGTCTCCGGCGCGGCGATCTCGCGTTCGCTGCTGTCCACCGGCGTGCGGGTGCATTCCTATTCGACGATCCATGAGGCGGTCGTGCTTCCCTACGGGCAGATCGGCCGCGGCGCCCGCCTGAGAAAAGTGGTGATCGATTCGGAGGTCGTCATTCCCGACGGCCTGGTCGTCGGCGAAGATCCTCAACTCGACGCCAAGCGATTCCGGCGCACCGACAGCGGCGTCACGCTGATCACCCAGCCGATGCTCGACATCCTCGCCTCATGAGCGCGCTGGCCGTTCTCGCGATCGCCTCGGAAATCTACCCGCTGATCAAGACCGGCGGCCTGGCCGACGTCGCCGGCGCCCTGCCCGGCGCGCTGGCGCGCGAAGACGTCGCGACGCGCACGCTGACGCCGGGTTATCCCGCGATCCTGGCCAAGCTCGAAGCGGGCGAGCCGGCGCACGCCTACGCCGATCTGTTCGGCGGCCCGGCGAGAGTTCTCGCCGGCAAGGCGGCCGGCCTCGACCTCTTCGTCCTCGACGCGCCGCATCTGTTCGACCGCCCGGGAAATCCCTATCTCGGCCCCGACGGCCGCGATTGGCCCGACAACGCGCTGCGTTTCGCCGCGTTGGCGCGCGTCGGCGCGGACATCGGCAAAGGCGCGCTGCCCGGCTTCACGCCAAAAATCGTCCACGCCCACGACTGGCAGGCGGCGCTCGCGCCGGCCTATCTCCACTACGACGGCGGCGCGCGGCCGGGCGCCGTGCTCACCGTCCATAACCTCGCCTTTCAAGGCCATTACCGCGCGGCGCTGTTCGGCCGGCTCGGCCTGCCCGCGCGCGCCATGGCGATCGACGGCGTCGAGTATTTCGACGGCGTCGGATTCCTCAAGGCAGGCCTGCAGTTCGCCGATCGCATCGTCGCGGTGTCGCCGACCTATGCCCGCGAGATCATGACGCCGGAGTTCGGCATGGCGCTGGACGGCCTGTTGCGCGCGCGCGCCGACGTCGTCGAGGGCATCGTCAACGGCATCGACGACTTGGTGTGGAACCCCGCCACCGACCCCAACCTCGCCCAGAACTACAGCGCGCTGCGCATCGAGCTGCGCCCATACAACAAGGCCGCGTTGCAGCAGCGGTTCGACCTGACGACCCGCTTCGACGCGCCTCTCTTCGGCGTGGTCTCGCGTCTGACCAGTCAAAAGGGCCTCGACCTCTTGCTCGCCGCGCTGCCCGATCTCGTCGCCCGCGGCGCGCAGCTCGCCTTGCTCGGCTCCGGGGAGAAGGCGATCGAGGACGGCTTCGCCGCCGCGGCGCTCGCTCACAAAGGCGCGGTCGCCTGCGCGTTCGCCTATGACGAAGCGCTCGCGCATCTCATGCAAGCCGGCGCGGATTTCATGCTCGTGCCCTCGCGTTTCGAGCCCTGCGGGCTCACCCAGCTCTGCGCCCTGCGCTACGGCGCGACGCCGATCGTCGCCCGCGTCGGCGGGCTCGCCGACACGATCATCGACGCCAACGACGCCGCGATCGGCGCCGGCGTCGCCACCGGCGTCCAGTTCTCGCCCCCCGACGCGCCGGCGCTTCGCCACGCGCTCGAGCGGGCGCTCGCCTTCTATGGCGACGTCGCGACGATGCGGCGCCTGCGGCTCAACGGCATGCGCGCCGATGTGTCCTGGCGCGGCCCGGCTAAGCGCTACGCGGCGATCTATCGCGCGCTGGCGAGGGAAGCGCCATGAGCGGGCCGAGCGACGCGAACGACGCGGCCGCGTCGCTCGGCGTCGCGCCGACCGCGCGCGGCGTCGACGTCGCGGTCTATTCCGCGCACGCCAGCGCCGTCTATTTCTGCCTCTATGACCAGACCGGCGAGCGCGAGACGGCGCGCGTGCGGCTCAGCCCCGACGCCGACGGCGTCCACCGCGCCTCGATCGAGGGCGTCGGCGCGGGCGCGCGCTACGGCCTGCGCGCCGACGGCCCGTTCGACCCCTTGAGCGGCGCTCGATTCGACGTCTCCAAGCTGCTCGCCGACCCCTACGCGGTCGCCTTCGACCGGCCGTTTCGCCTGCATCCTTCGATGTTTGAATTCGGCGTCGACAGCGGGCCGTTC
>Ga0326728_10024392_pt1 | contig 10964 bp, 11 predicted proteins | sample MB3enrmetagenome_FD_207602 | JGI IMG/M metagenome (GOLD analysis project Ga0326728, IMG submission 207602) | Lab enriched peat soil microbial communities from McLean, Ithaca, NY, United States - MB31MN | ecosystem: Environmental > Terrestrial > Soil > Wetlands > Peat | place: USA: New York...
CGGGATCCGAGGGCGTCTTGCATTGCCGGACCGTGCCCGTTTACGCAGATTGACGCCAGCGGTTTTGCGAGCGGCGACCGCACAATCAGAGTCTCAGCGCTGGATTGGTCCGATACCGCGACCTTCCTGGTGGAAGCCGAAGTTTTTCATACGGCCGTCGTTTCTAAAGTTCGCGAATCATACCCCGTGGTTTTCGGACGATCGCTCAGCTTCACCCTTCCAGGGAGCGCGGAAGGCGTGAGCCTCGAAGCTGAGTTGGATGGCGTTGAAATGGTCTTCCCTCTTGGCCCTGAACTTTACCTGGATTGGGCAACCTGCGCGGTCAGAACCAGTCCCGATCGAGAAAAATCGACCGTTTACCAATGCGAACTCAAGCCGAACTTCCGGTTTTGATCGGAAGTTACGGAATCTGAGGCCGACACTTCCTGCGATCTGGTTTCATTGCGGCTTGGGGCAGACGTGTGCCGGTCAGGCATTGCCGAAGACGGGAATGGATGCGCCGTGAATAACGCGTGCGTGGTCACTTGCGAGGAAGAGCACGACTTCAGCGATGTCTTCGGCTTTGGGCCATTTGGAAAAATCTGCATTGGGCATGGCTTTGCGGTTGGCTTCGGTATCAATGATGCTGGGCAGGATGGAGTTGGCGCGGACACCGGTGCCGATGAGGTCGGCGGCGAGCGAGTCGACGAGAGCGACAGCGGCGGCCTTGGTGGATGTATAGGCCGATGCTCCGGCGGCGTGATCCCACGCAGCTTTGGAGGAGATATTGACGATGGCGCCGCTTTTTCGGCCAAGCATGGGAGGCACAGCCGATTTCGCGAGCGCGTAGGTGGCGCGAAGATTCAGGTCGATCATGCGCGTGAAGGTTTCGGGATCGAGTTCCCAGAGCGGAGTTCCGCCCGCGTAGCCACCGACTGTATTAACGAGCACGTCGAGGCGACTGGATTGTGAAACGATCTGTTTGACGAGATCGACGGTCTGAGCCGGATCGGTGACATCGACGTTAAATCCGAAGAGGCGGGTCGCATGGTTCGCGGCGGCGTCTTTCAGGACTTGGAATTCATTTTCGTGACGGAAGGTGACGGCGACTTGAGCGCCTTGCTCGAGAAAAGCCACACTGACCGCGCGGCCGAGGCCGCCCGTGCCGCCGGCAACGAGGACGATTTTTTCAGAGAATTCCGAGCCCATGGTCTTTATCTCCTAAGCGCGATTGTCGACCGGTCGTTCGCAATCAGTATCCCATGAGGACTTGCGGCGAAGCTTGAGAACCAAGGGTAGTGGTCTGGAATAAAGCAGCGGTCGGAATGGACGGGAACTGGGGTAGAATCCTCGCAAGCAAGCTTCCCCCCGAAAAATCCTGACCCAGGTGAAACCTTTCATGAGGGAGCAAAGACGGGAGTTGATGACGGTTGTTGCTCCGATTCCTGCCGGGATTTCGCGCCGCGAATGGATCATTATCCTCCTCCTGGTTCTTTCAGTGGTCATCAATTATGTTGATCGCAGTAACCTGGGGCTGGCGATGCCGCTGCTCGAGCGGCAATTCTCGTTCTCGTCGCTTCGTGCGGGCGAACTGCTGTCGGCATTTTTCTGGACCTACGCGCTGGTGCAGTTGTTTGGGCTGGCCGGTGAGCTGACCGATCGATTCCCCGTAGGCTGGGTACTGATGTTTGGGTACTTGTTGTGGTCGACGGCGACCGCATTTGTAGGACTGTCCACAAGTTATGCAGCACTCTTCGCGTTGCAACTTGTGCTTGGGCTGGGTGAGTCGGTCGCGTATCCATGCTATTCGCGCATCTTCGCCGCTATGCCGCAGGAGCACCGCGGCCGGGCCAACGCATTCATCGACGCGGGAACCAAAGTGGGACCGGCGGCAGGCGCGTTTGTGGGCGGCATGGTCCTTGTGCACTGGGGATGGCGCATGCTCTTCGTGGTTTTTGGCGTGGGCGCGCTTGCCTGGATGATCCCATGGTATTTTGCGATGCCGCACGCCGGGCAGAGAGTGCAGCGCAGGCGAAGCCCGCAGGAGATTGACGCGCCGACTCCGGTTTCCGGGTCGAATGGGGCAACTGGATCAATCGCGAAGATGGTCCGGCTGCGCCGCGCGTGGGGAACGATCATTGGGCATTTCAGCGGAAACTACTTCTACTACTTTTTGCTGGCGTGGCTGCCAACCTACCTGGTGCAGGAAGAGCATCTTTCGATTGGGAATATGTCGAGGCTGACCGCAGCGATCTTCCTGTTGATCGCTTGCACAACACTTCTGGCGGGGTGGATCTCTGACCGGCTCATTGCGCGTGGCGTGTCGGCGACCACAGTGCGGCTCCGGCTAGTGGTGGGCGGGCAGGCGATGGCGTCTTGCCTGCTTGCGCTCACCTTCGTCCATGGGCATCCGCTGATCGCCCTGGGACTGTTGGCAATCGCGTGCGTTGGTCACGGCGGATATGCTTCAAACCACTGGGCGATTGCGCAAACACTCGCGGGCCCAGCGATGGCGGGACGATGGTCGAGCTTGCAGAATGGCGTGGCGAATTTCGCGGGGATCACTGCGCCGTGGCTGACGGGGCTGATTGTTCAGACGCAAGGGAGCGCGCGGCTAGCGTTCGTGGTGGTCGGCGGCGTGGCGCTTCTTGGCGCGCTTTCGTGGGCATTGTTGGTGCGGCGGGTTGAGGCCGTGAACTGGGAAGCAATTTAGGGGGTCCGCGTCGGCGAGGGAGAGTTTCGGATTCTAGCGGATTGCGGCGCGCGCTTCGAGCTTGCGAATGGATTTGAGCATTTCGGCGAGGTTGGTCTTGCCGATCTCGCGCTCGAACTCGTTCTGCATGCGGTCGAGGGCAGCGATAACGCGCAGGGCACAGCGCTTGCCCTGTGGCTTGAGCGTGAGAAGGTAGGCGCGTGCGTCCTGAGGATCGATTTTGCGCTGCAGGAGGCCCTTGGCTTCAAGCGAAGAGACGCAATGACTGAGGTTCCCGCGCGTGGTGGCGAAGGTCTCAGCCAATTGCGAAGGCTTGACCTGCCGGGGCGCCTCAAAGAAGAGAGCGGCGAGGACAAGTGCTTCAAGGAAGCCAAGACCGTCAGTCGCGAGGACGCGCGAGGCGAGCGCCTCAAAGCGGCGCGACGCGCGGTTGATGGCGAACATGGGGCTTTCGCGGAGAAAAGCGTCGATGCGCATGATGAGCGGAGTTAGTTTAGCACTTCAACTATTAATGTTAATACAAAATCGTTGTTGCGCAGCGGCATCTTCGGCAGCGATGCTCTAACGGAGTGAGTCAATTCAGGCGGCGAGGTCAATTGAGGCATATTATCCGGAAGGTGTTTGTTCTGCTGCTGGCGGTATTGCCCCGAGCGGCTTTCGCGCAGAATGGGATGTCTCCTCCGACAGCGCCCGTGAAAGGGAATTCGGAGACTATGGTCGTGCTGGGAACGGCGACGCCCGTGCCGCTGGCCGAGTCGCAACGGTCGGTGGAGATTCTTCCGGTGAAGGGAAGATCGCTGGCAGCGGAGTCGCCGCAGGATTTTTTGCGCCAGGACTCTTCGGTATTTCTCGAGGAGCGCGGCGCGGGCGGCGGACAGGCGGACCGGGTGCTGCGCGGCGGAAGCTTTGAGCAGACGCTTGTTCTGCTGAATGGGTTTCGCATCAACGATGCGCAGACTTCACATCACAATCTCGATTTGCCCGTTCCCCTGGAGGCGATGGACTCGATCCAGGTGCTGGAAGGTGCGGGGTCGACCTTGCACGGCGTGGATGCGCTGAGCGGGGTGGTGGATTTCTTGACGGCAGCGCCGGATCACGATTCGATTTTTCTGCGCGGCGGCGAAGGCAGCTTTGAGTCGAACGAGGAGACGCTGCTGGCGGGAGCGACGCACGGGCGATGGAGTGGGCGCGTGACCGGAGAGCGTAATTTCTCGACGGGATTCATGGCGGATCGCGACTACCGCAACGAGGATGCGTCGGCTGAAAGCTGGTTGGGTTCGCGGCTGGGAGTGACCGATTTGCTTTTTGCTGTGAGTGACAGATCTTTTGGTGCGAACCAGTTTTACGGGGATTACCCTTCGTGGGAGCGGACGAAGGGCTGGTTTGGCGGAGTGCGGCAGGACCTGGGCGGCCGAACCGAGGCGGCGTTCGCATACCGGCGACATACGGATGAGTTCGTGCTGTTCCGGGACGATCCGGCGATTTACGAGAACAATCATATTGATGGGTCGTGGCAGGGATCGTTGCGCCGCACGGAGAATCTGCCGGCGGGAACACTGCTGCTGATGGGGCTTGAGGGAGATGGGGACAGCATTCACAGCAACAATCTGGGCCTGCATGCGCGCAACCGGGGCGCAGGTTATGTAGATATCGACTTGCGGCCGGCGAAGAAGCGCTGGAGCTTATCGGTTGGGGCGCGCGAGGAGATTTTTTCGGGCGGAGCACAGGCGGTGTTTTCTCCGGAACTGGCAGGAAGTTTTCGCGTGGCGAAAAGCCTTAAGCTGCGCGCGACCGGAGGGTATGGATTCAGGATTCCGACGTACACCGATCTCTATTACTCCGATCCATCGACGCTGGGAAACGCAAAGCTGAATCCGGAGTCGGCGTGGACTGGGGATGGAGGCGCGGACTGGACGCCGTCGGCGAAGGTGACGATTTCGGCGACGGGATTCTATTCGCAGCAACACGACACGATCGACTATGTGAAGAGCGCGACGCCCAATCCGTATCTGCCGCCGAATTGCCCGGTGAACATCTGGTGCGCAGACAACCTGAACGGGCTGCACTTTGCAGGCGTCGAGACGAGCTTCACGTGGATTCCCAAGAAATCGCAGACGGTGCGGGTCGAGTGGACGGCTTTGCACGGAGCACAAACGGCGCTTCACGGGCTTGAGTCGGAGTATGTTTTCAACTATCCAGTCGAAAACGTTCATGCCTCGTGGACCTGGGCAATGGGGCACGACACTGTGCTGACGAATGCGGTGCAGCTTGCGCAACGGTATCAGCAGACGGTGTACCCCGTGTGGGATGCGACCTTAACGCGCGATGCGTGGAAGGTGCGGCCGTATCTGAGGCTCATGAATGCGAGTAATACCGGCTACCAGGAGATCACCGGCGTGAATATGCCGCCGCGGACAATCATGGGCGGCATTGCGGTGCAGTTGGGGCGATAGCGGCCGCGCGAGAGGAATTTCCTTGCATTACGCGGGCCTGATTCTGTTCAATTGATGGCGTACCTCGGCAGCCCGCGACGGAATCCCAAACAGCGGGCTCTACCTGCTTTCTCCAGCTCTTGAGAGATTGCGGATGGAGGCGTATCAGAGCACCTGGGAATGGTGTGTGCTCGCACGCCTCGCGTTGCGCCGCTATTTCCTCCACTCCACGCAGTTCCACGCAAAGGAGATGAGCTATGAGCCAAGCAGGAAATCACCACAAAATCAACTACATTGAGTTCGCGGCGACGGATGTGGCGCGTGCGAAGCAGTTTTATGCTGCCGTATTTGGCTGGAGATTCGAGGATTGGGGACCCGACTACATCAGCTTCGACGCGGCGAACGCCGGCGTGCAGGGAGGGTTTCGCACGGCCAAGCCGGAAGAGGTTCGCGGCGATGCTGCGCCCCTGGTCGTGCTTTACTCCAAAGATTTGAAGGCCACAGAAGCGGCGATTGTTGCAGCTGGCGGGAAGGTTGTGGTGCCGACGTTCGAGTATCCCGGCGGACGGCGATTCCATTTCTCCGATGGAGCGGGCAATGTGTTGGCAGTCTGGTCGGAGTGAAAAGGCAGGGACCAGGGAGTAGCCAATAGCCAATAGGGAAAAGGCCCGCGGCTGAGCGTGCGAGCGGCTCGCACGCTCAGGCTAAGTGCTTCTTGAGGAATTCGAGTGAGCGCTGCCGGGCTTGTTTCGCCGCGGCGGCGTTGTAGCTGGGGCGCGGGTCGCAGTTGAAGGCGTGGCCGGCGTCGTACCAGAAGATTTCAACTTCAGGGTGCGCGGAGTGGACCTTCTCGACTTCGGCGGCGGGAATGTGTGTGTCCTCGCGGCCAAAGTGGAGCATGACCGGGCAAGCGGGTTTCTCTCCGGCGTAGTTGCCGATGCGGCCGCCGTAGTAGCCGACGGCCGCAGTCGGCTCAAGGCGCGTGGCGGAGAGCCAGGCAATGGTGCCACCAAGACAGTAGCCGATCACGCCGACCTTCTTGTGTGTTTCGCCAGCTGCAAATTCTATTGCCGCGGCAACGTCGATGATCGCTTTGTCGACGTCGAATTTTGGGAAAAGGCTCATTGCGGTTTGCATACTGGCCGGATCGTAGCCGAGTTCGATGCCGGGACTGATGCGGTCAAAGAGCGCGGGGGCGACGGCGAGGAAGCCGTCGCGCGCCCAGCCGTCGGCAATGGATCGGATGTGGGCGTTGACGCCAAAGATCTCCTGCACGACGATGAGGCCGGCGATGGGTTCGCCTGCGGGATGGGCGACATACGCACCGAACGAGTGCCCGTCGGCGGCACGGAGAGTTACAGAATCACTCATGGAGGGTTCTCCTCAAGAGATTCCAGTATCCATTGCGGGTGCGTCAGCGATCAAGCCGCGAGTGCCAAGAGCTCGGAGATTAGGATCGCGCCGTCCCACCCTTTCGCCTGCTTCAGCAGTCGAAAGGATGGGGCAACGTGGATTTATGGTGAGCGCGAAAGGGCGCAGACTAGTTCACGCGTGGCGGAAGCTGGCGAGGCTTGCGCGGGCCGAGATCCTCGCGCACCAGCGCGAGGCCGAGGAGCAAGCGCTCGAAGCTATCGGAAAGGCGCGCGAACAGGGGCGCTTCCTGCTCGTATTCGAATAAATTGAACTGGCTGACGATGAAGTAGCTCTCTTTGCCGGCGCGAATGAGCTCTTCGATGCTCGGTTGACGGCGGCGGAGACGACGGCTGGAACCGGTGACCTCGGGGTACATGCCGGCGACGAAGAGGGAATAGTCGCCGATGTATTTGCGCAGCGCGCGCTCGGCATCGAAGGAAGCAGCGGAGCCGTGGACGGGGTCGGCGGCGCGTTCCATCTCATCGAGCTGCTCGATGGGATGGCCGCTCGCATCGCGCAGGCTGTAGAGCTTGTCGGCCTGGGAGAACTCGCAGAGAATGCGCGCGACGTAGATGGTAAGGTCGGGATCGTGCAAACCCAACTTGCCTTCATAGGTGTTGCGCACGATCTGCTGGAAGAAGGGTTCGAGCGGATGAGGCTGGGCCTGCATACACACCTCCCAAGCGGAGACACGCGGTGAAGCCATCTCCGGTTGCCGAAGCGGCTGTGCGCGAACAGCCGAGTTCGCTGCCTAGTAGCCGCTGCTGTTCCGTTTGATGCTGCGCGGGGAAGACTCCGGTGGCGGCTCGATTCATAATTCTTTAACACTGAGCTTATCGGAAGAGTTGCGTTTGGCAAGAGGGCGAGCCAACTTTGTTGGCAGAGAAGGGGTTCGATTGCGAACGGCGGAAAAATGAAAGGGCAGCCGCCATGGGCTGCCCTTGAGCGCGGCAATGATGCGCCGCTAGACGGTGGCCGGGGTGCGCTGTTCAAGCTCGGCCAGGCGCTTGGCAAGCAGGGATTCGAGCTTGACCAGTGCGGCAGTGAAGCCCTCGATGCCTTCCTTGAGCTTGTCGTTGGCCATTCGATCCGCAGCGTGCATGCGGTCAAAGGTGGCTTTGTCGACAGCGATTCTTTCGATCACCATCGCCTTTGTGTTTGCGGGATCGAGCTTGCGCGGCAGATCGGCCTGGGTGGATTCGAGCTCGGCAAGCAGTTGCGGCGAGATAGTGAGGAGATCGCATCCGGCGAGCTCAGTGATTTCGCCGATGTTGCGGAAGCTGGCACCCATGACGACGGTCTTGTAGCCGAATTTCTTGAAGTAGTTGTAGATGCGCGTGACCGATTGAACGCCGGGATCTTCGGCGCCCTGGAAGTCTTTGCCGGTGTCTTTCTTGTACCAATCGAGAATGCGGCCGACGAAGGGTGAGATGAGGGTGACGCCCGCATCTGCGGCGGCGATGGCCTGATGGATGCCGAAGAGCAGCGTCAGATTGCAGTGGATGCCGTCTTTCTCGAGGACTTCGGCGGCGCGGATGCCCTCCCACGTGGAGGCGATCTTGATAAGGACGCGCTCGCGGCCAATGCCTTCCTTGCGGTACATCTCGATGATGTCGCGCGCCATTTCGATGGTCTTCGCGGTGTCATAGGAGAGGCGCGCGTCCACTTCTGTGGAGACGCGGCCGGGGATGATCGCAAGGATCTTCTTGCCGAAGGCTACGGCCAAGCGCTTGAACGCGAGGTTGGCGACGTCCTTGTCGCTGGCGCTGTCGCCGAGGTCTTTGTGCGCCTGCGTCAGCACGTCGTCGACGATGGGCTGGTACTGTGGCATCTGCGCCGCCGCGGTGATGAGAGAAGGGTTGGTGGTGGCGTCCTGGGGATGAAACTTCTCCATCGCCTCCATGTCGCCGGTGTCGGCCACGACGACGGTGAACTTGCGCAGCTGTTCCAAAAGATTTGGCATGATTCCTCCAGCGGGGAAGCGGGGATTCGACTCGTTTCCTACGCGACCAGTGTACCTCTTCTCTATTAAGATGCGCTGAACGCGGGGTGGGTGCGCCGCCCGCGAGCTACTCCGCTTCAACAGTGTTTAGGAGAGTACCGAGACCGGGAATGGTGACTTCAACATGGTCGCCAGCTTTGAGCGGGGCAATGCCGGAGGGCGTTCCCGTGAGGAGCAGATCGCCGGGCTCGAGCGTGAAGACGGATGTGATGAAGGCGAGAAGCTCGCGGAGCGAAAAAATAAAGTCAAGAGTGGATCCGTGCTGGCGGCGCTCGCCGTTGAGATGCGTTTCGATGGTGAGACCGGCGTCGAGATCGAGCTCATCGCTGACGATGGGGCCGACGGGGCAAAAAGTGTCAAAACCCTTGGCGCGCGTCCACTGATCGTCTTTATTTTGCAGGTCGCGTGCGGTGACATCGTTGGCGAGCGTGAAGCCGCGGACGACGTCGCGCCAGTTGGCGTCCGACTTGAGGTTGCGCGCGCGGCGGCCGATGACAACGGCGAGCTCGCCTTCAAAATCGACGCGCTGAGAAATTGCGGGCATGCGAATGACGCCGACGGGGGCGAGCAAAGACGAGGGCGGCTTGAGGAAGATCAGCGGTTCCGTTGGCATCTCGTTGCCGAGTTCGCGGACGTGCGCACGATAGTTGCGGCCGACGCAGACGATTTTGGATGGAGTGACGGGAGGCAGGAGTTGAGCGGCCGATAGCAGCATGGGCTGCAACCCGAGGGCAGGGGAACGACCGTGCTTGAGTCGAAATGCGAGATCTTCCTCGGGTGGCTCGACCAGGTGCGCGATCCACAATTCACCGTTGCGGTCTTCGACTGCGCCGTAGTGAGTTTGGCCATTGAGATTGAAGCGGCAATACTTCATCGAGAAGACTGCCTCCAGCAGAAGTTTCTCATCCCGAGTTCTGTGTTCACTAGATCGAACCCTTCCCGGCGCGCAATGTTGAAAACAAGTTGTTTGATTTCAATGACTTGACGAGCAATCGCGCGATGTGAGTTTTTGCGCTCACTCGCGTTGATTCTAAAAGGGTTGTTGGGCATAAACGCGACGCGATTTGCCGCATTTTGCCGATAGCTTTGAAGTCGATTTATTGATTCTAAACGAGTTAAATGGCGAAGATCAGGCGAAACATCCCAAATTTTTTTATTTAATAATTTCTCGGGAGAGAACAAGGGGGTTGATCGAGCTCGCAAAGGCGGCGGGGCGAATCTGGAGTCGAAATGTCGCGGATGGTTTCGCATATAAATCAAGGATAGCTACTGGCGAGAAATAATCGGCAAACTTGGCAAAGAAATCTTGCGCAATCTTCTCAATGGTTTGCGCAGGAAAGTCACAAGTGGGGGACTTGACATCGAACGCCGCTGGAAGCCGGTCCAGCCTGTCACCGGCAGTTTAAGGGAGAGGATTTACCTTGCACTTGATGAGGTCTGGCGTTTGAGGTTCTACAGGCGCTTGAGAGCCAGTTTGACGAGCGACTCCTCCGAAGAACGTTGCTGATCGGGGCTCTTTGCGTTGTTGACCGTCATAACGATGACACTATTGCCCTGCTTCACCGACAACGTCCAAATGTTTTGCATGCCAGAAAAAGACGCCGCGTCACCGATTCCGCCGACATCCGTCTTGGTGATCCCGGGTACGGACATCGTAATTCGCGCCCACGCTGACGCATCGCGCAGCACGATGCTCACTCCCTGTTGGCTGCCCTTCCACATGCAACCGGTTGTGCCGAGTGGCATGGGCGAAACCGGGTTACCGAGCACTTGGGCGATTTCTTGCACGGTTAGCAGGTTGCACGGTTCCGTGGCACTCGCACCCATGGGCATCGCGGCCAATAGCCCGAATGCCAAAACCGCTCCCCAACGACGCGCTGATGAATTCATGGTGAACCTCCCTCGCGTCACGGATTTTAGCACTCAGAGGATTCCTGCGGAAAAGCAAAGAGCCGATGGCGCTCCAGACCGTCAACCTGGATTTTGTGGCTGACAATGCCGGTGACACGCTTTGCCAAAGCCACCAGCAACTGCACATCGATTTCGGCTTTGTGACTCTCCTGAAATACGATTAACAAGCAAATCGAAAGTGGGGCGCGGAAACTTGAAAGGGAATAAGGCAACGCAGCTTAAGCAGTGCGCGGTGACAACGGGATTTGTTTTGGCTCTCGCCGTACCCAGCTGTGGAGGGTTGAAAGCCCAAAACGTAAGCTGGCCGGCCTATGGCGGTGCTGACGGCGATCATTACTCGCGACTCAGCCAAATGAATCGCGCCAACGTTCATCGCCTGAGGCGGGCATGGGTCTTCGACACCGGCGAGAAGGGCAATATCGAGACCAACCCGATCGTTATCGGCCACACGCTTTACGCAACCACGCCCAGCCAGAAAGTCATCGCCCTCGATGCCGCTACCGGCAAGCTCAAG
>Ga0326728_10024393_pt1 | contig 10963 bp, 3 predicted proteins | sample MB3enrmetagenome_FD_207602 | JGI IMG/M metagenome (GOLD analysis project Ga0326728, IMG submission 207602) | Lab enriched peat soil microbial communities from McLean, Ithaca, NY, United States - MB31MN | ecosystem: Environmental > Terrestrial > Soil > Wetlands > Peat | place: USA: New York...
TTTGCTGAAACTCCAGTAGTGGATCAATGTCCTGGGTCCAATAAGCAGAGCCGGCGAAGATGTGTGCCGATTTTTCGATCCGTATTGCCAACTCGCCCGCGCGTTCGTCGGACGCTGCCTGCAGGGCCAAGCCGAGCAGGGTGGCGCCATAGTTGGAAAGCGAGACGCGGCTTCGCCAAACTTGATCGAGCAACCTGCGATCGGGTTTGTCGAGGGTGATGGCATAGAGCATATAGGCTTGCAGGTCGGGCCGCATATGCGCCCCGAAATTGTCGATCAGCCACTTCCTCCCTCGCTCCAGCGCGCTACGATCCACGCGATACCCGGCGGCGCGCGCCTGGCTTAACCCCGCCACCACATACGCCGTCATAAAGGGATGATCCGCATCGTCTTCCCACCAGCCCCAGGCGCCGCTGGAATGTTGGAATTTGTAAAGCCGCGCCAGCCCGGCGGCAACTTTCTTTCTCAACGCCGCCGGATCGACGTCTGACTTTATGCCAAGCTGCTTCATCGCCGTGGTGACGACAATGTTGGGGACGAAGCTTGACATGGTCTGCTCCGTGCAACCCCAGGGATAGCTGGTGAGGTAGTTAAGCCCTTCGACCACCGTTGCTGCCAGGGAGGGGGCAATTTGAATCGTGATCTTCCGCGTCTGGGGATCGCTGTCAGCCGGAAAGGCCACGGCCTCTGTGTGGCCGGCAGTCGTCAAGCGCAAGATTCCACTGTTGCCCACACGCAGTTTTACTCCCATGGGATGCACTGGGAGGGTAGTTTCAATAGCATCCGACTCTTCATGGGTGAGGGCCTTGGCTGTGAGTTTCGCACTGCCCACGGCGGTTGCCCGCACCAACCAGCTCACCGGCACGTCACCGCCGCTCGGCACGTCGATCTCCCGCGTGGTGCCGCTCACCACGTCGAGCCCCTCGACATCCAGCGACACGCGCGCCTTTTTGGCATTGGGCAGATAATTGTGTACGGTGGCGGAAATCGTGGCCTCATCGCCGGTCCGCAGAAAGCGGGGCGTGGACAGTCGCAACAAAACATTCTTCCTTGCCACGACTTGATTGACGGTGGCGCCCACATCGGTGTCTTCCGTCACCCCGCGCGCCGTGGTTCTCCACGTGGTGAGAGTGTCGGGAATGTGAAAGTGAACTTGCGCCTCGCCTTTCTGGTCAGTTTGCACATCCGCCACCCAGTAAGCCGTATCGGGAAAATCCCTTCGCACTCGAGGCTCGACAAAAGCATCCGCAGCGGGCTGAGCCCCGGGCGGGGCGCCGGGTATGCCACCCATAACGCCACCCAAAACTCCGCCCATGACTCCGCCCACCATGGGCCCAGCCACCCCGCTGCCCGCTGCGTCTGAGAACCAAAAGTACAGCGAGGTCGGGGTCCCAAGGTGCGTGCTCCGGCGTGGATAGAAGTCCGCCAGCATGTCCGTCATTGCCTCAGCCCTCAGAGCGTATATTGCTTCATCCACGACGCCGAGACTCAAATCTACACTTACCGGTTTTCCTTCCAAAGTGGCGGTGCGAAGCGCCACGGTGGCTTCTTCGCCCGGCTCAAAGAGTCCTTGGGAAGGCTCCACGGCAATCTTCAGGCTGTGTTGGAAGGATGCAACGGTGATGTCGTTGCTCCGCTCGTTTGACCAGTAGGGCTGGCCGTTCTGGATGGCCACGGCGTGAACAAAAAAGTTGGGGGCGTAGTCAGGCTTGATCGGAACCTTCAATTCTCCGGTTGGCCCGATGGCATCCACTTCGAAGGAGTTGAGGATGGTCCCCGCCTCGACGGTCACGAAATAGTGGAGATTTTCCTTCTCACTTGTCAGAAACACTCGCGCCGTGTCGCCGGGCGCGTAAGTCCTGGCGTCTGTCCAAACCGCGATGGGGAATTGCCGGGCGAGAGCATATTGGTCAGGCTTTCCTCCGAGAACGACCAGCCGTGTGGCCGCCTGGACCTCGCGTCCATGACGGTCGGTCGCAACGACGCGAACGCGGTAGCTCCCTGGTTCCTCCAGATGCAGCAATGCCCGAGCCTTGCCATCTCCAGCCGTGCTCCCGGCAATAACGGGACCAGGGAAATTTCTGTAGTCCTTGCCGTCGTACCGCGTCAATTCAACATGAAAGGGCGTGGCTACCGGCTGGCCATCGACGTCGGTGGCAGCGACATCTACCGGAATCGCATCGCTCGGCAAGAAAACAAACCGCTTCTGAGATGCGTCCAGGCGAAAGTTGGCGTACGACGCATGCACGCTCGTGCTGCCGGTGGTAACCCGCCCGGTTTCGTCCGTAACCCGCGCCTCAATCCCAATGTCCTGATCGCATTTGGTGTTAGATGCCTCAGTTGCGAACTTGAAGCTGAATTCCCCCCTTTCGTCCAAAATGGCGGAACCGCTGGCGAGAGCAGGAAGGCCCGGGGCCGGATCGGGGCCGCAACGACCCCAACCACGCTCATACCCGAGCGCATCAATGTTGGGCACGAAACTGTTTCTCGCCTGCACCGAGTAGTCCACCCGCCCAGAGTTGAGGGGCTGGCCAAAATAGTAGCGAGCCTCTATGGTGACGTTCACCGAGCCACCTTGCGCGATTCGGTATTTCTCGGCGACCACTCGCACCTTGACCTCGGGTTTCTTGTACTCCTCCACGTCGAACACTGCGGTTCCGTGCGTATAGTGTGGCTGGGCCGGGCCGAACGTCACTTCCTTGCCGGCGTTTCCTGGCTTCTTGGAGTCGATCAGCAGGTAGTAAGCGCCCAGTTTGGCGTCGAGCGGCAACACGACCTCACCGGACACGGTCCCCATCTTGGAGGTGCGAAGTTCTTGTTCACTCAGAACGTCAGCCGAGGCATTCGTGACAGTGAGTTTCAAGGGTACGTCCTTCGGTATCTCCAACGAGTTCGCCTTCGGGTCACGGAATATCCCCTTGAAATGGACCGTATCCCCGGGGCGGTAAATCGGCCGATCGGTGTAAACGCTGGCCAAGCCCGGCTCCTGCTCACGCTCCGTTGGAGGTCCAAATTCGATTGCGGCCACGTCATCGCCCCGCGTGGCGATCAGCACGCCGCTGCTTGCCAAATCCGCGTGCACCTCGGCCAGACCGCTTTGATCGGTGCGGACATGCCCTTCCCTGGCGCCGCTTGCAGCAACGTCGCAGTCGGGCACCGGAGCGCCGGTCCGGCGGTCCGCCGCGAAGAGGTGGGTAACCCCGCGGGAAGAACGAGTGAGCAGGACGAGGTCAGAAACGAAGACGACGGTATAAGCGCGCAGGGTGCCCTGGCTTGCTTCGATGAGATACAGGCCGGTTTCTCTAACCGGTACGGCGAGGTTCATCCCATCGTAGAATTTGGTGTGCGCGCGCTGTTGTGGCGTCGGAGCCCAGAACAGCAGTGCAGGAGTCGGCGTGAGCGCTACGTCCCATTGGGCCGCAAGTCTTGTTTCTTTCACCAAGCTCGGAATGCGCTCATCCAAGGGTTTGAGGTCATGGAAGGACGATCCAGGAAAACCCGGGGGGAGGTTCTGAAACGTCGGCGCGTTCTTGTCTGTGAGGATTCTGAGCAGTCGCACCGGATCGAGGCAGCGATAAGCACGCAGGGAGAGTCGATCGAAGCCCGCTGTCCAGATGTTCACCTCCGGCTGAGTTCCAGACGCGACGGTCTGGTTGCTGGCAATCTGGATCCACTGCAGCTTCTGGTCCATGGCAGAGGTAGTCCGGGCCACCATGGCGATAAGGAAGGCAAGTATCAGAACGAGTCGCCGCATGGACACCCCCAAGGAAACGGAGTGAGTTCATCAAAACGTCGCCAACAAGATACGCGCCGCCCGGAAATAAAGCTACTGAGGGGGCAAGAGAAAGATGCCAGGGGCCACGTTTACCGGTATTTCCGCTGGGAGGAAAACAGTGAACGTGGTGCCTGTTTTCTTTTCTGACCGCATGGGACAAAGTAGCCCGTATAACGTTTCGTCTGTGCGCGGTTTCCAATGGCACGTGGGGGAATAGGGGCTGGGCGTTCGGAGTTAGGGATTCGTCGAAAGATGACTGACAACTGACCCCTGACGACCGTTTTCCCGCGAAGAGGGGATCGGACCCGGATTTAGTTATTGCCTCACCGCGTCATTGGCTCATTTAAAGAGAAGCGCAGCCCCCGTCTATCTCTCAACCTTTGAACTTACAGAATTGTCGGACTCTGTGTCGGCTGGGGAGGGTGCCGGCAAAAAGCATGTCAAAAAGCAGGCCTAGCTTGTAACTTATTGAAAACAAGCCAGAAAGGAATATATTGCGCCCCAGTTCGCGCCTAAATTAATGAAAACAAGGAAGATACAATACGTTGTCAACCATAATAACTTGGTTATGAGCGGGGATTGGTGGGGAGTATCGGAATATCCACAATCAAGTCCAGAGCTCTGGCCCTGTGATGAACCTTTGCCCACCCTTCGAAAATTGTTTTGGCAGCGATAGGAAGAATTTACGTTCGCACCTATTGACACGCGTATGGGGCGAGGGGCTAGTGTATGAAGTAGGCAGTAGGCAGAAGGCAGTAAACAGAAAGCAGTAAGCAGTGGGCCGCGACCTTTGCCACAGATCAAAGTTTTTCCGCAGCCTGTAAAGCCGGCCGTGACGAAGAGCCGCCCGCCTTCCCCCGACTGCCTTCTGCCAACTGCCTACGGTTCTTCCGCGGGCAGGAAGGTGTGAATGAAGCTCGACTCTTATCAAACGAACGGCTTTTATGACGAAGTGTTCGACGCTGACGGCAAAGCGCGCGCGGAGGCTCGCCTGCTGCTGGAGACCATTGAATCGCTCGAAGACGGTGAACTGCTGCGGTGCCAGCGCGCCGCGGAAACCATCCTCCTCCAGATGGGCATCACCTTTAATGTTTACGGAGATTCGGCGGGCACGGAACGCATTTTCCCCTTCGACCTGATTCCCCGCATCGTGCGCGCCGAGGAATGGGATTGGATCGAGCGCGGCCTCAAGCAGCGCATCCACGCGCTCAATGAGTTTATCGACGACATTTACCACGACCAGAAAATCCTCAAAGACAAAATAATCCCTGAGGAGATCATCCATTCCGCGGCGTTTTACCGCCCCCAGTGCCGCGGCATCAACCCTCCGGGCAGAGTCTGGTGCCACATCACCGGCACGGATCTGGTTCGCCACGGCGATGGCCAAATCTACGTCCTGGAAGACAACCTGCGCGTGCCCTCGGGCGTCTCCTACGTCCTCGAGAACCGCGACCTGATGAAGCGGACTTTCCCCCGCGTGTTTGCGGGCCTGCACGTGCGCCCGGTTGACATTTACCCCTCCAGGCTTCTCGAGACCTTGGAAGCCATTGCGCCACCCCGCGCGGCTGACAATCCTACGGTGGTGTTGCTTACACCGGGCATGTACAACTCCGCCTATTTCGAGCACAGTTTTCTGGCGCAACGCATGGGGGTTCAATTGGTGGAGGGCCGCGACCTGGTGGTGCAGGACGGCTGGGTCTGCATGCGCACCACAAAAGGTCTGCGCCGCGTGGACGTCATCTACCGCCGCATTGATGATGACTTCCTGGACCCCGAGGCCTTTCGTCCAGACTCTCTATTGGGAGTCCCAGGCCTCGTGGACGTTTACCGAGCGGGCCATGTATCTCTGGCCAACGCCCCGGGCAATGGGGTTGCCGACGACAAAGTGGTTTACGCCTACGTGCCAGAGATGATTCGATATTACGAAGGCGCTGACCCGATTTTGCCCAACGTTCCCACCTTCCTCTGCTGGAAGGACGCGGACCGCCAGCACGTGCTCCAAAACCTTGAAAAACTTGTGGTCAAATCCGCGAACGAGGCGGGCGGATACGGAATGCTGGTGGGACCGCACTCCACCGCTGCGCAGCGCGAGGAATTTGCGGCCAAAATCACCGCCAAGCCACGCAATTACATCGCGCAGCCCACGCTGGCCCTTTCGCGCGTTCCGACCTTGGTGGAAGATCATCTGGAAGGCCGCCACGTGGATTTGCGCCCTTACATTCTCTATGGCAAGGAGATTTATGTTCTGCCCGGCGGCTTGACGCGAGTGGCGCTGCGCCAGGGTTCGCTGGTGGTCAATTCATCGCAGGGCGGAGGCAGCAAGGACACCTGGGTTCTCGCGCCCACGGAGAAGGGAGCCGCCAATGAGTAATGGAACCGCGCCGCTGCTGAGCCGGGCGGCCGACGCCGTTTACTGGATGGCGCGTTACATCGAGCGGGCGGAGAATGTGGCGCGCTTCATTGACGTCAACCTGCACCTGCAACTCGATCTGCCGCTTGAACCCGCCCACCAGTGGCAACCCTTGATTGACACCAGCGGCGACGCCGAGATTTATCGCGAGCGCCACGGCAAGGCCAAGAAGGCTACGGTTATCAAGTTTCTGGTCTGGGACACGACAAACCTGAATTCCATTTCTTCGTGCCTGCGCGCCGCCCGGGAGAACGCCCGCTCCATCCGCGAAATCATTTCCTCGGAGATGTGGGAGCAGGTCAACAGCATGTACCTGAGGATTCAATCGCAGAGGGCGATCGCCGAGTCGGAACGCCTGGCGGAGATTCTACGGGGCATCCGCCTGGGCTGCCACATGTTTGAGGGAATTACCAACGCCACCATGAGTCACAATGAAGCGTGGCATTTCCTTCGCCTGGGCCGGCGGTTAGAGCGCGCAGACAAGACGTCGCGAATCCTGGATGTGAAGTACTTTATGCTGCTGCCCTCGGCCAATGCCATCGGCACCCCCTACGATGACATCCACTGGTCGGCGGTTTTGAAATCGGTCAGCGGTTTTGAGATGTATCGCAAGAAACATGGGCGAATTACCCCTCGCGACATCGTGGATTTCCTGGTGCTTGACCTTGAGTTCCCCCGTGCCATTCGCCACTGCCTGCGCGGAGCCGATGAATCGTTGCACGCGATCACCGGCACACCCATGGGGTCGTGCGCTTATCCCGCGGAGCGCTCGCTGGCCCCCCTCCGCGCGGAACTCGATTACATTTCCGTGGATAGGATTATCAGCCAGGGTCTCCACGAGTACCTGGATGCCTTGCAGGCCCGGATGAACACCATCGACGACAATCTGGCCCTCGACTTCTTCGCTGGCGAGCCCGCCACCCAGTCTGCCTCGGCGGGAGGCAATTCGTAATGGGTATCCGGGTAGGGCTCTACCACAAAACGACCTATGAATACGACCGCCTGGTAACCCTTTCGCCACAAATCGTCCGCTTGCGCCCTGCGCCGCACACGCGCACTCCGGTCACCAGCTTTTCACTGCGCATCGAGCCCAAGGAGCACTTCATCAATTGGCAGCAGGATCCGCAGGGGAATTTCCTGGCGCGGCTGGTGTTTCCCAAACAAACTCGGCGCTTTTCGCTGGAAGTGGACTTGGTTGCCGAGATGACGGTCATCAACCCCTTCGATTTCTTCCTCGAACCTTATGCGGAAAAATTCCCTTTTCGTTACGAGACCTGGGAGCAGCACGAGCTGGAGCCGTTTCTGAAGCCATCGCCCGCCGGGCCGCGCCTGGAAGCGCTTCTGGCCTCCATTGACCGGAGCCCCAGGGCTTCGGTGGAGTTCCTCGTCAACCTCAACCAGCGATTGCAGCGTGAAATTCGCTACCTGATTCGGACGGAGCCGGGCGTGCAGACTGCTGAGGAGACCCTAGAGCATGCCAGTGGGTCCTGCCGCGATACGGGCTGGCTGCTGGTTGAGCTGCTTCGCCACTTGGGCTTGGCGGCGCGATTTGTTTCCGGCTACCTGATTCAACTCAAACCGGATGTGAAGGCGCTTGAGGGTCCAGTGGGCCCGTCCGAGGATTTCACTGACCTGCACGCGTGGGCGGAAGTTTACCTTCCCGGAGCGGGATGGGTCGGACTGGATCCCACTTCCGGCTTGTTTGCAGGTGAGGGGCACATTCCATTGGCGGCGACCCCCGAGCCGCGCTCCGCGGCGCCGGTCACCGGGTTGGTCAGCCCCAGCAAAGTGGAATTTCACCACGAAATGCGGGTGACGCGCCTTCTCGAGCCCGCCCGCGTCACCAAGCCTTACACGGAGGATCAGTGGCAGCAGCTTTACCAACTGGGAGAGCGCATTGACCAGGAACTGGTTGCCTGCGACGTCCGCCTGACCATGGGTGGTGAGCCCACTTTCGTTTCCATCGACGACATGGATGGGGAGGAGTGGAACACCGCCGCACTGGGACCGGCCAAACAGCGCATGGCGGGCGAGCTTCTCCTCCGCTTGCGCGAGCAATTTGGCAAGGGAGGTCTTCTCCACTACGGGCAGGGCAAGTGGTATCCCGGCGAGCCGCTGCCCCGCTGGACCTACTCGTGTTATTGGCGAACTGACGGCGCCCCCCTCTGGAACGATCCGAGCCTGCTTGCCGAAACTGGTCGCGACTACGGTTTCGGAGTCAATGCGGCGCGGCAGTTTGCGCGGGAACTGGCCCGAAGGCTGGAAGTCGGCCCCCAGTTTGTCATCAACGCCTACGAGGACCCGCTCGCCTATGTCCTGAGAGAGCGCCAGCTCCCGGCGAATGTGGACCCGCTCGACAACAAACTTGACGATCCCCTGGAGCGCCAGAAGCTCCGGCAAGTGTTTGAGCGAGGTCTTGGCCAGCCCGCGGGTTACGTGCTGCCCCTGAAGCGGGCGGAAGGGAAAAGCGGTCCCGAATGGCAGAGTTGCTCGTGGACGTTGCGCTCCGAGCACCTTTACTTGCTCCCTGGAAATTCTCCGGTGGGTCTCCGCCTGCCGCTCGAAACCCTCATCTGGGAGCCTGCCGAGCAGAAGCAAAAGGTTGTGGAAGTCGATCCCACGGCGCGCACCGGTCCTCTACCAGTCCCCATCCGACAGGGTCAAGTAGATCAAAAACCCGTGGAGTTTGTGGTACAACGTAGTGCCCCAGCGCAGCCCTTACCTTCTCCCGCCGACCTACCGAGTACGGTCGTGCGGACGGCCCTGACAGTGGAGCCGCGCGAGGGCAGGCTGTGGGTGTTCATTCCGCCCGTGGAATCGACGGAAGACTATATCGACATGCTCGCCGCCGTTGAGGACACCGCCGCGAAGCTCCAGATGCCGGTCTTGATTGAGGGCTATCCGCCGCCTCACGACGCCCGCCTGCGGCACATCAAGCTCACTCCCGACCCCGGCGTGCTGGAGGTGAACATTCATCCCGCCGCCAATTGGCGCGAGTTGGTGGAAAACACCAACACCCTTTATGAGCAGGTGCAGTTGAGCCGTCTGGGGACGGAAAAGTTCATGCTCGACGGCCGCCACACCGGCACGGGGGGCGGGAACCACCTGGTCTTGGGCGGACCCACGCCCGCGGACAGTCCCTTTCTGCGGCGTCCCGACCTCTTGAAGAGCCTTGTGGGATACTGGCTCAATCATCCTTCCCTCTCGTATCTCTTTTCCAGCGTTTTCATCGGCCCCACCAGCCAGGCTCCACGCGTGGATGAAACCCGCGCCGACGCCGTCTACGAATTGGAAATCGCCTTCAGTCTCTTGAATGGCAGCAAGGACGGCACGTGCCCGCCCTGGATGGTTGACCGCATCTTCCGGAACCTTCTGGTGGACGTAACCGGCAACACGCACCGCGCGGAGTTTTGCATCGACAAGCTCTATTCTCCCGACACGGCCACGGGGCGGCTGGGCCTGGTGGAACTCCGCTCGTTTGAAATGCCGCCGCACGCGCGCATGAGCCTGGCGCAACAATTGCTGGTCCGCGCGCTGGTGGCCTGGTTCTGGCGCCACCCTTACGAGGAGAAGCCGATTCGTTGGGGCACTCGCCTGCACGATCGCTTTCTTCTTCCCTACTTTGTGCAGCAGGATTTTGGCTACGTCCTGAACGATTTGCGCCGCGCCGGTTACCCTCTGGAGGCCGCGTGGTTCGCTCCCCAATGGGAGTTTCGTTTTCCAGCGTGTGGCGAGGTGTGTTACGAAGGGGTCACGATTGAACTCCGCCAGGCCATCGAGCCGTGGTACGTGTTGGGAGAAGAACCCGGCGCGGGCGGCACAACGCGGTACGTGGATTCCTCCGTGGAGCGCATTCAGGTGCGCGCGCAGGGCTTGGTGAGCGAGCGGTTTGCCCTCGCCTGCAACGGCCGGCGATTGCCCCTTCAGGCCACGGGCACGCAGGGCGACTTGGTGTGCGGCGTGCGGTTTCGCGCCTGGCAGCCGCCGCACTGCCTGCATCCCACCATCCCCGTGCACACGCCTTTGATCGTCGAGTTGATTGACATCGCCGCCCAGCGGCCGATGGGAGGATGCACGTACTACGTGGCGCATCCCGGTGGGCGCAACTATGAGACTTTTCCCGTAAACTCCAACGAGGCCGAGGCCCGCCGCCGAGCGCGCTTTTATCCCATCGGTCACACGCCGGACCTGAAGTCCGTGCCACCGGTCGAAGAGAATCCGGATTTCCCCGCCACCTTGGATCTGCGCCGGAAGACGTAGCACGTGCATCCTGATCCGGCCAGGTACCCAATTTGCATAATTTCCGAGTGCAATCGCCCAGACCTTTGGACTTGATTGTGGATATTCCGATAATCCCCGAAGTTCCCCGCAACTCGGCGAGTTCGGTAACTCCCACGCCTTGAGGAGTCGCCCGGCTGAAGCGCGACATATTGTCCGCCCCATGAACGACAAATTGTCCCTGTTCCGCAAATCTTGTCCTGGAATGCCAAAATGTCCCCCTGCCTCGGCTCTTGTTCTGTAGGGCGGCAGCACTGGGGGCTCGGCCGGTCGAAAGAGTCTCATCTTCTCAGATGAAACCACCGATAACCGAAGCGGGATAGTGTGGGCCGCGCGCCTCGAGGACAACCGCTGAGTCATAGCGCGGGCTTCCTGCCCGGATCCCGTCACGGCCAGGATGGCCGTGCCACGATGCGTGGCACGGGCGGCCTGTCCCGTCTTAGTGGCAGGTTGGGGCAGGGCGAGCGCAGTTCTGCCTCTTACGGGGAGGACGTACGGGC
>Ga0326728_10024395_pt1 | contig 10963 bp, 5 predicted proteins | sample MB3enrmetagenome_FD_207602 | JGI IMG/M metagenome (GOLD analysis project Ga0326728, IMG submission 207602) | Lab enriched peat soil microbial communities from McLean, Ithaca, NY, United States - MB31MN | ecosystem: Environmental > Terrestrial > Soil > Wetlands > Peat | place: USA: New York...
TTTGGCGGCGGGATGGGCGAGGAGGAGGGCTGGCCCGATGGCCGCTATGTCAAGGCCGGCGCCGATGCCGGCGAGGTCGCCCTCATCTCGGACGCCCTTGCCAACATCGAGCCCAAGCCCGAGGAATGGTTGAACAAGGACTTCCCCAAAATCGAGAAGGTCCGCTCGATTGCCGCCACCTTCCAGAAGCCTACCAACTCCTGGGAGTTGACTCGCGAGACCGAAACCGCCGAATGGAAACTGGCCGCGCCCAAGCCGGGCGAGCAACTCGACTCCTCCAAGACCTCCGGCCTGGCCAGCACGCTGGGCTCGCTGAGCTTCCTCGACGTGGCCATCGGCGCCAAACCCGCCGCTCTCGGCCTGGACAAGCCCACGGTGGTCACCCTCGGGACCTTCGACAACTTCTCCTACACGCTCAAGATCGGCCAGAAGACCAACGACAATTATCCGCTGACCCTGGCGGTCGCCGCGCTACTCCCCAAGGAGCGCACCCCGGGCAAGGAGGAAAAGGCCGCGGACAAAACCAAGCTGGACAAGGAATTCCAGGACAACCAGAAGAAACTCCAGGACAAGCTCACCCAGGAAAAGACCTGCGAACCCTGGACCTACCTGGTCTCCACCTGGACGGTCGAACCCCTGCTCAAGGAGCGTTCCCAGCTCATGGCGGAAAAGAAGGAAGAGCCCAAGAAGGAAGAGCCCAAGAAAGACCAGAAGCCCCTGGCCGCGGCCGCCGTCGCGCCGCCCAAACCGGCTGAGGCCGCGAAGCCTCCCCCCGCCCCCGTGGTCACCCCCGTGGTCAAGCCCGCCGACACCAACTCCGCGGCCAAGTGAGGAGAATTTGACCGCGGATCACGGATTGCACGGATAAATATCCGTGAAATCCGTGTAATCCGTGGTACTTGGCTCCCCGGCACTGAGCCGCCGGCCGGACCCTGATCCCCCGTCATCGCGGCGCCGACGTGAACAACGCGCGATGGATCGGCGTCGGATAAGGAACGTCCGGCCCCTTCGCCGCCGCCCACAAAACCCGGTTCAACGCGTCTTCGGGCGCCAGGTCATAAGCCCGGAAGTTCATCCGCGCCGACTCCTTGGCCCCGGGCGACTTGGCGGTGTTCTTGGCCGTCAGGTCCACGCGCGGCAGGAGCGAGGCGAACGGCGACACCTCCGCCCTCTTGCCAAAACAGTTGAACATCGGCGTCGCCCCGGCGTCGTATTGCGTAAGCGGCGGCAGGCCCAGGATGAGCTCGATCGTCCGCACCATGCTCGCCGTCGTGTAGAGCGTGCTGTCCACCGCCCCCCGCTTGCAGTACGGGCTGATCACCAGCCCCGCCGTCCGGTGCGCGTCCACGTGGTCCGGCCCATTTTGCGCGTCGTCCTCGATTATGAAAATCGCCATCTCCTTCCAGAAGCGGCTCCGCGTCGCCGCCTCCACGATCCGCCCCACCCCAAGGTCATTGCTCGCCACGCAAGCGTCCGGCGTAAAAGCCCCCGGACGCGTGCCTTGCGTGTGGTTTTCCCCCAGCGACATGATCGTGAACCGGGGCAGCACCCCGCCGCTCTCCTCCGCCTTTCGCAGGTCCTCGATCCAGTACCCCACGCGCTCCATGTCCCGCCCTCGGCCCCACCGCCCGCGGTTGGCCGAAGGCACCCGCGTCGCCCCCTCGCCATAGTTCTTGAAGCTTATCCCGTGCCGTTTGCACAGGTCCCATAAGTACCCGGCCGCCGGCGTCTCCATCTCCCAGTTGCCCGGAATGTGCCCGTGAGCCGAGTAGGACAGAATCCACGACCGTTGGTTGTAATCCGTGGCCATGGCCGCGTCGCACCAGCTATGGCCGTCCACGCTCACCTCGCCGTTGCAGTAAAGATTGTCCAGCAGCACATATTCCCGCGCCAGCTCGTGCTGGTTGGGGGTCACTTCCTCCCCATACATCGTCAGGCTCGGGTCCCCGTTCCCCGCTGGCCGCCCCTGGGCATCCCGGAAGTCCCCGAACACCTGGTCGTAGGTCCGGTTCTCTTTGATGATGTAAAGCACGTACTGGATCGGGCACGGCTCGCCCACTTTGTCCGGAATGACGGAATCGCTCCGGATGGGCGCCGCTTGGAATTGGCCCGGCGTGTAGGGCGAGTTGCGCCGCACCTGCTCCGTGTAGGCCGCCATCTCGGCCCCCGCCGGACGCCCGATGAACGAAACCGCCCCGGCGAACGTGCGCGCGATGTAGTCGAACGCCGGCGGCTTGTGCAGTCTCTCCGGTTTGGCCGTCGTCGGCGGCACGTTCGCCCGCGACGCCAGCCCCTTCCCGTTCGCCACGAACAACGTCTTGTTGTCCGCGCTCACCGCCACCGCCGTCGGATACCACCCCACCGGGATGAAGCCTTCCACCACCGACACCGATTCGCTGTTGCGCGCGCGCTCCTCCGAAGTCGAGTTCGAGATGTCCACCACCATCACGCAGTTGTTGTCCGCGTTCGCCACGAAGAGCGTCCGCCCATCCGGCGACACCGCCACCCCGTCGGGCGTGCTCCCTTCCGGCGAGTCCGGGTAGAGCGAGGTCGAGATGATCTCTCGCGTCCCCTCCGGCACCCGCCGGCTGGGGCTCGCCCCCGCTTCCCTCCTTTCGAGCCGCCGCGTCTGGATCACGTGGACCGTGTTGTCCCCCCCGCAAACCACGAACAGCCGCCCGTCCGGCGCCAGCGCCATGTCCGTCGGCCGCAGCCCCACCTCGAGGTCCCGCACCCGCCGCCCCCTTTCCGTATCGACCACGCTCACCGCCCCGCTGCCCCAATCGCTCACATACAAGTGCCGTTGGTCCGCCCCGAACACGCACGTGTGCGGGTGCAGCCCCACCGGGACCCTCCCCTCCAGCGCCAGCGTGCCCCCGTCCAGCACCCACACCTCATGATTGCCCTCGTTGCACACATAGACCTTGCCTGTCCTCGGGCTCACCGCAAGTCCCGCCAGGAACAGCCCCGTCTCCGCCTCCCCCGCCGGCGCCACCGAACGCTCCAGGCTCGCCCGCCCATCGGCATACTTGAACACATGGACCTTCCCCGAGTCCCCGCCCGACACGAAAAACTCCTTGCCGTCGTTGCCGAAGACCAATCCATTCCACGTCTCCCCCAGCGGCACGAACTGGGCCTCCTTCCGCCTGGCGATATCGATCAGCGTCACCCCGTGCTTCCCATACCCCCCATGAACCGCCACCAACCGCCGCTTGTCCGGCGAAACCACCAGCTTCAGCGCCAGGTCGCTCACCGGCACCTGCTCCCCGGCCGGCGTAATCCCCCAGCCATTGAACAGTAGGTTCTCATTCGGCCTGAGCCCCGCCTTCTGCCGAACCCCCGGCGCGTTCACCTCCTCCCCCGCTTGCCGGACCGCCTGCCCCTCCGCCCCGCTCAACCGCGCCGCCGCCCCCGCGACCATTAAAGCCCCCACAATGACTCTCGTTCGCTTCATGCCCCCATATTCCACCACTTCGCCCCGACCTCAAAGCCAAAACCTCGTGACAAAACCGTGACGCGAGCACTTCACTTTTTGGATTCCCCGGGGATTTGCCCGAAAACAGGCCATTCCCCGACGACACCAAATGATTTTGCTCCCATTATTCTGCCCCCATCATTTTGCCTTCACCGGGCCGCCCCGCCGCGCGCGCCTATCGGGCTGGGTGGGCGAGAGTTGCGCTGCCAGCCTTCTTTGCCTCAAATGTCCTCCGGAACTCGTCGGGCGCCAGGAGCAGCGACCGTGAGAACCCAACCTCCCGCAGATTGGGGAGGCGGCGCAGAAAGTCAATATCCTTGGTTTGGGCCGGAATCGTAAGGGTGCGCAAACGGTGCAGGTTGGTGAGCGCACCAAGCTCCATCAGCTTGTCGCAACCCTCGAGGAAAAGCGTTTCTAGCGGCAAATCTTGGATTGGACTGAGATCCGTGACCTGGGTTTGGGCAAGGCTCAGCCCGGTGATGGCCTTGCCACGCAGAGGGCGCAGATCAGTGACTTTGGTCGAATCGATATCGAGCCTGCCGAGCGCCATGAGAACCAAGGGTGTCAGGTCGCTCACCTGCGTGCCGTTCAACGCAAGAGACCTCAGCCCGGGCAATGACAGGGGGCGGAGATCGGAAACGGGCGAATTGTCCAGCCACAGGTCGGCTAGTCCCGTCAGGCGCGACAGGGGCGACAGGTCCTTGATGCGCGTGTTCCTCAAGTCGAGCGTCTCCAGGGGAAGATTCGTCAGGATGGAAAACTCGGTGAATGGTGTTTTCTGCAGCTCAAGACGCCCGATCGGTGCGCCCAGCACCGGCCGCAAGTCTGTGACCGATGTGCCAGTCAGATTCAGCCCTTTCAGCCGCATCGCCCGGAGCGGGCCGAGATCCTTAACCCTCGGGCAGTCCCACAGGCCAAGGTATTGCAGCCGCATCCCCTGCAACGGCCGTAGATCCCCGATCGCCTCGCTGCACGCAACATCCAGGTTTTCCAAACCCATGCCGGCCAAAGGAGCGAGACTGGTTACCGGGGAAGCGTTTAGACTAAGGTCTCTCAACGGCAGGCCCTTGAGTGGGGTGAGGTCCTCAAACCCCGTCACGTGACCCGCGAGGAGTCGCTCCAGCGGCATCCCGCGAAGCGCGGAGGGATTTTTGACCTTGGTATTTTCGAGCTCCAGACTGTTCAACGGAATGCCCCGCAGGGCGGATAGGTCGATGACCGGCGTGTCTTTGATGCAGAAATTGACCCGCCCGGAATCGTCGATCGTCAAAGCGCCGCCGAGTCGGGCCTGGTCCAATTGTTTCCGCCACCGCCGGTAAAACACGGTCCGCTGCGCCTCGTCCTGCGCCAGTACCCGCTTGAGCATGGCCCCGGCCTCCTCCTTTCGCCCTTGCTCGCGCATCGCTGATTCCAGCAGGGCCAGGCTGGATGGCGCCAAATCGCCCCGGCCCTGGTTATCCCGCAGAATGCGCGCACACACCGCCAAATTCCGCTCGGCCGGAACGTAGTCCGCCCTGAGCCCGAGCGCACGCTGGTAGGCCGCCCTGGCCTCCTCCACCCGCAGCAGCGACTCGAGAATGTTCCCCTCCACCGCCCAATACGCCGGTTGGCGCGGCATTTTCCGGAGGGCGTACCGCATGGGCGCCAGGGCCTCCTCAAACCGCTGCTGCGAGACCAAGGCCTGGGCCTTGTCGAAAAACACCGAGGCCGTGCCGCGCAATTCCCACCACATCATGGTCACCAGCGTGGCCGCCACCGCCAGAATGGCCGCGACCGATACCGCAACGGCAAACGATTTCTTGTGCCGCCTGACCCAGAGCCTCAGCAACGTGAGCGGACCGGGCAGTTGCGCCATGGTGGCGAAACCGTTCTGGTAGGCCGTAATGTCAGCTTCCAATTCCGCCACGCTCTGGTAACGCTCCTGCGGACGCACCGACAGGGCCTTCATCGCCACCGCGGACAAGGCCGCGGGCACCTTGCCACCCGGGCAATGCGCCAGCGCCAGCGGCGCCTTGCGCTCGCTGCCATCCGGCTCCAGCGTGCCAGCCCGATTGTAATACACCGGCGGCGCAATATAGCCCCGCCTGATCTTTTCCAAGGCCTCCGCGGCCGTCGTTCCCTCCGCGGGCGCTCGCAGCGTCAGCAGATTGTAAAGAATCCCGCCCAGGGCAAAGACGTCCGTCCGCGCGTCAATCTCGCCGACCTTCCCTTCCGCCTGCTCCGGCGCCATGAAATTGGGCGTCCCCATGACCTTGCCCTCCATGGTACAGGGCCGGTCACCGTCATGGGCGGAGGCGATGGGGGGCTGCTTGCCAGCATTACTTTCATGGCCACCAATCGTTCCAGGTTCCCATCCCTGGCCTCGAGGATGGCGCCCATGCCGCCGTGTGCCAGTTCCTTCCCAGGGCGATACATCCTGGACGGCTCAAGGTGCTCCGCGCCATCTGCGGGCGCGGGTTTGGCTGGGTCGGCTCCGCGCTCAGGCGAAGAAATCATACTTCCGCTCGAAACCCGCTACGCTGTGGGCGCCGACGGGAACCACCTCGCGGAATGCCCGGAGATGGTGCGCGGCCGGTTCGCTCAGCAGGCAACGCTGCCCCAGCGTCGCCGCCAGTTTTTCCATCCGAAACACAAAAACGACCTCTGCCCCGAGCAACTGCTCCTGCCCTTCGACCACCTCGTTGTTCACCGTGATGCTCCCGTAGTGCACCGCCAGTCGAAAAGCGGGACTCGCGGTCTTCTGCCGCGTCTCGAATTCCGCGATGGCCTGGGCGATGGCCTCGGTGGCTTGCCCCGGTTCCGGCCAGTAAGCAAAGTAACCATCCCCCGTGAAGTTCGCTATCGTCCCCCCAAACTGCTCCACCGTCTCCTTGCCGAACAGGAACCATCGGCCCACCAGTTGCGCCAATTCCTCGACCCGCAAGGCCTGGCAAAGACGGGTCGAACCCTCGATGTCGGCCACCAGCAGCCAATGGCTGGCCGTCCTGGAACTCTTGAGCGTCGGCAGGGTGGTTTCCGCGGACTCCGCCTTGCTCGCTGCCCGGCTCGCTTTGCGGAAGAGGAACCCGGTTCCCGCGATTTGAATGCCATCCCCGTCCTCCAACCTCACCGGTTGCCGGACCCGGTGACGATTCAGCAAGATGCCATTGCTGCTGCCCAGGTCCACCAACCAATGTTCCCCTCCCTGGACATGGATCAGACCATGACGGCGCGAAACCTCCGGGCCTTCCAGGACGAGCGTGTTCTTCGAGGAGCGCCCGATCGAACACACCCCCACCAGCGCGATCTGCTCGCCAGAACCGGTCTCCAGCCATGCCTGCATAACCCAAGACTGCCTGACCATTCAGGTCTGTTTCGGCTTGTCGCCGAAAGGTGTGCGCCTCCGCAGCCCCAAAGGCAAGGGAAAAACACGGTGGAAAAGGATGCGCCCCGAGCGCCTGCCGCCAGGTTGAACTCTGCGCACCCGAGCGAAGGACAAGCCGCTGGTCCGCCCACTGGGCGAGAGGTATGCTGCTCCCCGCCACCGGAGAGCCACGTGACGGGATTCCACGCTGAGACCGACGCCGAAGGCCGGTGGACCATCAACCGGGTCGCGCCGGAGCTTGTCGCCCGCCTGTCCGGCGAGGCAAAGCATCCGGACCATGGTTATGAGCACGAAGTCAGGTTGTCGCCTGCCCTGGTTATTTCAGGCACGGTCTTCGACGCGGCGACCCACGAGCCGATACCCCACTTCTCGATCACCTGCGGCTGGCCTGCAGTGCGTTACGGTGTCGCCAGTCCTCAATGGAGCACTTCACCGTTCCTGCCGATCCCGCCACCGGGGTGATGGACCTGGGCCAAGTCCCGCTCCAGCGGCTCCCGTGAGCGTTCAAAGTCTCACCCGGTAGAACATCGCTGAGGCGCTCGTTGCCGGCTGGTACGGCGTGCCGGCGATCGTGCCGGGCACGTCGGTGTACGGCCCCTCGGGCGAAGTAGCCTGCTGCAGCGTTCCCGCGGGCCAGTCGAGGGTGACGACCTCCTTCGGCGCCGAGATGGAGAGGGTCACGGCCCCTTGTTGCGCCACGTAGTAGTGGGCCTTGACCGTGGCCGGCGAGAGCGCCGTGCCGTAAATGGCCACTTCATCAATGCCGCCAGCGAAGAAGTCCGCCCAGCCCATGCCAGTGGCGCCGATGGCCCACTCCGCGCCAGTCACCGGCAGCGCGCCCACCTTGTCCGCCACCGACGCGATTTGCGCGCCGTTTCGGTACAGATTCCAATTCGTCCCGTCATACGTCCCTGCCAGATAGACCCAGCCATTGGTGCCGCCCAGGTCGCCGGTCGGAATGGCCGCCGTCGCGCCGTGGAACTTCGTGCCATCGGACGTGCCGATCGCATAATTGGCGCTGTTGTCCTGGATGCACAGAAAGACCTCGTTGCTGCTGAGCTGCGTGCCGCTCGAGAGAATCGGATAGAACGATGCGTCGTTCGTGTTGATGTCGTACACCGTGGGACTGGGCGGCCCGTGAGCGATGATGTACGCGGGGTCGTTTTGGGCCGCCGCCGGGTTAATCCAGGCCTCCAGCGTGATCTCGCCGGAGAAACTTAGCCCGGCCGGGTCGTTCAGGCTGACCCAGCTCGTGGCCCCATCGAGCGGCACTGCCGGGTTGGGCGAGGCGAAGCCCAGGCCGCTCGGCCCGCTAATCTCATTGGCCGTCATCACCAGGCTGCCGTTGGCCGCGAAGCCCAGCGAGCCGCTATTGGCTGCTGGGAGGTACGGCGGTTCGTTGAGGCGCAAATAGGTTTGCGGCATGGTCCGCTGCGGCGTCGAGGGCTGCCCGTCGTAAGCCGCTGTCAGGACCAGCGTTTCATAGTTGGTCGCCGGGTGCGCGTTGGTCCCGGCCATGTAGTGCGCCAGGATCTGGTCGGGCCGCAACAGGTAGCCGTTGTAAAAAGCTACTTCGGCCACGTCCCCCTCGAATTCCTCCCCCAGGCCCGACGCCAGATTATAAGAGCCGACGCAAAAATCCGCCGGCGGGTGGTTGGCCGGGTCTTCGGTGGGATTGGTGTTGGCCGCATAAACCGCCGAGCTGTTCGTGGCCACCGCCTCGCCGTCGATGTAGGCGGTTTGGATGCCGCTCCACGCCTCGGAACCGCTGGCCGATGGCCCCAGGTCAGTCTGGGGATCCCAGGTGATGACGAAATGTTGCCACTGACCCATGGTGTAGGGCTGGCCGGTAAGGACATCCTGGCCGCTGCTGCCAGCGCCCGAGTACATTCTGAACGTCCAGCCGATGCCCGACTCGCCCGGCACCGCCGGCGGCCCCTGGTAGGACGAATTGGGGTCGCGTTGATAAATGACCCACCCGGTCCGGTCGGCGATGCCATTGGCCACCCGGTTGTTGATCGGGGCCGGCCCGGGGTTCATCTGGTCCCCGGTCGGCCGGAACCACGCCTCCAGCGTAAACGGAACGCCCGCGTCCGGATTGTTCTCCTGCGTCCACGGAATCGAGGCGAAGGCGTTTCCGGTGCTGCTGATGTCGCGGTAGTGCCCGCTGTGGGAACCGCCGCTGCTTCGTCCCACCAGCGGGCTGCTTCCGGGATGCTTGACGGGCGGCGTATTGGTGCCAAAGCCGGCGCCTCGTAGATCGCCCAGGTTGATCATCGTGTCCGGCCCGGGCGACAGTTCGCCCAAGCGCAGATAAACGGTGGGATTGGCTGATTGGATCAGCGTGGGATAAGGCACGGCGCGGTTGGCGTTCGTGCCGTTCTGGTAATGGGCCAGAATCTGCGCGGCCGTTAGGTTGGTCGGATACCACGCAAACTCGTCGATCCCGCCCGAATAAGAGTCGGCCGAGGGCGGCACGCCGCTGGCGTTGTTGTAAGTGCCCAGCGACAGGGCGGCATCGTTCGTCGGGTCGTTCGCGACGTACCCCGGCTGCGTGCCGGTGCTGCCGCCGTTCCATACGTTGGTGGCCGTGGGCACACCGTTGAAATACGCCGTCAGCGTCGCATTGCTCAGGTTCCGCGGCTGGTAAACGAACACCACGTGCATCCATTGGCCGATGGCATAGGGCGTATTATTGGTGACCTCCAAGGCCCCGCTGCTTCCGTTGAAGTAGTTGTACATCCGGAAATCCCAGCCGATGCCTTCGTACCCGGACTTGCCCGCATACGTGCTGTCCGGGGCGCGCTGGAAGATCACCCAGCCCGTCCGGTTGGCCGCGTTGCCGGCGACCCGGTTGTTGACCGGGCACTGCCCGGCATTGATCTGATCGCTCACGGGGTAGAGCCAGGCCTCCACCGTGAAAGCCTGCGTGTTATCGGGATTCAGCGCGCCGTTGTACGGGATCATGCCCCAGGACGGCGCGGCCGTCGTCGAGCCGTCAACCGTGGAGAAAAACTGCGCATAGTCCGGGTCCCCCACGATCGCCCCCGGAAACGCGTGGACGTAAGCCGTGTTGGTGAGGTTGCCGGCCGCCCCCAGGCTGCCGCGGTTGTAATTGGTATTGCCCCTTGCCAGCGAATCACCGAACCGGTAGTAGCCCAGGGCCCCATCGCCCTGTACCACCGCCGGGTAAATGTCAGACGATGACACCGCGGCGCCATGGCCGTTCATGGCTGATACGATCAGGATAGCGGCAGCCGCCAGCGTGGTCGCGGGCAAATGCCAGGCAGACACTTTCGAGTGCATAGTTTAAGTCCTCCGATCAACAGGCCTCCCTGGACATTCGCAGCCAGGATTCTGCAGCCCCGCGGTCCTCAGTTTGCCGCAAGGCGCCCATAACCTTGACCCGTTTGTGTTACGGGCTTTTGACGGATAAGTTAATTATCCGTCACAATTAGTTGATGTCAAATGAAGCCCTCAAATCAGACGCCCGCCCGCGGCCTCTTCTTCTCCGCGCCCTCTCCGTCCTCCGCAGTAGCACTGCTACGGAGGATGGACGCGCCTCTGCGTCTTCCTTTGCCCTTCCGAGCCGCTCCCGGTGCCCCTCCCTGCCCGCCTCCCGCCCACTGAGAGCTGAAAGGTTTATCAACCTGGAGGAAATGGAGAGCCGCCCTCACCTATCCGAAGGCTCACCCCGTTGAACTCATTGTCTTGAGGTTCAGGTCGACTTGACTCCGTGTGGTCATGCCTGGTATGGCCGCCGTGACATAGTCCTTGGCGAGGACCCAGTTCAAGGCTTCCCGGTGGTCGGGTGCATCCCCGATCGTCGCCTCTCGATAGTTGGGGCTCTGGGTTTTCATGGCGATCAACCCGATCCCCTTGCGAAAGGCCTCGTGCATGGCCTCGGCAATCGCCCTTGGGCTCTTGTAGTTAAAGGCCACCACGGCGACATCATACAACTTGGACTCAGCCACGAAGTTCAGCCACTGCGCCTGTTCGCTGTGGGTGGTGACGCCGCACCATCGAATCTTGCCCTCCCCTTTCCATTTCAGCATGAGATCCGTCCTTTCGCCCGCAGCGACGAGCGCCTGGCTCTCCTTTAACGTCAATTGGCTGTTGTTGAT
>Ga0326728_10024396_pt1 | contig 10962 bp, 6 predicted proteins | sample MB3enrmetagenome_FD_207602 | JGI IMG/M metagenome (GOLD analysis project Ga0326728, IMG submission 207602) | Lab enriched peat soil microbial communities from McLean, Ithaca, NY, United States - MB31MN | ecosystem: Environmental > Terrestrial > Soil > Wetlands > Peat | place: USA: New York...
TATGCGGAAACTCCATCGGCTGACGAAGCAGTTCGCCGCGCAGGGTATCGACATAGGATCCCTTTTGGCGCCACAAGTCGTACCAGCCGCGTAGGCGGATTTTCGAGGGTGCGGAGACGGCAGCCTGGAGAAGCTGCGCCACGTGGAAACTAGAAGAAGAAATGCTTGGTCCAATCCACCATGGCGTGCAGGGCCGCGGAAGATAGCACCGTCGATGCTCGTTCGAAGACCTTGCCGTATGCCACGCCCGCAATGGTCGCCAGGATCATGTAGCGCCAGTTCGGCAGCGGCTGCGGTCCGTTGTCCAGGTGCGCGCAGCCGAAGATCAAACTGGCCGCCAGCAGCGTTCGCCAACTCGCGCCGAAGCGCAGTTGGATGAAGTTCTGGATGAGCGAGCGGAACAGGATCTCCTCCGGCAGCGCCGTCCCCGCCAGGATGACCCCAAAAGCTCCGGCCATCCTGCCACCGGTCGCAGTTGCCCCGGGCCAGTGCGGCATGGGAATGAACCCGAGGGCGACCCCAACAACCATCAACACCGGCGCCGTGATGGCGAAGGCCGCCACAGGCAACCCGAAATCGGACCCGCGCCGCGGCAGGCTGTATTTCATCCCTGAAAACGAGCGAAATCCGGTAAACAGCACCAGGCCCAGCAGGATAGCGATGGCATACGCCACGCTGTGCAGGAACCCTTGCGCCGGGCGCGGGACCAGGCTGGCGCCGGCAGCGAATTCGAGCGGTAGCCAGAGCAGCAGAATGGCCCCGAAATCGAGCGCCGCCGGCCGCTCGATGAAGCCGGCCCCTCCGATCCACTCGCAGGCGGCCGGCGCGGCCGTATAACCCAAGACCAGAAGCGCCAGTCGAAAGCTGAACGCGCCCGCCAGCGCGGCCGCGCCGCTGAAAATGGCGACGAGAAGAAATGGAACGGTCCAGATGGCCGCCGGGCGGGCATGTAGCGCACCCCGCACACGATTCTGCACCCCGGGCAGGAAAAATGCGACGACCGCTGCCAGCAGCAGCGCCAGAACCAGAGTTTGCATTGTGCGGTAGCGCCGCCGGCGCTACTTGATTACGATTCCCCGCTCGTCCAGCAGTTCGCCCGTCTGCGTCAGCAGGTTCAGCAGATTCATCCGAACGCCCACCTGATTGGTGACCACCGCCGATTCCGCTTGCACCAGCACGGTCTGCGCGTTGATGACGTTCTGGTTGGTTTCGGTGCCGAGCTGAAACTTGGTGTTCTCGGCGTCGAGGTTCTTCTGCGCGAAATCCATGGCGGTTTTTGCCAGCTTCAACTGTTCTTTGGCGCCCTCCAGCTTGGATACGGCAGTCAGGATGTTCAGCCGGACGGCCTGCTGCTGGTTGCGCAAGTTGAGCATGTCGGTCTTCTTCTGAACGATCGCGGTGGCCATGGCCGCCGAGGCGGCGCGATTCTTGATGGGCAGGTTCAGGGTAAGGCTCCCATAGTAGGCCGGATAGCTGAATCCGAACATCTGGCTCAGCGCATCGGAGATGCCGCCCGGAATCACCGCCGACGTAGTGCCCGCTCCAACGATTGTCGAAAGGCCGGGGTTGTACACGCCGCCGGTGCCGTTGGATTGGTAATACAGGGAAAAGGAGAGGTTCGGAAGAAGGCCGTTCTTCGCGGAGTGGATCCCCAGATCGTCCACATCCAGCTTCTGCAAGGCCTGTTTCATTACCGGATGGTCAATCAGCGCCTTCGCCACCACCTGCTCCGCATCCACGGGCATGGAATCGGCCGGCCCCAGGTCCACCGATTCGGTAAGCGAGATGGGGAGTTTGCGGATCTCCGGGTCGAGGTCGGCGCCCATCTGGTGGCGCAGCACATCCTCGGCCTGGTCCAGAGCGAATTTCGACTGCGATACACTGAGCTCGGCAGTAGCCAGCGACTGCTCCGGGTTATAAATATCGAGTGGCGACAGCGCCCCTAGTTCCAGTTCCTTCTGCATGTACTTCAGAAACTCGGCGGCATTGTTCTGGCCGCTTTCCGCCACCCTCACGTTCTCGCGCGCCAATATCACGTTCCAATAGGCGGTCTCGGCGATGTTCACGAAGGTCAAAAGCTGCACCCGCATAGCGTAATCCGATATCCGGTAATTGCTCTGGGCCGTCATCAGCGGAATCCGGTTCACATACGAGCCGCGGTTCTGGATCAACGGCTGGGTCACGCTGAACCGCAAGTCGGCCGTCTCCGCCGGGTTGTAGTTGTTGTAAGAGTTGGTCTGGGAGGTCTTCGCCCCGGAAAAACTTGCCGTATAGCTCAACCCCTCTGGCAGCGTCTGGCTGTACTGGAGGTTATAAGGCTGGGTGAGCGATTTCGTCAAAGAAGCGGCATTTTGAGCTGTGGTCGCATTGGTAGGCACGGTGGTGGCCCGCGTGGAGGAAAAACTCGCCAGGGCCTTCGGATCCCACGTCCCGAACGCCGCCAGAATGTTGTTCTTGGGAATCTCCACGCTGAGCAACTGGAGCTGGATGTCCGTGTTGTTGGCCATCGCCAGCTCCAGGTAGTGCTTCAGGGAAAGCTCCAGCTTGCCATTGGCCACGAAATCCTTCAGCCGTACCGGGTTCTTCAATTCGACCTTAGTCTCGGTTCTCTGAAACACCTCGCGAAAGTAAGCCGGCTTGGGGAACGACGACGTCTGCGCCAACGCGCCCGCCGTCAGGAGGATGCCTGCAAAAAAAGTTCGGAACAGCATAGTTCTACTCGTAGCGAATGGCCTCGATGGGATCCAATTTGGCGGCCTGAACGGCCGGATAAATGCCAAACAACAGTCCGATGAATACCGACACGCCGAACGCAATGGCGATGGAAGAACCGGTCACCACCGTCGACCAGCCCGCGGCGGACGCAATAATCTGCGACAAGGTGAACCCGAACGCGATGCCGATCAGACCGCCGGCAATCGAGATCAGGACCGCCTCGGTCAGGAACTGGCGCACGATGTCGCTCTGGCGGGCGCCAATGGCGCGGCGGATGCCGATTTCGCGGGTCCGCTCCAGCACCGTCGCCAGCATGATGTTCATGATGCCGATGCCGCCCACCAGCAACGAAATGCCGGCGATGCAGATCATGACAATGCTGAAGATGAACTGGGTCCGCCGCCGCTCCTCGAGCAGCCCGGCGGGCACCACCACGGTGAAATCGCCCGCGTCTTTATGGGTCGCCTCGAGAATGGCGCGCACCACGTTGGACGTTTCGATGGAATCGACGCCCTGCCCCACCTTCATATAAATGCCGTCGATTTCGTCCTTCAAATAGCTGGTGTTGTCCTCGAACCGGCGCATCACCGTGTTGAGCGGCGCAATCACCATGTTGTTGCGGTTGACCGACTGCACGCCTTCCACTTCCGCGTCGCTGCCGGCCTGGGGCGTCAGCACCCCGATCACCTGCAGCCACGTGTCGTTGACCTTCACGTACTTGCCGACGGCATTGTCGTAGCCCAGCAGGTTCACTTTGGCGCTCTCGCCCAGCACGCACACCGGCGCCGAAGCCTGGTTCTCTTCGTCCGTGAAGAATCGGCCGGCCACCAGCTTCAGGCTGTTGATCTCCACGAAATTCGGCAGCACGCCGATGAGCTGGGGCGGTTCCTGGGCGGTCTTGGGCAGCAGTTTCTGCGGCTTGAACCGCTTGCGCGGGGTGATGGCCACCAGTCCCTGCACGTTTTCCGAAATCGCCCGGTAATCGCGGAAACTCAGCCCCGGCGAAACGGCGCGGACGGTCTGGAGCTCGTTGCGGTCCACGGCTTCGTGCGCCTCCACGATGATGTTGTTGACGCCGAGCTGATCGATGAAGCTCATCATCTCCTTCTGCGCGCCGGCGGTGATGGAGAGCATGGCCACCACCGCGCCCACGCCGAAGATCATGCCCAGCATGGTCAGCAGGCTGCGCAGCTTGTGCGCAAAGAGGCTGGCCATCCCCATCTTCAATTCGGGGATGACATGCGAAAAAAGCGTCATGGCTATTTCCCTCCCCCCATGCCGCCCATGGGGTTGCCCTGCGTTTTCTTTTCGCCGGCTTCCTTCTTTCCCGCCTTTTGGGCCGTGGGATCGGAGAGCGCCACGATCTCGCCAGCCTGCACCCCCGAGGCCAGCACCATCATGGATTCACTCTGCTTGACGAGCTGCACTTCGCGGGGCTCGAACCTCTTGTTCTTCAGTTGCACGAACACCGTTGGTTTTCCGTTCTTTTGAAAGACGGCCTGGGCGGGGACGTGCAAGGCATTCGGAATCTTCTCGACCTGGATTTCCACGTCGGCCAGCAGGCCGGGCCGCAGCAGCACCTGGACCTGCGAGTCCTCTTCCGGAGGCAGCGGCAGTTTGGCGTTGTTGCGCTCCTCTTCGGTGTATTCCGAAACGGTGTACCGTTTGACCATCTCTTGCAGGGTGTTGTCGCCCGCGCGTCCAATGGCTCGGCCCGCTTGGCCCGCGCCGCCGGAGGCCCGGCCTTCGCCGCCCCCTGGTCCTTCACCCTGCCGCCCGCCGCCGAAGCCGCGGCCTTCGCCGCCCCGCCCGCCAGCGCCGCGCCCAGAGGTCCCCCCAGGACTGGCAGCCATGGACTGGGTGAACTGCTCGATCAGCTTCTGGCGCTCGGCCGGGGTGCTGTTCTGAGCCTGTTTCATCAAATCCTGCATTTTCTGACGATCCGCTTGGGACATGCCTCCCCCGCGTCCGCCGCCGCCACGCCCCCGCCCGCCGCCCTGGTCCTGGTTGTCCTGCGCGCCCGCCATTCCGCCCGGCGCCCCACCCTGCCCGGCCGGCGTGGCGCCGAGGATCGAGCCGCTGGAGGTCCCCAGGTTCTTCTTGGCGTTTTCCACCGCCGTCGCCATGATGCGATCGACGTCCGCGGGCTTCATCCCCAGTCCCGCGAGCAGTTGCCGCATGTCCACCGAAAACACCACATCGAACTTCTTGGAGGGATCGCCGGAGAACACGTCCGAGGTCGCGGTGCCGCTCATGTTCTTGATCTTGCCGTGGAACTGCTTGTCCGGAACGGCATCGAGCTGCAAAAGCGCATCCTGGCCTTCCTTCAGGTTGGCACGGTCGAGCTCGCCGACTTTAGCCCATACTTCCACTTCGGAAAGGTCCAGCAAGTCCGCTACCGGCATGCCCGGCTGGAGCGTGTCGCCTTCCCGCACGTCGGGCATCTGCTGGCCGAAGTTGAAATTCCCGGCGCGGTTCTGCCGGATGGCCACCAGCCCGGTCATGGGGGCCAGGGACTTGGTCATCGCGATGCGGCCCAATTCCTGCGTCACCGTCAGCAGGCTGCGGTTGCGCTGCTCCTGGTAGACCGCAAGCTGCGAAGCGAACTGGTCCTGCCGCGACTTGGCGTCGATTTCCAGTTGTGTCAGCGCCCGCTTAGTCTCCTCCAGATTCAGGATGTTCTTCTTGGCGTCAATGGCGTCCAGGATGGGGTTCTCCTGCACGTTCAACTCCGCCGTCCGGATGGCATAACGCGCTGCCAGCAGGGTCAACGCATCTTCGCTCGCCTGGATGTCCTGGCTGGCTTTGACCTGTTTGATCTGCTCGTCCACCTGTTGCACACCCAGCCGGGCCTCTTCCAGCGCTGCCTGGCGCTCGGAATCGTCGTACTCGATGACCAGGTCTTTCTCATGAGCCAGCGATCCCACGGGAGCCAGCCGCGTGATCTGAACCGTGCCGTTCAGGTTGGGCGCCAGCATGGCGACCGACCGCACGGCGTGCAGTTCTCCGCGCGAGAAAGCGCGGATCACCACGTCGCCGCGCTGCACTTTGGCCGTCGCGACCTGTTCCTGCCGTTCCGGCAGTTGTTGGAAGAACCGGTAGCCGCTATATCCCAGGCCCACCAGGATCGCCAGCCCCAATAACCGAATGATTACCTTCTTAAACATGTAGAACCATTCCCGCTCCGGAAACGCTCCGCCAGCCAGAGCGCTCCCGCGCGCCTTTACAGCTTCTTCTTGGCCCTCTTGGCCGCCTCTGCCGGGCTTTCGAGCGTCACCGTTTCGCCTTCCTTCAGGCCGCCCGTCACGATGATGTCTTCATCGTTGCGCCGGCCCACCTGGATGGGCCGTACCACAAACTGCTTGCCGATCTGCACGTAGGCCGCGGGCTTGCCGTCTTTGTCGAAGCTGGAGCGAATCGGAATGAGCAGTTGATTGGGCTCCCGCTCGATAATGATCTCCGCGGTGCTGCTCATGCCCGGCCGCAAACGGTCGTCCAGGTTCTTTAGCGTGGCGCGCGCCGGAAAAGTCTTCTCCGGCGTGGAGCCTCCCTTGTAGACCAGCGCGGCAATGGGGCTGATCCAGGTGATTTCAGCCGCGAATTCCTTGTCCGGAATGGCGTCCACGCGCACCCGCACGGCCTGGCCGAGCTGGAGCTTGCCGCGGTCCACCTCTTCCAGACTGAGATCCACGTACATCTCGGAAAGCTCCGGGATCTCGGCGATGGCCGCTCCGGTCCACACATTGTCGCCTTCCTTAAACGGCGGCGGCGTCTGGCCGAAGGTGCCTTGCGAACGGAAATTCTGGAGAATGTTCACGACGCCGTCGGCCGGCGCGCGAAGCTGCATCATGGGCAGGTAGCTGGCCGCCAGGTTCAGGTCCGCGACGGCCTTGTCCTTACGCTGGCCCACCCGGGCGAGGTCCGATTGATTCCCCACCTGGTGCGCATTCATAGTAGACCTGACCTGCTGCAACGATCCTTCCACGACTCCAACCTGAATGCGGTTTTTGGCGCCATCCACCACCGAGAGCACCTCGGCCTTGCTGGCGTCCAGCCGGGCGCTCTCCACTCCGTACTCGGCCTGCATTTTGTTCATGGCGTCCGCTTCGTCGCTCATCACCTGGGTGGCCTTCAGTTGCTCGATGTCGCCATCCGCGGCGCGCACGGCGGTGGTCCGCGCAATGACATTCAACTCCTGCTGGACGGCGTCGAATTCCACCACGACCTCGCCCTTCTTGACCGGCCTTCCGGTGTCCGCCAGGTGGACAATGCGCAGGCCCGGCACCTGCGGAGCCGCGAGGATGGACGAATGGGCGCTCTTGACGGCGCCGCGCGTCCGCACGCTGATGATGAAATCCGCGCGTCTCACGCGCGCCACCGCGACTTCCACCTCGGTGGTCCCCGTGTAACGATAGGCCGCATACAGGCCGCCGCCGCCTACCGTCAGCCCGACGATCCAGGTGATGATTTTCACCCTCGTCGGATGCGACCGCCCCAGGCGTTGTTTGGGTCTCAGATCTTTGGATGCCATAGTGCTTTTCTCGATTGGTAACGCTTCCTCGAAGTGTCTCCGAATCGCTTTCGGGAAGCCGTCCGCGATACGGCTACATGGGCCGCTCGAGCGCTATCACGTCCCCTTTCTGCACCCCGGAGTGGATCGCCACGCTGGTGAAGTTCACCAGGCCTAGTTCCACCGGCTTCCGAATCCAGCCCTCCGGGCCTTGCAGGAAAACGAACGGATTGCCATTTTCCTCAAAGACCGCTTCGCGCGGCGCCAGCAAGGTGTTTCTCTCGGAATTCAACTCGATTTCCGCGCTTCCCGTGAGATCCGGGATCACGCGCGCGTCGGTCCGCTCGATTTTGAGCCGAATGGGGATCTCCCCCACGTAGCTCGCGCGGAAGGTGCTGGTCTTGGAGAGCGCGCCGATGCCGATGAGCGTGCCCGGCATCTGAATATCGGGATAGGCATCCAGGCGGATGGTGGATTTCATCCCCAGCCGGAGCTTCTCGGCATCCACCTGGTTCACGGTGGCGTCGAGCACCATGGAACTCGGGTCCACAATCTGCATGAAAGGCTGGCCGGCGAAAACCTGGTCGCCTTCCTGGATCTGCCCGAACTCGCCATTGCGCACAATGCTCTGCATCACCACGATTCCGTCCATGGGGCTCTTGACCGTCATTCTCTGGACGTTCATTTCAGCCCGTTTGAGCTCGATGGCGGCCTGGTCCAGGTTGAGTTGCTGAACGCGGATCTGCGCCGCCTGCTGCTCGATCACCAGGGACGCCTCGTACAGGAGCTGCTTATAAGTGGCCTCGGTTTGCTCGGCTGCCAGCTTGTACTCCTCCGCCTGGATGGCGGACCGGATGGGTGCCGTCTCCATGTCCAGAACCGCTTTGTCCCAGTTGGCCTTGGCGGTAAGCACCGTCTGATCGTGCGCCTCTCTGATAGCCGCCAGGTTGGCGATCATTTTGCGGACCGAGTTCTGCGTCTGGATCACCGAGTCTTTATAGTCGTCCAGCCGCTGCTGCTGCATCTGCGGATCGAACTGGCCCACCACGTCCCCGGTCTTCACGTGCAGGCCAGGATTGGCGAGCTTCATCAGCACCAGGCTGAAATCGTTCATGGGACCGCCGCCGCCCACACCACCGCTGCCGCTTCCGGCGCTACCGAGGCTGAAATTAGTGTCGGTGCCGCCGCGGTTCATTCCGGACCGGCTGCCCACGATGCGCGGCGCCAGCAGGGCCGCGAAGTTCTGCGCGGCCACCGTGCCGCTCACCCGCACAGTGGCGTGAAGATCGCCGAGCGAGACCGCTGCCACCGGCACGATGGCGGTGGTTGGTCCGCCTTTCCCCAAAGCCTTCTTGCCGGATTGGGTATTCAAATAGAGTGCGATGCCTCCGCCGAGTATCGCCACAATCAAGGGAATCCCCCATACGAGAGCCCGCCGTCTCGCCGGTGGTTTGGGCGGCACTACTGCCGGACCGGGGACAGGCAGGGTTGGGGTAACCTGTGGCTCGCTGCCAGAGCCGGGCGCGGGGGCGGTGTTTGAGAGAGGTTGCATTCTTTTCCTTCCAGCCCAGTGGGCCCCGTTACTGCTGTGGTTGGTGCTTCAACGGTGAAGACGCTGAACGAGCGCCAAAGGTTATCGCCCGGTCTTGTAAAAAGTTCATTTTTTTAAGACAGCCGGCACCGAATCTCGTGCCTGAGCCAGGCTTTTGAGCCGCGGATCGACGCTCGATACCGCCGATAAGCCAATTCTTTTCAATGGTGTGCGATTCAAGATGTGCGCTACAATCGATACTCGATTAGAGATGCCGCGCCGCAGATTATGGAGTACATGTGCGGCGCGGTGGAGGAAGCCCTGAAGCGCGAATTCGGCCTGACGCTTTCTACCCCTGCACTAGGACCGGCAATTTCATCGTGCATCCACCATCTGCGTCCCCGGCGTGGCGCACGCACTCGTGCGTGCCGCGTCGAGACTCCTCTCGACGCTTGGCGGCCGCACAGCCTGTCGGCACGAGTGCCGACACGGCACGCAAGACTGCGTGCGCCACAGTGTCGTACCAACCGGGCGCTCAGTTGCCGCCGGCGCGGCCGCCGCGACCGCCGCGGCCGCCAGCCGGCTGGGGCGCGGGCAGCTCCTTGCGCGGAAGCTTGTCGGGGCGCATGGCGGCGTTGTACACGAAGGCCGCTTCGATGACCGCCATCTGCTCCATGTCGGCCTGCTGGATGCGGTCGTACACGTCCATGTTCGAGTGGTGGGTGCGGGTCTCGTAGTCCATGGGGTCCTGGATGAACTGGAAGCCCGGCAACCCCACGCCGTCGAACGACTGGTGGTCGGTGCCGCCGGTGTTGCGAATCGTAATCACGCCCTCGGTCATGTCCTTGAGCGCCGCAAACCAGGCTTCGAAGATGGGCCGCACCATCTCGTTGCCTTGCAGGTAGATGCCGCGGATGCGGCCGGTGCCGTTATCGATGTTGAAGTAGCCGGAGAAGTGGTCGTGCTCGGCCGTGGGCTTCATTACCGCGGGATCGGCGAAATGCGCCTTCACATAAGCGCGCGAACCCAGGAGCCCTTCCTCTTCACCGCTCCAAAGGGCCATGCGGACGGTGCGGTCCATCTTGAGATTGAGGCTCTTGAGGATGCGCATCACCTCCATGGAGACCCCGGCGCCGGCTCCGTTATCGGTGGCGCCGGTGCCGTAGTGCCAGGAATCGAAGTGCCCGCCGACCATCACCAGCTCGTCCTTCTTGGCGTTGCCGGGGATTTCGGCGATCACGTTGAAGGAATCGGTGTTGGGGTCGAACTCGGTCTTAATGTCGAACTGGAGCTTCACCGTGACGTTGTGCTCCAGGAGCCGCGCGATGCGGTTATAGTGTTCCGCCGTGAGGGACACCTGGGGCGGGCTGGAGGCGAGAGTCTCCAGAGGGACGCGCGTGCTGGTGCCATCGGGGTTGCGGGTCGAGGTCTGCGCGCCGCCGCCGAAGAGCGTGCCGCTTTCGCCCCTGGCCGTGGCCGTCAGAGTCAACAGGACTCCCTCATCCTTCATGAAGGTGCGCATGCGGTTCTGGAAAGCCTGCCGCTCTTCCACGGTCATCTGGGGCTGGTTGGCCAAGAGGCCGGCGCGCCCGCCACGGCCGCCGCGCCCGGCGCCGCCGCCCGTGGGAATGATCTCCGGCACCAGCTCCGCCAACTCGGCCTCCGTGTACCGGTGAGCTAACGGCGTCGTGGGAAAAGGCAGCTCGAGCGCCGGAGACGTCAGGACAATTTTGCCTTTCAACTTTCCATGGAACTTGTCCATATCCGCCGGGGTCTGGATCTGGGCCATGACGGCTTCGCCCGTCACGGCGCCGTTCGTTCCGCCGGTCCAGGCTACCGGTACGCCGATCAACGCCTGATACGCAGGCTCGACTATGCTCCCGTCAAAGTGCGTGCACTGCCAACCCGGTATCTCCGAGGACCACTTCTCCAACTGGACGTTGCTGAGGCCCCACTCCTTGAGTTGGCCGACGGCCCATTGGCCGGCCGCGCGGAATTGCGGGGAATTCGTCAGGCGCGGGCCATAGCGGTCGGTCAGGTTGTACATGATGTCCATGACCCTGGAAGCTCCGCGGCCACCACCACCGCCGAACCCGCCACCGAAGCCGCCGCCGCTGCCGAGTTCGGCGACCTTGATCTTGTGGATTACGTTTAAGTCCACCCGCTCCTGCGCTATGACAAGCAGTGGAACGAGCAGAAGAAGCAC
>Ga0326728_10024398_pt1 | contig 10962 bp, 12 predicted proteins | sample MB3enrmetagenome_FD_207602 | JGI IMG/M metagenome (GOLD analysis project Ga0326728, IMG submission 207602) | Lab enriched peat soil microbial communities from McLean, Ithaca, NY, United States - MB31MN | ecosystem: Environmental > Terrestrial > Soil > Wetlands > Peat | place: USA: New York...
GCAGATGCGGAGCCACACGTTCCCATTGATCATCGCTCAAAATCAGACGGTTCAAGGCAACCTCCATTTTGGCGCCTTGAATCAAAAACGCCTTGCCCGAACCTTTCCCGGCCACATGAATGTCAACAGGCCCTAGTCAAGAGCCGTCGGGATCCCACCTTACCGCCCGACTAAAGGCGCTCCGTCGACACTTGGACCGCCTCGTGATTCCGGTGTTCTCACGAGGTGGTCCTTTTATTCACAGCTTCGACGGGTGAGTTGCGATGGCCAGAGCTAGCTGCGCAGAGACGGCGGTCTTGCATCGACCCATTGGCCGCCCCGCTTGGCTGATTCGACCGCGGCGTGAATTGCCGCGATCGAGCGCAGGCCGTCCTCGACCGTGGGATAATGGCAAGCGAGCGGATTAGGCTTGCGACTCTCTTTCCTGGCGCGGATGGCCTCGGCGAGATCGGCGTAGATATTGCCGAAGGCGAGCGGCATCCCCTCGGCGTGGCCGATGGTGACGCGCGAGGCGCGGTCGGCTTCGGGCGAGAGGCCCGGTCCGCCGCGCTCGAGCGTCTGGGTGCGCCCGTTTAGAGGGGTCCAATAGAGCTGGTTGGGCCATTCCTGCGCCCAGCGCAGCCCGCCCTTTTCGCCAAACACGCGAATGTTGAGCCCATGCATACTGCCAACCGCGACCGAACTGGTCCACAGCCGCAGCCGCGCGCCGCCATCCATGCGGAAGTTGACCATTGCGTCGTCCTCGAGCGTGCGGCTTTCGATGCAGGAGGCGAAATCGGCGGCGAGTTCGCGCGGATTCTGGCCCGCGATATAGCTCGCCATATGAAGGACATGAATGCCGCAGTCCGCGAATTGCGCAGAAGGGCCGGCTTGCGCAGGATCGTAGCGCCAGCGAACCCTCGGATTGTCGGCGTCCGCGGCATCGGCGTGAAAACCATGCGCGAATTCGGCCTTCATGAGACGGATTTTTCCGAGATCGCCGCGCGCGACCATCGCACGCATATGGCGCACGAGCGCATAGCCACTGTAGCCATAGTTGACGGCGAAGATCGCGCCGGTTCGCTCGACCGTCGCGGCGAGATCCTCGGCTTCGTCGACCGTCATCGTCATTGGCTTCTCGCAAAGCACCGCGATTCCCGCCTGGAGAAAGCCCTTGGCGATTTCGTAATGTGTGGAATTGGGCGTCGCAACGGTCACGAGGTCAACGCGGTCCGCTCGGCTCCGCTCGCCGGCGAGCATCTCGCGCCAATCGCCATAGGCGCGATCCGTGGGGACGCCGAGACGAACCGCGAAGTCGCGACCCCGCTCGGGGTTCACGTCCAGCGCGCCGGCTGACATTGTGTAGAACCCGTCGAGCGCTGCACTGATGCGATGCGCCGGGCCGATCTGGCTGTCCTCGCCGCCGCCGACCATGCCCCATTGCAGTTTGCCCATGAATGAGAATCCTCAGTTGAAGCCGATAGAGGCGAGATAGACGCGGTTCGCGCGTGCGTCGGCGATAGGCGAGGTCGGGCCGGCGGGATCGCAATCCTGCTCGACCGTGCACCAGCCATCATAGCCGTGGTCGATGAGGAGGCGGCGCACGGCGGGAAAGTCGGTCATGCCCTTGCCGAGATTGCAGAAGACGCCCCGCGCGCAGGCGTCGTAAAAGCCGGTGCGCTCGGCGACGACGCGAGCCCGCACCTTCGGGTTGATGTCCTTGAAGTGGACATAGGCAACGCGATCCATGTGGCGCTTAAGGAACCTGACGGGATCGAAGCCGGCGTAATGCGAATGGCCAGTGTCGAGGCAGATGCGCAGGAGCTTCGCGTCGATGTCGCCGAGCAGGCGCTCGACCTCGGGCTCGAAGTCGACGAAGCCAGCAGCGTGCGGATGGATCGAGACATTGAGGCCGTAGTCCTGGACCCCCATTTTGGCGACGTCGCGGATGCGGCCGACGAAGTCCATCCATTCGGAGGCGCTCATCTCAACGGCCTCATCAGGGCGTCCTGCCGTCGGCGCGCGGCGCAGCGAGATTGAGTCGATTAGCACGAGATGGCGCGCGCCGTGGGCGGTCAACGCCTTGCAAGTGCGCACGGCCGCGTCCTTGACCTCGTCCCATTTTGTGGGATCGTGGAAGGGGCGGAATACAACGCCGCCAATGAGGGTAAGGCCGCGCGCAGAGAGGGCCTCGCCGAGCACCGCCGGGTCCTCAGGCATGAAGCCGATCGGCCCGAGCTCGATGCCGCGATAACCCGCCTCGCGGCACTCATCGAGCACACGCGTCCACGGCGGATTACGTAGATCATCGGGGAACTCAACGCCCCAGGAGCACGGCGCGTTACCGATGGTGATGGTCAAAGTGTCGTCCTTTCCAGATGATCTTAGACTTCGCTGAGCTTGACCCAGCGCCGTTCGTCGTTCGCTCTCCACGCAGCCTCGATCGCTTGATTGACAAGCATGCCGTCGCGGAACGTCGGCCAGAACGGCCTCTTGGTCGCGATGGCCTCAAGGAAGTCGCGCGCCTCGATGATGATCTGGTCCTGATAGCCAGTCCCGTGACCCGGACCGAGGCAGAAGGCCTTGTAGTCGGGATGGGCGGGCCCGGTGAGGATCTTGGTGAAGCCCTGGCGTGCCGCGTCGCCCCCACCTTTGTAGAGCCACAGCGCGTTTTGGTCCTCGCCGTCGAAGCGGATCGCGCCCTTCGTGCCGAAGATCTCGTAGATGTAGCCCATCTTGCGGCCCGTCGCGATACGGCTAACATAGAGTGAGCCGAGTACGCCGTTGGCGAAGCGGCAGATGATCTGCGCCTGATCGTCGTTCGTGACGGCCTCCGGACCGTTTGCGGTTGGCCGCGTCTTGTGCACCGTCTCGATTTCGGCGATCAGCGAGTCGATCGGCCCCATCAGCGCCAGCGCTGCGTTGACGATATGCGGGGAGAGGTCGCCCATGTTGCCATTGGCGCGCCCGCGCGTGCGCCAGGTCGCGGGCAGCGCGGGGTCAGCGAGAAAGTCCTCGGTGTGCTCGCCGCGGAAGTGAGTGATCGCGCCGATCTCGCCTGATGTTACGATCTGACGAGCGAGCTGGGTTGCCGGCGTGCGCACATAATTGAAGCCGGTCATGTTGACGCAGCCGCTGCATTCGGCGGCATCCGTCATCTCGCGGCTTTGAACGAGGCCGAGGCCAAGCGGCTTCTCACAGAAGACCGGCTTACCGAGGGCGAAGGCGGCAAGGGCGATGTCGCGATGGGTGTGCTGGGGGCTCGCGATTACCACCGCCTCCACCTCGGGCACCTCGACGAGGGCGCGCCAGTTGGCGGTGGCGCGGCGGAAGCCGAGGGCGCGCGCCTTGTCGGCCGCGCCCGCCTCGGTGGTCGTGCAAATCATCTCGAGCGATGGGCGCAGTGCGGTGTCGAAGACGGCACCGACGGCGCTCATCGCCACCGAATGGGCTTTGCCCATGTAGCCTGCCCCGACAACGCCAATTCCGATCCTCGTCATGGGAGAAGCCCTATTGCAAGCGCTTGCATTCCTATTCCATCGCAACTATCCTCCCGCGTCAAGGCAGGGGTAGGCCGCGTGACAAGCGACGAGACGAACGGAAGGAGTCGGACCATCCAGCTGACGATGACCCAGGCGCTGGTCAGGCACCTGGCGGCGCAGTTCATCGCGATCGGCGGGCGGCGTGTGCACCTCTGCGGCGGCGGCTTCGCCATCTTTGGCCACGGCAACGTCATTTGCCTCGGCGAGGCGCTCTACGCGCACCGCGACGCTTTGCCGCTGTGGCGCGGACAGAACGAGCAGTCGATGGCAGTGGCTGCGGTCGCTTACGCCAGGCAGAAGCTGCGCAAGCGCTTCATGTTCGCGACCGCCTCAGCCGGGCCCGGCACGACCAACATGCTGACTTCCGCGGCGATCGCCCATACGAACCGCTTGCCGCTGCTGCTCCTGTGCGGCGACGCCTATGTGACGCGCCTGCCCGATCCCGTCCTCCAGCAGGTCGAGCATTTTGGGGACCCGACGCTCGGCGTCAACGACGCCTTCAAGGCGGTCACGCGTTTTTGGGATCGCATTGTTCATCCCGCGCAAATCGTCCACTCGCTCCCCAACGCCATCGCGACGATGCTCGATCCGGCCAACTGCGGCCCTGCCTTCGTCGGCCTACCGCAGGACGTTCAGGGCTGGGTCTATGACTACCCCCATTGAGTTCTTCGCCGAGCGCGTCCATCGCATTCGCCGCCCGCCTCCGGACGCACGCGAGATCGCCGACGCGGCACACGTCCTCGCCCGCGCCCAGCGGCCTGTCATCATCGCCAGCGGTGGCGTGCAATATTCCGAGGCGACGGCGGAGCTATCGGCGTTCGCGCGCTCCCACGCCATCCCCGTCGTCGAGACCATCGCCGGACGCGCCAACCTCGTCCATGGCGAGCCGCTCAACTGCGGCCCAATCGGCGTCACCGGCTCGAACTCCGCCAACGCTATCGCCGCCAAGGCCGACGTCGTGCTCGCGATCGGCACGCTGTTGCAGGACTTCACAACCGGATCTTGGACCGCCTTTGCGCACGAGGCGCGCATCGTCTCGATCAATGTTGCGCGCTTCGACGCCGGCAAGCATATGGCGCTGCCTGTCGTCGGCGACGCGAAGCTCGCATTGTCCGCGCTGACGGAAGCCCTCGGCCCCTATCGCGCGCCACAGGACTGGACCGACTTCGCCTCCACTGAGCGGCGCGCCTGGGACGCTTATGTCAACAACAATGTCAGCGGCGTCACCGCCGCCGGCGCCAACCGGCCAATGTCCTATGCGCAGGTGATCGACGTCGTGAACGACCTTTGCCATCCGCGTGACCGTATTGTCACCGCCGCTGGCGGCCTGCCGGCTGAAGTGACCGCCAACTGGCGAACCAAGTCGCCCGGCACAGTCGATGTTGAATTCGGCTTCTCCTGTATGGGCTACGAGATTGCCGGCGGCTGGGGCGCGCGTATCGCGCAATGCGAGAGCGAGCCCGAACGCGAAACAATCGTGCTCGTCGGCGGCGGCTCCTACCTCATGCTCAATTCCGACCTCTATTCCTCCGTACTGACGGGCAAGAAGTTCATCGTCATCGTCTGCGACAACGGCGGCTTCGCCGTCATCCACAAGCTGCAGGCCGGCACCGGCAACGCGCCCTTCAACAACCTGATCAGGGATTGCCGAGGCGTCGAAGAACCGTTCGCCGTCGACTTCGCCGCGCATGCTCGCTCACTCGGGGCCGAGGCCGAGACAGTCGAATCGGTGGCCGAGCTCAGCGAAGCGTTCGCCCGCGCCAAGGCCGCTCCGCGCACATATGTCATAAGCCTCAAAGTTGACGCTTACGAGGGCTGGACGGCCGAGGGGCACGCTTGGTGGGAGATCGGCGGGCCGGAAGTGTCGGACCGCGCCGAGGTTGTCGCAGCCAAGCGCGCGACCGAAGACGGGCGCAAGGCCCAGCGTCCGGGAGTCTAGCATGGAGGCCGCGCGGCTCGCCTGGAACCGTTGGCTCGCGCTCGGTCGGGCCGGAATGGATTTCTACGCCGATCCTCCGGGGACGCGCGTGGAGGTGGCTCGCGCCTTCACGCCCGCGCTCGGCGGCTCGGCCGCCAATATCGCGGTCGGCATCGCCACGCTGGGCGGCTCCGCCGCGCTGCTGACGACGCTGTCGCACGACGCGGTCGGCCTCTTCGCCGCGAGCGAACTCAAGCGCTACGGCATCGAGACCCAGCATGTCCGTTTCGTGACAGGCGAAGCGCGCACCTCGCTCGCTGTCGTCGCCACACGCAACGACGACACCCAATCGGTGATCTATCGCAACGGCGCGGTGGACTTTAAGCTTGGCGTCGACGACGTTCGCGCCGTCGCCTTCGAGGATTTCGGCGGGCTGGTCGTGACGGGAACGAGCCTTGCGGTCGAGCCGTCGCGCAGCGCGACATTGCTCGCGGCCGAGCGGGCGCGCGCGGCGGGCGCCGTTGTTGTTTTCGACGTCGATTACCGCGCCTATTCCTGGGCGAGCCGCGAGGACGCCGCCGAGACCTGCCTGCGCTACGCCGAACGCAGCGACATTGTCGTCGGCAATGACGACGAGTTCGCGGTGATGGCGGGCCTGTCGGGCGATGGCCTCGCACTGGCGCGGGCGCTGGCCGAACGTTGCGCGATCGTCGTCTACAAGAGGGGCGCGAAGGGCTCGAAAACATTCGCGTTCGGCGAAGCGTTCGAGATGGGCGTGTTTCCCGTCGAACCTTTGAAGCCAACCGGCGCGGGCGACGCATTCCTGGCGGGCTTCGCGACTGGCCTCGCCAAAGTGCTCGACGTGAAGACGGCGGTCGCGCGCGGCTCCGCTGCCGCAGCGATCGTCGTCACGCGCGTCGGCTGCGCGCCGGCGATGCCGGACGAAACAGAACTCGAAGCCTTTCTCGCGCGCCATCCGCTCGCGCCGTGACAATCGCAAGGACTGAGATCATGCACATTCCACCCTATGACAACCAAAACCGTCCGATCGTCGACGCCGACGACGCGCGGGTGCCGCTCAACTATTTCAACATCGTGAAATTGCGCCGCGGCGAGGCGTTCGAATATCAGATTCCGCGCTATGAGACGGGAATCGTCCCCGCGACAGGAACGGTCGATATCGAGACCGAGGGCGTCGCCTTCGCCGACGTCGGCCATCGCGGCGTCGACGTCTGGGACGGCGAACCCGAAGGCGCCTATGTCCCTTCCGGCGCCAAGGCGCGCATGGTCTGCAAGTCGGAGGCGGCGGAGGTCTTCGTCGCCGGCGCGCGCTACGACAAGACGCTCGCGCCATTCGTGGTCCGCGCCGCCGACATCGATCGCGTGCAATACGGCTCCGACGAGACCAAGACTCATCGCAAGATCAAACATATCGTGGGCACGAAATACCGCGATCAGGTCGGCCGGCTGCTCGTCTCCGAGCTTTTCACGGTGGGACAGGGCGGATGGTCGGGCTTTCCCCCGCATAAGCATGACGAGGATCGGCCGCCCGTCGAGACGCGGCACGACGAGACCTATAATTTCCGCTTCCGCCCGCGTCAGGGCTTCGGTCTGCAACTCGTGCAGCGCACAGACGGGGAGGTCGGCGACGCCTATCATCTCCTTGACGGATCGACGATCCTGCTCGATCGCGGCTATCACCCCTGCGTCGTCGCGCCGGGATACGAAATGTATTATTTCACGATTCTGGGCGGCCTCAGCCAACGGCCGCTCATCCAGTATTTCCAGTCGACGCACGCCTATCAGATCGAGACGATCCCGGGCATCAAGGACATGATCGCGAAATTCAAGTGACGGCGGCGAGCCTTTCGGACGTTCTCGATCCGGCCGCCGAGCGCGGCTATGCGATCGCCGGGCTGGTCGTGCTCGGTTGGGAAGACGCGCGCGCCTATGTCGCGGCCGCCGAAGAAACGGGGATTCCGGTCATCTTGCAGGCGGGCCCCGGCTGCCGCAGACACACTCCGACCCCGATCCTCGGAAAGATGTTCCGCACTCTGGCGGATCGCTCGAGCGCCATCGTCGTCTGCCATGTCGATCACGCCGCGACGCTGGGCGAATGCGAGGAGGGGATCGAAAGCGGATTCACCTCCGTGATGATCGACGGGTCCAAACTGCCGCTCGAAGAGAATATCGCGCTGACGTCGCGCGTCGTCGAAGCGGCGCGCAGCGCCGGAGTGTCGGTCGAGGGCGAAGTCGGGGTCGTCGGCTATTCCGGCGGCGCGCCCTCGGTCGCGACCTCGCCCGAAGAGGCCGGCCGTTTCGAACGCGAGACGGGCGTCGACGCGCTCGCGGTGTCGGTCGGCAATGTCCATCTGCAAGCCGAGAAAGCCGCGACGATCGATTTTGCGGCGATCGAGACGATCCGGGACGCGACGCGCGCGCCGCTCGTCCTGCACGGGGGCAGCGGCGTCGCGCGAGGAATCCGGCGACGGCTGGCGAGCGACTTCCGCGTCGCAAAATTCAACATCGGCACCGAGTTGCGCATGGCCTTCGGTGCCGCGCTGCGCGCTTATCTCGCCGAACACCCCGCGAGTTTCGACCGCATCGAGGTCCTTTCCGCGACTGCGCCGGCGCTCACCGCCGCGGCGAAGGACGTTATGACCGCGCTTTGGCGCCCTTGATCGGCAGAGGCCGCAGTGTGCGGCGGTCGACGACCGAGCAAGGGAACACGGTCGCCGTGGGCGTCTGGTCCGGCGACTCGACCAGTTCGAGGACCAGCTCGGCCGAACGGCGGATGATGTCGTCGATCGGCTGGTGAATCGTCGTCAGGCTGTAGGGCGCCCAGCGCGCCATCGTCATGTCGTTGAAGCCAAGGAACCCGAGATCGTCCGGCACGTTGATTCCCGCCGCACGCGCCCCGTCGATCGCGCCCATGCAAATGAGGTCGTCGCCGCAGAAGATTGCCTCCGGGCTCGCCTCGCCGAGGAGCGCGCCGATCGCCTCGCGCCCCGCATCGTAGGAATAGGCGCGCGCATATTCGAGCCGAGGCCGCGCGGCGCCCGAAGCCTCGATCTCCTTCAGGTACCCGGCGGCGCGGTCTTGGGTCGAGGTCGCCGCTTTCGGCCCGCCAAGGAATGCAAGGCGCCGATAGCCGCGCTCGAGCACGGTCTTCGCCGCGAGTCGGCCGGCCTCGACATTGTCGATGCCGACGACATGCACCGGTGGGCGGTGCGACGTGCGCCCAAAAGCGTGGACGATCCTGAGACCGGAGTCGCGGAACGCCACCGCGAAGGCCGGCGGCAGGGTCGAGGTCGCGACGATCACTCCTTCGACGTTGTATTGCCTGAGCAGCAGCGCCGACTCTGAGGGGTCGGTTACGTCGGTCAGGTTGATCAGCAGCGGCCGGAACCCGCGCGCCTGCAGCGCGCGGGTGTACAGATCGAAGACGTCAAGAAACACCGGGTTCTGGAAGTTGTTGGCGATGAGGCCGATAAACTTGGTTCGGCTGGTCGCCAGACTGCGCGCAATGAGGCTCGGCGCATAGCCCAAAGCCTTCGCCGCCTCCTCCACCTTCGCCCGCGTCTTGGCCGATACGCTCGCCCCTTCAGTGAAGGCGCGCGATACCGCCGAGGTCGAAACCCCGGCGAGTTCCGCGACTTCCTTTAATGTCGCGGTCATCGGTTCACGCTCGAGCAATCTCCCGGGTGCCGCACTGTCGATCGTCGCGCGCCCCGACCGCCGCCGGAAAATGCGATGACATATCCTCTCCTCGCTCGCATGCGTTCGTTAAGCCCTGTTTCCCATGGGCCGCCGCGCCGGCCCGCAGCAGCGTTTTGCTTGCCAATCCTCGCGGCGCCGCCGCGAGCCGGTCACTCCTAATCATACCTGCGTCTCAAAGCCGCCACCGTGCTGCGAGCGGCGAGCATCGACGTGCGCGCCCAAGCTGCCGCACCCATAAGGGCCTTGTCACGTTGTTGAATCAAGTTCGCGAAAGGCCTGCGCTTCCGAAAGTTTCAGGCTGCCGCGACCGCCTCGCGCCACGCGCTCGTCGCCGCGGCGCGAAGCGTGCGATGCGTTTGAGCTTAGGCCAGATGACGTTGGACGTTAAAGGTGTTGTAGACGGCGGCATGGATCGAGAGGAATTTCTGCGCCGAACTGGCGCTCTTGAAGCGTTGCGTCTTGCGCTCCCGCCGTCGCGTCGGCTGATGCGAATTCTCGACGCGATTGTTCTCCCATCGCCCGCGCTCATGGCGGCTCTCGATCCTCAGATCGCGGACCGCTGCGCCGTATGACCGCAAGTCGTCCGTGACCAATCGCAGGGGAACGAAGGCGTACTTCTTGAGAAGCTTGCGCATCAGTTTCAGCGCGGCATGCTTGTTTCGCTTGGACTGGACCAACACGTCGAGGACCTCGCCTTCGGCGTCGACGGCGCGCCAAAGATAGAGCATTCGGCCGTCGATTTTCAGATAGACCTCGTCAAGACGCCAGGTCGTGCGAGGCTTCGGGCGGCGCTTTCGCAAGTCGGCGGCGACCATCGGTCCGAAATCATTCACTCAACGTCGGACTGTCTCGTAGGACACCGTCACTCCGCGCTCCGCGAGCAAATGTTCGATGTCGCGCAAACTCAGCGTGAACCGGAGATAGAGCCAAATCGCCTGCTGAATGATCTCGGGCGGGAACCGATAGCCGACGTAGCTGATTTTCGTCATGCTCATTGGCTACCGCGGTCGCACACCAATCGCAACATTGCGTCGACGTGACAACGCCCACGCTGGTGCGCTGACTACTTGGGCGGCGTCAGATAGCCCGCGTGCAGCGCCAGGCCGAGCACCGCCAGCGCGACGATCGTCACCAGTGCCCAAAGCGCGCCGGCGATCGCGCTGGCCTTGCGCGCCGCGCTGATGCCCGACTGGATCCGCGGCCCCTGCCCCGCGAGCGTCTCGGCGGCGAGGTGGCGGTAGGCGTTGAGCCGCCGCTCCGTGCTTTCGCCGATGATATAGGCGCGGGACTCCTCGTCGCTCGGCGCGCGGCCCGTCGCCTTGATGAAGTCGTCGAGCCGGGCGCGCTTGTTCTGCTTGTAGAGGGAATAGGCGACCAGGCCCGCGATGTCGTCGTCGGGCGTCACCAGCGCGTCGAATATCGGATTGCGCTCGGCTTCGACATTTTCCGCGTTCGCGTTCGCCGCGGCGGGTGCCGTGGGGCCTTTCGACGACGGCGCTTTCTTGACCCGCGCCGCGGCGGCTTCCGTTTCGCTTGCCGCTTCCATTTTCAGGCTCCTCGCTGAACCGACATCCGCCGGATGAAGGCCAAACCGAAGGCGAGATTGCCGCCATCGACGGTCTTTAGCAAGAGCGAATGGTCGGCGCGCGGGCTTATGGGCGCCCAAGCCTCAGGAGTCGGTAGAGTCGAGGCGTGGCGCGGTGGCGTTAGGCTGAGCATGTCTGTTTCCGCCCCTTTCGTCTGGCGGTGCCTTAGTGGCTCAACCATAGCTCCGTTTCCACGCCCCGCTCATCGAACCGGACG
>Ga0326728_10024399_pt1 | contig 10962 bp, 7 predicted proteins | sample MB3enrmetagenome_FD_207602 | JGI IMG/M metagenome (GOLD analysis project Ga0326728, IMG submission 207602) | Lab enriched peat soil microbial communities from McLean, Ithaca, NY, United States - MB31MN | ecosystem: Environmental > Terrestrial > Soil > Wetlands > Peat | place: USA: New York...
GACCCGGTACTCGACTTCGCCACCTATTTATCGCCTCTGGGATCGGATGGACTTGCGATTGCCTCTGATACAAACGGCAACAGCTACGTGGCCGGGTATGGCACATTGGGATACCCGGTGACTGCCGGCGCATATGCCGGGTGCGCCACCTGCACTACGAATAATGTTGTCACCTTCATCAGCAAACTAAGTGCGGACGGCTCGAAGCTTCTCTATTCCACAGTGCTGGGCGGCAACAGCTTTGCGCAGCCGACGGGTATCGCGGTGGATGCGAATGGAAACGCTGTTGTTTCGGGTTGGACTGGCGCATCCGACTTTCCGACCAAGAACGGCCAGCCGATCGCCCCACCTAACAACGCGTATCTCGGGTTTCTGATATCGCTTTCGCCGGATGGCTCTTATCTGAATTATGGAACGATGCTCGGTAGTCCTCCGCTGGTTTCACCGGCAGCAATGACATACGCTTTGGCAATGACTCTCGACTCATCCGGGAACGCGTATGTAACCGGAATTACCGGCGACGGATTCTATACCACTCCTGGAGCCCTGAATCAGGCAGCCGTAGGTAACTCCCGCAATTCATTCGATGTCTATCTGGCCAAATTCAGCCCCGCCGGCGCCCTTGTCTATGGCGCCGTGCTGGGAACTGCCGACCCGCAAAACGGGGGTGGCGGACCGATCGGAGCCTCGGCAATCGCCGTCGATGCTTCCGGCGACGCATACGTCACGGGCCAGGCGGGCATATTGTGGCCGATTACGAGCGGCGCTTATCTAGGCCAGATTGCGGGGTCGGCGCCCTATGCAACTCCCTTCGTGATGAAGGTTGCGCCGGATGCGAAGAGCGTCATCTATTCCACGTATTTGAACTATGCCTACGCGATGAGTGGCATCTCGGTTCTGGCCAACGGAGATGTCTTTGTGGTGGGCAATGGCGCAGGGACGAGTTATCCGACGACCGCCAACGCATATGAGTCAAACAACGGATACGGTGGCCCGTTTCTGACAGAACTCAATGCGAGCGGATCGGCCCTCGTCTACTCGACGATGCTCTGCGAGGATTCCTGCGGCGTCAACGGAATGGCAGTCGACCCCAAGGGCAATATCTGGATAGCGTCGCAGACCAGTAACACGCAGTTTCCGCTCGCGATGCCGATGCAATCGATACTTCCATCCGGCCTTACCGGCCCTGGACCCGTTTCAGTTTTGAGTGAATTCGACCCCACCGGGCAAACCCTGGAGTTCTCGACTTTTCTTGGCGGCATGGCGCCGGGATACGCGAGCAGCGTGGCGATCGATCCTAATGCACGCGTGCACGTCTCGGGAGCCGCTGGATATGGAATGTACACAACAGCCGGCGTCTATGCGGGCTCGGTTCCAGCTCCGGGATCAGGGTACTCTACGTCCACATATGCCTACGTCAGCTTGGTCGATCCAACGGTGCCCGCGGCTGGCTTGTGCGTTAGTCCTAATACCGGGTTGGTCTTTTCTACACCAGTTGGCACTTCCGTCGAGAACAAGCTGACGATCACAAGCTGCGGAGCGGAGCCTTTATCGATTACCGATGCCTCCACTTCTTCGAGCGACTTCTCCGTTCCCGCGTCAGAGGATGGATGCCTTCAGAATCTGCCCGTCGGCCAAAGCTGCACGCAGTACGTGCGCTTTACGCCAACCGCCGCGGGCAGTGAATCGTCTACGCTGACCATCGCTTCAAATTCGCCCATTCCGGCGATGCTGCCTCTGACCGGATATGGGACGACCGCGCCGGTTGTGACCCTCTCAGCCAGTTCGCTCACATTTGGCCCCCAACTGGTTGGTACCGAATCAGCGCCTCAAACGATTACGCTCACGAACACAGGAAACGCCACGCTCAACGGGATCGGCTTCGGGATGTTCGCGTCCTACGAACCCATTTTTCCACTCACCTATACCTGCGGCCCGTCGCTCGCTCCCGGCGATTCTTGCACGTTCAGCGTTGCTTTCAAGCCCGCATCGGCAGGCACGACGACCACGACGCTGACGGTCGAAAACAACTCAGGCTTGCCGTTCCAGCAGGTGAGCCTATCGGGAACATCCCCGCAGTCGCCGTTCATGATCGGTACGCAAGCCAGTGGAAGCATGACCAGCGCGGTCACGGCCGGCAGCACGGCGACTTATGCGCTGACGATCACTTCCGCCGGGGGGTATTCAGGCAACATCAATCTCTCATGCGGCGATCTTCCCGCCAACGCCTCGTGCACGTTCGTTCCCGCGAGCCTCGCGATTACAGGCGGCACTGCGGCGAATTTCACACTTTCGGTTTCCACCGAATCAATCCAAACCGGTGCTCTGGTGCCCACAAGCGGATTAGGTGTGGCGCTCGCTGGATTACTTTTCCTGATGCCTTTGGAACGGAATCGAAAACGTGCTGCAGCATTGATTTGCTTTGGAGCCCTTCTGCTCATCACGACTATCTCCGCGTGCGGCGGCGGTTCTTCGGGGGCAGCGGGGTCGCAAACGGCAAAGGTATCACCGGGAACGTATACAATCCAAGTGGTGGCTTCCGATGCCTCGGGAAACCAGATTACCCAGTCCGTAACGCTGATCGTTCAATAGCATGATCGCGGCTCGGTAGGAACTTTTTCGTGGGAGGTTGACCGTCTAGCCGGAAGTTACTGCTTCACTGACAGCTCCATGTGTCTAGGCGGTGGCTACAGGTTGGTAACGGCAAGTCGCCCAGCGTTCATCGATGCGGCGGGTAGCATGTGTTCCAGGGCCTCAACTCGGCGCCAGCATGACGGTTCCCCAGGGTCCGTCCGGCGTGGCGGAGGATTTGGGAGCCATCCTTCGCCGAAAACCTGCCTTGCCGCTCGTCGAAAGGGCCAACTCTTGCCGAAGATTTCATCCCCCCCGGCGCACAATGGAAATGATCGACGGAGCGAGCCTTTGCTGACCCCTGATCCCTGACCCCTGATCTCTGTTCCCCGCACCCGTAACGGATTGGATAACCGTGATCGAGTTTTACCGGCTCCAGCCATCGCTCTCGGCTAGGATGAAGCAAATGGCTGCCAGTTTGTATATCGTCGTTGAAGGGGAAGACCCTGGATTTGACATCTTTGTGAACGGCCAGGCTCTGGCTCGCAACGAAGATGCCCTGGAGCGGTTGGCCGAGCGGCTCAACGTGAGGCCTCTGCTGGAGTTCTTCTCAGCCGATGAGAACTCCATGGCTCTGCTGCTGGAGCAGGGCGCGGCCAATCCCGATTGGGCGCGCCACCTGCCAGAGCCGCAATGGTTCGATGCCCCCGACGGTCTGCGGACGGTGAGAACCCTGATCGGGTTTCTGGCCGAATCGCCCACCGCCCTGGGCTCTGAAACCCCGCCGGTTCTGGCCGAATTGCGCGAGTATGAGCGCGTGCTGCACAAGACGGCCACGCGCGGATTGCACTGGCACGTGGCTGTGAGCTGGCGCTAGAGCATTTTCGGCCTGACTGTTTACGATTCAAATTGAGATCTGTGGTCTCCCACCCTTGAATCAAAAAGCGATTCAAGGATGGGGCACCCAGCACTTTGTTAACACTTGATCCGAAAATGCTCTAGAGGCGATCAGTCCGCGGACGGTTCGCCCTCCCTGGAACTGAAGACGTTGCCCATGCGCCTGATCTGCGCGCCCACGCCGCGGAGCTTCTCTTCGATGCGCTCGTAGCCGCGATCCATGTGATAGACGCGGTCGAGGATGGATTCTCCATCGGCCACCAGCGCGGCCAGCACCAGCGACGCGGAAGCGCGCAGGTCGGAGCACATGACGGCCGCGGCGGAGAGGCTGGATGGCCCGCGCACCGTGGCGCAGCTTCCGTCCACCTTGATATTGGCGCCCATCCGCGCCAGCTCCTGCACGTGCATGAAGCGATTCTCGAAGATGTTCTCCTTCACCGCGCTCACTCCCGCTGACTGCGTGGCCAGCGCCATGTACTGCGCCTGCATGTCGGTAGGGAAGCCGGGATACTCTTCGGTAGAGATGTCGGCTGCATGTAGCCGCCCGTCGGCGCGCACGCGAACCGTTTCGGAGTTGAGGATATCCACCCGTGCGCCGGCTTCCTCCAGCTTGGCCATCACCGCGCTCAGGTGCGCCGGATTGCAGTTGGCCACAATCAGGTCGCCGCGGGTGATGGCCCCCGCAATCAGAAAAGTTCCCGCCTCGATGCGGTCCGGATTGATGCGGTGGCGCGCGCCGTGGAGCCGCTCCACTCCCTGCACGCGAATCGTCGAGGTTCCCGCTCCCTTGATCCTGGCGCCCATGGCGGTCAGCAGGGCGGCGAGGTCGGCAACCTCCGGCTCCCGCGCGCAGTTCTCCATCAGGGTTTCGCCCTCGGCCAGCACGGCGGCCATCAGCAGATCCTCCGTGCCGGTGACGGTGATCCGGTCGAAGACCAGGTGCGCGCCTCTCAGCCGCTCAGCCCGCGCCTCCAGGTAGCCGTGCTCCTGGGTGATCGCGGCGCCCATCTTCTCCAGGCCCTTGATGTGCAGATCGATCGGCCTGCCGCCGATGGCGCACCCGCCTGGCATGGCCACCCGCGCCATTCCCGCGCGAGCCACCAGCGGGCCCAGCACCAGGGAGCTGGCCCGCATGGTCTTCACGATCTCGTACTTGGCTTCCGGCTCGGAGAGGGTACGGCAGCAGATGGTGGTGCGGTGCTGGGCGCGCCCGTAGCCCAGCTCGACCTCCGCGCCCATTGAAGTCAGCAAACGCCGCTGGGTCTCGATGTCGCGCACCTGGGGGATGTTCTCGAGCGTGACCACGTCCTCGGTGAGGATGGCAGCGGCCATGCAGGGCAGCGCCGAGTTCTTTGCGCCCGAAATGCGCACCGTGCCCACCAGCGGATTTCCGCCGCGAATGACAAACTTGTCCATGAATCCTCTGCGACTCCCCGACCTTCCAGTGTAAATCGAGGCGATGGATGGGGCAGGGAACTGAAAGACCCTTCGCCTGTGGTACGACAGCCCGCTTCGACCGGCTGCTGAAGAAGTTCGCATCGAAACACCCTGAGTTCAAAGATCGACATGCTGAGACGGCCACCATCTCAGACTGGTCGCTTGGCAGCCTGTAGCAGCAGCCGGTGAACGCCGACGGGCGGCTAGTCAAGCACGCTCGGTGCTACTGGCCGATGCTGGCCAAGGGCCACCTGACGAGAACCCGGTTCGCGGCGATGCTGCGGAATGCCGCGTTGTTGCTGGCTCCTGCAAACCGATCGGCTGGCGGGGCCGAGCAGAATCTCAACGGCAGGAACAGGGAGGAGGGATAAGTGTCGGAGAAAACGGCTTGGAGGGCCCTCCATGCGGCGTGGAAGGAGAGGATGGCGTGGAGCTGCCCCGCATTCCTGTCACAATCGCTGGTTTTTTCAATGGAGATGCTCTTTTGGCCTTGCAATCCACTCCGCGAGCGATACAATTCTTGGGAACCGGCGCTTAAAAGGGAGATTCCGGCTAAGAAGTGGAGAGGAAAGTGTGTCCGCTATGGGGAAAATGAGACATCGGCGAGGGACGGCGAAGTGGCTCGCGGCTAGCGTCTTCATCACATTCTTCACAGTTGGCGCTGTTTTCGCGCAAACGCAGGCCATGCGGGTCGCAATCCCGTATGAGTTTACTTTCGGCAAGAGGGTGCTTCCGGCCGGAACGTATACTTTCTCTGTGAATGGCTATGAAGTTATTGCGAAATCGTCCAGCAGCGATTGGTTTAGGCAGAACACTATCGCTCAGATCAGCGGGCCGAGCGATATTCTTGAAGCTGGCGCTCTTGTATTCGTCACAACGGGAGGTGGCCACATTCTCTCCGAAGTGTGGATACCCGGCACGGATGGACAACTTTTATACGCGGACCGGAAGGTCAATACCCGCGAGTTCTTGTTAGCATCCTACCTGGACCAGGCCCGCACCGTCTCTGGAAAGGCGGCCTACAATCAGACGTGCGGAAGATGTCATGGCGCGGACGGCAATGGGAATGAGAGTGCGGACAAATTCTTCGGCATCGCAATTCCCAGGCTCATCTCGGCCACGGTACAAAGCAAATCGGACGCGGAGTTGAGAGAACTCATCAATAAGGGCAGCGCCGTGATGCCTCCTGTCGAGATCGATGTGTCCGGGTTCCGTCATCGTCTCCCACCACAGGACGTGGATGCTGTTATTGCGTACGTGCGTACCTTGAAGAAGTAATCTGCCCAGTTGTAACTCCTGTCTACGAGGCTCCCCCAGATCCCTCAACCCGATCTCAACCGCCAATTCCAAGAAGAGAAGATTCAGCTGAGGGCTATAACTCCTGCGCATTATCTTCGATGGCCAGGCGCACGTTGCCGTAGGACTTGGCCAGCCGGCGGACGGCTTCGGGCTTGTCTACCTTGGCCTTGAGCATCACCAGGGCCACAGGAACGCTGCGGCCGGCGCTTTTGATCGTCTGCACCGCGGTTTCGCGGTCGATTTTGCAGGCACACATGAGGATGCGGATGCCGCGTTCGACCAGCTTCGAGTTCTGCATGTGAACGTTCACCATCAGGTTCTCGTACACATAGCCCAGGCGGGTCATGGCGCCGGTGGTGATCATGTTCAGAATCATCTTCTGGGCGCTGCCGGCCTTCATGCGCGTGGAACCGGAGATCACCTCAGGGCCCACATCGGCAATGATGGCGATATCGGCGGCCGCGGCCAAAGGCGTGTCGTGGTTGCAGGTGACCGCCGCGGTATGCGCTCCGCGGGCGCGAGCATAGGCCACCGCGGCCACCACGTAGGGAGTGCGGCCCGAGGCGGAGACGCCCACCACAACATCCTTGCGCGTAGGGCGGCGGCGGGCGATATCCCGCTGGCCCAGCTCTTCGCTGTCCTCGTTGTCCTCAACGGCAGAGGCCAGCGCTTTGGGTCCACCGGCCATGATGTACTGCACTTGTCCGGGAGCAGAGGAGTAGGAGGGAGGGCACTCGGCGGAGTCGAGGGCAGCAATGCGACCGCTGGATCCGGCGCCGACGTAGATCAGCCGTCCGCCATCGCGCAGGCTGCGGGCAACCTGGTCGATGACCTGGGCAATCTCCACGATCGCCTTCTTGACCGCTCCGGGAACCTTTGCGTCCTCATGGTTGATGATGCGCGCAATCTCGTGCGCGGATTTGGTATCGAAGCCCTGAGATGCTTCGTTCTGGCTCTCGGTGGTCAGTTGCTGAAGCAGGGAGACCGGGTCTCTTTTGGAGTCATTGGCATGGGAGCCGGCTGGTTCCTGCAAAGTAGAACTGCTGAGCATCGCGTGTGTCCCCGATTTTTAATTGTATCTGGAAATCGGTCAACTGCCGACAGAATTCTCGATCGCCGCGATTGACACGGGTCGCCGCAACTCATTAAAACGATTAAGTAAATTGTCAAAGCGCTTCGCGAACGGCGTTGTGAAAGGCGGGCCTGACCTCGCGAATCAACTGGGCCGCCGCGGCGGACCGGTCGGGCCATGTGCGGTTAGAGAGCAGCGCAACGGCAACCCCGGCGTTGAGGTCGATCCACAGCGAACAGCCGCTGTAGCCCAGGTGGCCGATCGTGCACTTCGAGAAATACCGCCCCGAGGAAGAGGTTTCAGAGGGCGTATCCCAGCCGAGCGCGCGTGAGCTGCCCTCGGGGCCCTGCCGCTGGGCAAAGAGGCTGATCGTTGCCGGATCCAAAAGGCGGAGCTGGCCGGAATGCGAGCCGGCCTTGCCTCCGGCATGCAGAATTTCGCCTGCAAATCGAAGCAAATCCGGCACGTTGGAGAAGAGTCCGGCGTGGCCGGCGGCGCCTTTGAGCAGCCAGGCATTTTCGTCCTGAACTTCGCCCTGAATGCGGCGATGGCGCAGGGTGGCGTCCTCTTCCGTGGGAGGAATCGACGGCCGGGCGGCGGGCGGCGGGCAGAAGCACGTGGCGGCCATGCCAAGCGGCTGGAAGACCTCCCGGCGCAGCCAGGCGGGAAGCTGCTCGCGCGCACAAACCTCCAGCGCCTGGCCGAGCAGAATAAAGCCCGGATCGGAGTACTCGGTGTGTGTGCCAGGTTCGGCTTGAAGGGGCAACCTGAGGCAGGCGCGCAACAGCGCAAAGGGCGTGGCGGCGGTGCGAAAAAACTCCACGTAGCCCGGCAGCCCGGAGTTGTGCGCCAGCAGGTGGTGCAGCGTCACATGACGAGCGCGTTCCCCAGAGGCGCGGCCCACCACAAAGCCGGGCAAGAATTCGGCAAGAGGCGTATCGAGATTCAGCAGGCCGCGCTGGCAGAGCAGCATGGCTGCGGCGGTGGTGGCAACGACCTTGGTGAGACTGGCCACGTCATAGACGGTCTCGGCGGAAACGGCAGGCGAGCCTTCGTCATAGGCGAAGCTGCCCAACGCATCCTGGAGGACGATCTCTCCGCCCGCCAACACCCCAAAGGCGCAGCCGGGAAAGGCGCGGGCGGCGATTGCCTCACGCAGCACGCCGCGGGCGGCGGCGAATCGGCCGCCGGGGCCAGCAGCAAGAGCGGCAAGCAGGGTGGTTCCGGTTTCCATTGCTGTCTTGCATCGTAACGCGAATTGCGCGCTGGCGTGGGGGGCGTGGGATTTTTAGTATTTCTGGCGGCCAATCAGGCTATCCTTGGAGGCGGGCAATTCGTCTATCGCAATGAGAGTTTCAAGGGAGGGCTTCATGCGCTTGCTGCAAGGTCAGTTTGCGGCTGCGGTCGTGCTGGGTTTCTTGTCTGCGGCTTCGGGGTTTGCGTCAGCTCAGGCTGCTGCCACTCCAGACGCTGTTCCGAGCGCGCCTGCGCAGCAACCCTCTTCTTCGCCATCTCCCACGGGCGCGCCTGCCAATGCGCCATCGGGGGCAACTTCTCAGCCCGGCCAGCCGGCTGGGCAGTCTCCTGCTCAGAGCGCGCCTTCGCTGGCGCCAGCCGCTTCGCCGCAGGGCGTGGTCCTCGATCCGGCAGAGGTCAAACGGGTGCTGGATGCAAAGGGCTGCCACCCCGACAACGAGCAGGATCCGATTTGGGATGAGAAGTTCCCGTGCCCTACCCCCGGCAAAGCTCCGCCTGCTGCCAGGGCAAAGAGGATCTACACCGTTCCAGCCGGCACCAAGGTTCTGCTGCAACTGCGCAGCGGCATCAACACCAGGAGCGCCAAACCCGGCGATGGCGTCTACCTGGCTTCGACCTTTCCCGTGCTTGTTGGGAACCGGGTGATGATTCCGGCCGGCGTTTATGTGCAGGGGGTGGTGGACCGCGTCGTCCGCGCCGGGCACGTGAAGGGCAGATCGCAGTTGGATATGCACTTCACTGAGATGATCTTCCCCAATGGCTCGGTTGTCGAGATTCCGGGCATTGTGAACGACCTTCCCGGTGCAAGAAAGCAGACGGTCAAGGACGACGGGGAGGGAACCATTGAACAGGAGGGCGACAAGGGACGCAATGCCGGCAAGGTGGCCGAGATCGCCATCCCAACCGGAGGCACGGTTGGATCGATAGGCGGGGCAGTCGACGGGCATCCCATTGCCGGAGGCCTGGCCGGCATCGGGGCTGGGATTGCTGCCGCTGGCCTGGCATCGCTCTTCACCCGTGGCGCCGACGTCAATATCGAGAGTGGAACACAGGTGGAGATGGTGCTGCAGCGGCCGCTGCTGTTGGAAGAAGCGAATCTGCGCGCCGAGCCGCCGGGCGACGCTCTGCCACTCGTTCCCTCAGCCAACCAACCCAAGCCTATGGAAAAGCCCAACCGAGCCCGCATCCTCTGCCCGCCTGGCGGCCTGGGCTGCGAGTGATATCGAGTAATCTAGAGGAGAGATGCAAACGGTTCCCGACGATTCTCCCTACCAAGCCTCCAGCCAGAGCGCCGCTCTTGAAGCGGACTCTGGCCAGCCGCAACCTGACCCAGCGCCCGCGCCGCCTCGCAGATATGGAGGCGTCGGCCTTTGGGTGCGCGATCTCGTCGTGGCCGCCGCTGCCTCGGTGCTGATCGTCGTCTTTCTATACCAGCCGGTGCGCGTTGAAGGCACCAGCATGTTGCCTCAGCTGGTAGATTCCGATCGCCTCTTCATCAACAAGTTCGTCTATCGCATCTCATCCATCGAGCGCGGCGACGTAGTCGTCTTCCACTACCCGCGCGACCCGGAAAAGAGCTATATCAAGCGCGTCATCGCCTTGCCCGGCGACCGCCTGCGCATCGATCAGGGGGTGGTCTGGCTGAACGGCAAGCCGCAAACCGAAGCCTACGTGCCGGAAGAGTATCGCGACAGCCGCTCCATGGCGGAGATGGTCATTCCCGAAGACAGTTTCTTTATGATGGGCGACCACCGCTCTATCTCCTCCGATAGCCGGGAGTTCGGCCCGGTGGAGCGCTCGTTGATCTACGGCAAGGCCGTCTTTGTCTACTGGCCGACTAGGGACGCGGGCGTGGTGCGGTAGCCGCCATGAGATACTGCCCGGAAATCCACCGGCCGGCACAAACCGACGCCTGTTAGAATCGATTGAATCCACTCCTCGGAGAGGCGATGCAGGCAATCTTAGCGCTCGAAGACGGGCGCATCTTCCGTGGCCACGGCTATGGGCACCCCGGTGAGTGCCGGGGCGAAGTCGTTTTCAATACTTCCCTTACCGGTTACCAGGAAATCGCAACCGATCCTTCCTATGCTGGGCAGATCGTCGTCCTCACCAACCCCCAGATCGGCAACTACGGCACCAACCGGGCGGACAACGAGTCGGCCAAGCCCTATATCGAGGGCCTGATCGTCCGCGAATTCTCGCCCATCAGCTCCAACTGGCGCTCCGAACAAGTGACCGACGAGTACATGGAGCGGTATTCCGTGCCGGTGCTGGCGGAGATCGATACCCGCGCATTGGTTCGCCACCTGCGCACTCACGGCGTAATGCGGGGAGTAATTTCGACTGCCGAGAGCAATGCTGATGTTCTGGTGGCCAAGGCCAATAGCATCCGCAAGATGGATGGTACCGACCTGGCGCGCGTCGTCTCG
>Ga0326728_10024400_pt1 | contig 10962 bp, 6 predicted proteins | sample MB3enrmetagenome_FD_207602 | JGI IMG/M metagenome (GOLD analysis project Ga0326728, IMG submission 207602) | Lab enriched peat soil microbial communities from McLean, Ithaca, NY, United States - MB31MN | ecosystem: Environmental > Terrestrial > Soil > Wetlands > Peat | place: USA: New York...
CGCTCGAAAGAATCAACCCCGGCACCCCTGTTGATCCCGTCCTCCAGGCCTTCCAGACGCAAGATGCGGGTCAGTATCAGGTTGTCTTCGATTGAAGCCCCGTCCCAGTCGACGCCCGTATCCCTCCGGCCCTTGAAGATCCGTCCCAAAGGGGCCCCGGCTCCGATCTTCTCCTTGATCCGGTGGAGGCCTATTGGTGTCTTGAACGAGTTCTCCCTGATGCCATAGCCAAAACGGGAGGTAGAGGCGCCGTATCGCTCGACGACAGTCTCCTTTTTGCAGACGAGGAGCGTCTGCGTCTCGATAGACTGGACGAGGAAAAGCTCTTGCGGCCCCTTCAGGAAGCCCTGAAGCAACTTGTACGCGCGACGCGCTCGATCGGATTCCATCTGCATCTCTTCAAAACCCGCGTATTCCTCCGCGCAAGGACAGCCATATGCGCCTCATCGGGGACCGGTGGTCTTTCCGGAGGGGGTCTTGGCCTCGCCCGGCGTTCATAGTCCGCCGCAAGCCTTCCCGCGCGGGTCCTCCTAAGATTACCGGGTTTCACCCAGGTTTACAAGAAAAGGGAAAGTGCGGTAAAAGGTCAGTTTCTTTAAATTGCCCTTTACCGAAAATGGGGTGTGAGACCTCCCGGGTGCGGACCCGTCGGCAGAACCTTTTAGCTTTTGGACTGAGCGGCGGATTCGTCGGCAAAGGAAGCGGCGCGCCTCATGAGGCCTTCACCGCGAGGATTTTCTTTGAGCGAAAAGTCCTCTTTCTTCGCACTCTTTTCAGCGTCTTGCCCTTGACTGGGCGAAAAGAGAAGCGCTTCTTTGCTTGACAAACAGGAGGCTGGCGTGATGGATTTTGATGAAAGCAGCGTTCTTCCTGCCAAGATGGAGTGTGGGGCGCACGCGGGGAAAGATGTTGTTTGCCGGCCTATCTCATTCGCGTGGCCCACGCGGCTAGTGCGCCCAGGAGGCTCATCGGCGCCAGGGCGAGGATTGCGATCTGCCAGCCTGCCGCTCCGACGAGGGAGCCGACTGTCAGTGGCCCAAGGAGCATTCCCACATTCTGGCCTATCTGGACGATCGCCATGGCCATGCCGCTCAAGCGCGGATCCGGGGCGAGGTCAGGGACCGCTGCAAGGGCCCCCGTGGGTACGAAGGCAGCGACGAAGCCGACGATCATGAGCAGGGGGACCAGAAGGCCCATTCCCGCGTGAAAGGCCAATGGTATGGCCGGCGCCATGATGAGCATGGGGATCACGCAGACGATCTTGCGCGATCCGGTCATATCGGAGAGTATGCCGGCCACTGGGCAGCCCGCGATGGTGAGAAAGGTCATGATGCCCGCGAGGCCTGAGGCCCTGGTGAGGGGCATGCCCCTCCCGATGTTGAGAAAGGTGGGCGTCCAGGTCATGAAGGAGATGTAGACGAAGTTGAAACAGAAGAAGAGGAGAGCCATGAGCCACACCTGGCCGCTTTTCAGCACCAGGGACGGCGAGGGGGCCTCGGGCTTCCGTTCGCCGTCCGGATGGGCCGTCGGGCCGGTTTGGCCCGGATATGGCCTTACGAACGCCAGGAAGAGCGCGCCGGTTGCCAGGGTGTAGAAGCATACGACCCACCAGACCCCCTGCCATCCCCAAGCCGCTGCGATGTAGGGCGCGCCGGCGAACATGGCTGTGGAGCCGACAGGGATCCAAATGGCCCACACTCCCATGGCCTTTCCGAGCTTCTCCGGCGGGAAGCGGGCCGCGACGATTGCCGGGGCCGCGACTATGATAAAGCACATACCCGCGCCCTCGATCATCCTGGAGAGGAGAAGGAGCGTGAAATGACCGCTCAAGGCCCCCAGGGCCGAGCCGAGGGCCAGGGAAATAATCACCACGAGGCCGCTTACCCGATAGCCGAACCTGTGGAAAATGAAGCCTGACGGAATGGCGAGCACGATGCCGGTGAGGGCGAAGGTCGACATGAGGAGCGAGGCCATGGCAGGGGATAAGGCCATGCTTCTCATGAGAAGGGGAAGGACGGGGGGCACCTTGAACTGGTTCATGGGAGCGGCAATGCTGAGAAGAAGGACGGCTATGAGAACGAACCAGGGTGAGGGCCCTCCCCTGTTGGAGGGCTCCCGATCATTTGCTCCAATATGTCGGTCCGGCCGCATATCGATAGAATATAACCTTTCCTTTTCCTCAAATCATGCTTCGAAGGAACGCGTTCCGAAAGGGGGCGACGTCGGGATAGGGCGAGACTTTCGCGGCAGAGGCTTAACTAAGTTGACGAAACGAGCGATTAATTATGGTATGCTACACTAGCCTATAAGCCACTTGTTTCTAGGAGGGAGCATGGGAAAGAGAATGATTACCGTGGACGGCTGCACGGCGTGTGCCCACGTCGTTCACGCTACAAATGAGATCATCACCATCTACCCGATAACGCCCTCTTCGCCGATTGCGGAGATTTGCGACGCAAAATCCGCGGCCGGTGATGTCAATATCTGGGGCTCCGTGCCTGCAGTGAGTCAGATGCAGTCGGAAGCGGGGGTTGCCGGAGCGGTGCACGGGTCGCTCACCACAGGGGCCCTCACCACGACCATCACCGCGTCCCAGGGCCTCCTGCTCCTCGTACCGAACATGTACAAGATCGCAGGGGAGCTGATCCCCACGGTCTTTCACGTCACGGCCCGGTCTTTAGCCACCCAGGCCCTCTGCATCTACGGGGACCACTCCGACGTGATGGGAGTGAGGTCCACGGGCTTTGCCATGCTCTGTTCCCGGAACGTCCAGGAAAGCATGGACTTTGCCCTTATAGCCCAGGCAGCGACCCTGGAATCGAGGATACCTTTCCTCCACTTTTTCGACGGCTTCAGGACGTCCCATGAGATCCAGAAGATAGAGGAGCTGAGCTTTGACGACATGCGGGCCATGATCGATGACAACCTGGTGGCTGCCCACAGGATGAGGGGCCTTTCGCCCGACCGGCCCGTCATGCGTGGCGCCTCTCATAATCCGGATGTCTATTTTCAGTCGAGGGAGACGGTAAACAAATTCTATGAGGCGACGCCGGCGATCGTGCAGGCGGCCATGGACAGGTTCGCCAAGCTCGCCGGCCGCCAATACCGGCTCTTCGACTATGTCGGCGCGCCTGATGCCGAGAGGGTCATCGTGACCATGGGCTCGTCGGGAGAGACCACGGCCACCACCGTAGGTCTCCTCGATGATCGGGGAGAGAAGTTGGGACTCGTCCAGGTGGCCCTTTACCGGCCTTTCGATGTCGAGGCCTTTGCCGCGGCCCTGCCGCCTTCCGTGAAGGCGATAGCCGTGCTCGACCGGACCAAGGAGCCGGGGGCCACGGGAGAGCCTCTGTATCTCGATGTGAGGGCTGCCCTGGCCGAGGCGGAAGACAAGGGGATCGCAAGGTGGAGCAGCACCCCGAAAGTAGTCGGCGGGAGATACGGACTGGGGTCCAAGGACTTTACTCCTGCCATGGTAAAGGCGGTCTTTGACAACCTCTCCCAGAAGACGCCGAAGAACCACTTCACCGTGGGGATCAACGACGACGTGACCGGCTCGAGCCTGACCGTCGACGAATCATTCCGCTTGGCCCAAAACGCTTACCGGGCCCTCTTCTACGGGCTCGGGGCCGACGGCACGGTGGGGGCCAACAAGAATACGATCAAGATCATCGGAAGCGAGACGGACAATTTCGCCCAGGGATACTTTTATTACGACGCCAAGAAATCGGGCTCCATGACGGAATCCCACCTCCGCTTCGGCAAGGATCCCATAAGGAACCCCTACCTGCTGGCTGACGCTAATTTCGTCGCATGCCATAACCAGTCCTTTCTCGAGAAATACGACATGCTTGCCCAAGCCCAGGAAGGCGGCACGTTCCTCCTCACCAGCTCCCGCGGCAAGGACGAAGTCTGGGACACGCTGCCCGCCACCGTCCAGAGGCACCTCATCGACAAGAAGATGAAGTTCTACGTCATCGACGCCATATCGCTCGCCGAGGAGATCGGCCTTGGCGCGCGGATAAACATGATCATGCAGACCGCCTTTTTCGTGATCTCCGGGATCATCCCCAAGGAGGATGCGATCAAGGCGATCAAGAAGGAGATCACGAAGACGTACGGAAAGAAGGGCGAGGAAGTCCTCAAGATGAACTACGCCGCGGTCGACACGGCCCTTCAGAACATCGCCGAGGTGACGGTGCCTGCTGGTGTCACGGCAACCACGGACATGAGGCCCCCGGTCCCGGCGGACGCTCCCGAATTCGTGCGGAGCGTGACCGGCAGGATGATCGAAGGGAAGGGCGACACGCTGCCCGTGTCCGCCATTCCGGTGGACGGCACGTGGCCCACGGGAACGACCCAGTATGAGAAGCGCAATATCGGCGTGCACATCCCGGTGTGGGAGCCCGACATATGCATCCAGTGCGCCACGTGCTCCTTTGTCTGCCCTCACGCGACCATTCGCGTAAAGGCATACGATCCGGGACTGCTGAAGGGAGCCCCAAGCGCCTTCAAGTCCGTCGAGGCCAAGGGCAAGGAGATGAAGGGCCTCAATTTTACGGTCCAAGTTGCGCCCGAGGATTGCACGGGCTGCGGGTCCTGCGTCGTGGCATGCCCGGCCCAGAAGAAGGACGCACAGGGTAATAAGGTCCCCAACTTCAAGGCCATCAACATGCGCCTTCAGGAGCCGCTCCGCGAGCAGGAGGTGAAGAACTACGATTTCTTCCTCAGCCTGCCTGAGACAGACCCCTCCAGGTACAACCTCGACACGGTCAAGGGAAGCCAGTTCGTGAAGCCCCTCTTCGAGTACAACGGCGCGTGCTCGGGGTGCGGTGAGACGCCCTATCTGAAGCTTCTCACCCAACTGTTCGGAGACCGCCTCTACATAGGCAACGCCACGGGCTGCTCCTCCATCTACGGGGGAAATCTGCCGACTACCCCTTACACGACGAGGGCGGACGGCCGGGGACCGGTCTGGTCCAACTCCCTCTTTGAGGACGCCGCTGAGTTTGCCTTCGGTATGAGGCAGACGGTGGACAAGTTCAACGGCCAGGCCCTCGAGCTCATGGCGCGCCTGGCAGGCGATGGCCGGCTCGCCGGTCGTGAGGCGCTCATAGAAGCCATCACCAAGGCCGACCAGTCAAAGCAAGCGGGCGTCGAGGCACAGAGGGGCCGCGTCGAGGAGCTGAAGAAGATCATCGCACAAGATGGCTCGCCCGAGGCTAGAAGCCTCTCTTTCCTCGCCGATTTCCTCGTGAAGAAGACCGTATGGGGAATCGGCGGCGACGGCTGGGGCTATGACATAGGCTACGGCGGGGTCGATCAGGTCATGGCGTCGGGGGAGAACGTCAACCTCCTCATCCTCGATACCGAGGTCTATTCCAACACGGGCGGCCAGATGTCGAAATCGACGCCCCTCGGGGCAACGGCCCAGTTTGCCGCGGCGGGCAAGAAGACGCCCAAGAAGGTGATCGGCGCCATGATGGTGCCGTACGGCAACGTCTACGTGGCGCAGGTGGCCTTCGGGGCGAACCCGGCGCAGACGGTGAGGGCGATGAGCGAAGCGGAGTCTTTCGATGGCCCGTCCCTGATCGTCGCCTATTCGACCTGCATCAACCAGGGTATTCCGGACATGGCAAAGGGCGTGGAGGTCCAGAGGAAAGCGGTGGCATCGGGTCATTGGCCCCTCTTCCGCTACAATCCGCGGCTCGAGGCCGAGGGGAAGAACCCCCTGGTCCTCGACAGTCAGGACCCGAGCATTCCATACCAGGAGTACGCTTACAAGGAAAACCGCTTCAAGTCGCTCCAGAGGAGCAACCCTGAGGCCGCTGCCGACCTGATGAAGCGCGCCCAGGCCGCGGTGGACAGAAGGTGGAACTATCTGAAGCACCTCTCCACCTGGTCTCCGTCTCAGAGGTAGGGAATAGACATCTTTTAGGGCGCGAAGGGCTTCATCGAAGCCCTTCGCGCCCTTATCTTTTGCCCGCGGGCGGGCTCCTGATCAGTAATGGTTATGCTTTATGCGCCCGTAATCGAGTTGCTCGGAAGGCACCGGGCTCCTGCTCTCCCCGGGATAGCCGACGGCGACGATCGCCCCTACTCTGAGGCTCTTCGGGAGTCCCAAGAGCTCCTGCACGTAGTCCTCCGCGGTCCTTGCAGCGGAGTGGTCCCTGTTCCTGATCTGGATCCAACAGCTTCCGAGGCCGAGGGAGTGGGCGGTGAAATGAGCCACGATGGACGCAATGGAGCAGTCCTCCACCCAGACGTCCGACTTGGTCTCATCTCCGCATACGACAATGGCGAGGGGAGCGCCCTTGAGGAATTCCGACCCGTACTCCTTTGACCGGGAAAGCTTGTCGATCAAGCCGGCTTCGTCCACGAAGACGAAGGTCCAGGGATTGATGCCGCGGGAAGAAGGGCAACGGAGGAGGGCCTCTTTCAATACGGCGACGAGTTCCTCGTCGACTGGTTTCTTTTCGTATTTCCTGATGCTCCGTCTCGTGCGTAGGATCTCGATCATGCGGTTCCTCCAGGTGATTCTCTATCTATTCTACCCGAAGCCGGGGGGAGATGTCAGGGAAAAATGGGGCGAGCGCATAGAGGTACCGCGAGATTGGGGTTAATCCGGCAGGACCCTGGTGTTTTGCTTGCGGTTCTTATGCAGGTCGACATGCAAGCCGGGACGGCCCGCCTGGAGCGATCGCGATCTGGGGCGCCCTCTTCGCCGGGCGGCCTCGTGTGGGGACACTCCTCTCGCTGTTTTACTTTCGGAGGGGTGTCCCCATGTATTATCCTCGGTCAACCCGGCTCAGATTGCATGCTGTTAATGGGGTTCAGCACCCCCTCCACAGGCAAAGCCTGCGGAGCCTCCCCCCTCACGCTCGCTTACGCTCGCAATCTCACGATCCCTCCACGCGGACCGTCCATCCGCCGCCGGGTCTATCAGCCGACCGACCCGGCGATGAAAAAGCAACGGACAACTATTGGGGCTCAGCGCCCCCTCACCGGGGAGTGAGCCCGGCGAGCCTCCCCCCTCGGACTCGCTTCGCTCGTTTTGTCACTGGCTCAGCGCCCCCTCACCGGGGAGTGAGCCCGGCGAGCCAACTTGCTCACCCTCGCTTCGCTCGCGGGTACGACACTCCACTGGTGAAGAAAGGGCGGTTCTATTGACATTTTCCCCGTCGCACGTATCATGTGGTATACAGAGGATACCATTATGGCGAAGCACTCCCATGGTTTTGTGGAAACGTTCGACGGTCTCGTAGGATACGGTCTGGACAGGCAATCAGACGAGGACACGGTGCAGGTGTACCTGCAGAAGTTCTCCGATGATCGTCTCATGAAAACGATTCTGAAGCGCATGACCGATGACGATCTGGCGGAGGTATTCGAGGTCACGGGCAGGATGTTGAAGAAATACCTGACCGAGCCCGAATACCATCAACTGTTCCTCAAGGACGAGGCACCATAGAACGCCGGCCTCGCGCCATTCCATTCACGATCGGCGGCGATCACGGAAGCCCCTTCTTTCGGTCGCGGAATTAACCGATATCCAGTCGTCCTCTCGCAAAAAGAAACCTGTCATCGGTTTCCCGCCACACAGGGCGCACGGAAACCTTTTGGCTGTAAGCTGAAAGGCCGTGCGGAGAGGCTTACAATAGAGAAGGAATGAACACAAGACCGGGGACAGGGGCGACAGCGGGCTGTTTTTCTCGATACCGGAAGACTCGGGAAGAGGGGAGATCGTGAGCGAGGCGGGAGCCGGTTACAATCTCCTCCACGGTAATCTGCCCATGGATGTGGAGGGTATGGATGCCCTCGTGGAGCTTGCCCTCGACATGCGCTGGTCCTGGAACCACTCTGTTGACGCTTTGTGGCAGAAGATCGCCCCCGCTCTTTGGGAGCTCACGTATAATCCGTGGATGGTTTTGCAAACTGTGTCGAGGGACCGGATTAGACAGGTCCTCGCCGATCCCGGCGTCCGTGCCCTCATCGAAGATCTCCTCGATTCAAGGCGGCGCGCTGCGGAGAGCCCTGCGTGGTTCCAGGAGAGCTACTCCAAGGAGCAGCTCTCCTGCATCGCCTATTTCTGTATGGAATTCATGTTGAGCGAGGCCCTTCCCATTTACTCCGGCGGCCTGGGCAACGTGGCTGGAGATCAGCTCAAGGCTGCAAGCGATCTGGGCGTGCCTGTGGTAGGGGTCGGCCTCCTCTATCAGCAGGGCTATTTTCGCCAGGTGATCGACAGGAGCGGGAATCAGCATGCCCTGTTCCCTTACAACGAACCGGCGCAGCTGCCTGTCATGGCGCTGCGAGAGCCTAACGGAGAGCGCCTTCGTCTGGAGATTGCCATACCCGGGTATTCCGTATGGGTGCGCGCCTGGGAGGTCCAGGTAGGCAGCGTGAAGCTCTATCTCCTCGACAGCAACGACCCGGCAAACTTCCCGGCCCACAGGGGAATCACGAGCGAGCTTTACGGGGCGGGAGAGGAACTGCGCCTCAGCCAGGAGATGCTCCTCGGCATCGGCGGGTGGCGCCTTCTCAAGGCCCTCGGTCTTAAGCCCGAGGTCTGCCATCTCAACGAGGGGCATTGCTCTTTTGCCATACTGGAGCGCGCCCGCAGCTTCATGGAGGAGACAGGACAGCCCTTTGAAGTGGCGTTGGCCGCCACCCGCGCAGGCAACATCTTCACCACTCATACGCCTGTGGCCGCTGGCTTCGATCGGTTTGCCCCCGCCCTCATCGAACAATATCTGGGGACCTACGCGAGGCAGAGGCTGGGTATCCCTATCGACAGCCTGCTCGCGCTCGGCAGGGAGAATCCCGATGATCCGGCGGAGCCCTTCAACATGGCCTACCTCGCTCTCCGTGGAAGTGGCGCCGCAAACGGAGTGAGCCGGCTGCACGGCAGGGTGAGCAGACACATTTTCCAGTCCCTCTTCCCCCGATGGCCGGAGGCAGAGGTGCCGATTGGCCATGTCACCAACGGCGTCCACATGCCGACGTGGGAGTCGGCCGTCTCAGACACGGTCTGGGCCGAGGCATGCACGCGCAACCGCTGGCTCGGTACCCTCGAGACCATGGAGCAGGACCTGCGGGACGTGTCAGACTCCGAGCTCTGGGAGTTTCGCACTGCCGCCAGGAGCGTCCTCATCGAGTACGTGAGAGAGCGCGCGTCGCGCCATCTCGAGGCCCTCGGGTCATCCACCGACGAGGCGGCGAGCGTGAGGGGCCTTTTCGACGCCAATACCCTGACCCTCGGCTTTGCGAGGCGCTTTGCAACATACAAGAGGCCAACCCTGCTCCTTCACGACCCGGAGCGGCTGCTCCGCATACTGAGCAATCCCAAACACCCGGTGCAGCTTGTGATCGCCGGAAAGGCACATCCGGCTGATGTTCCGGGCCAGGCCATGATCCGGCAGTGGGCCGATTTCATGGCCCTTCCCGGCGCGAGGGGCCGCGCGGTATTCTTGAGTGATCATGACATGCTCGTGACCCAGCGCCTGGTCCAGGGGGTCGATGTCTGGATAAACACGCCCAGGCGGCCGTGGGAGGCCTGCGGAACGAGCGGCATGAAGGTGCTGGTCAACGGGGGAGTCAACCTCTCGGAGCTCGACGGCTGGTGGGCTGAAGGCTACGAGCCGGAATTGGGCTGGGCCATAGGGGACGGTAGAGAGCACGGCGATGACCCGGCGTGGGACGCCACCGAGGCCGAGGAGCTTTACGACCTCTTGGAGAGGGAGGTGGTCCCTCAATTCTACACCCGCGACGAGAGCGGCGTCCCCGTGGCATGGGTGGCGCGTGTGCGGGAGAGCATGGCGAGGCTGACCCCCCGCTTCTCCTCGAATCGGGCGGTGCGCGAGTATGTTGAGGAGTACTATGTCCCGGCGGCCGAGGCGTACAGGCTCAGATCCGCCGACGTGTGCAAGGTGACCTTGGAGACGCTGAAGTGGTGGCACGATCTGGACAGAAAATGGGCCAATCTCCGCTTTGGGGCCATGAAGGTGGAGACAGGGGAAGGGGAGCATCGCTTCGCCGTCCACCTCTACCTGGACGACCTCGACCCGGACGCAATATCAGTGCAGCTCTTTGCGGACGGCCCGGAGGGCACAGGTGCGGAAGTCCACGAGATGGCGCGGGGCCAGCACCTGGTGGGGGCAATCCACGGCTACATCTACACCTGTGAGACGGCGGCGACCCGCCCGGCCTCCGACTACACGGCCCGCATCGTGCCTCGACGCGCCAATGTCTCAATTCCTCTCGAGGCCCCGGCGATCTTGTGGCAGCGGTAAAGGAACGTCGGATAAGACTCGCGCGGTAGGGAAGGCCAGTCTCCGGGCGGGAAAAGGCCTCGGGGCCGACATGCAGGTACGGCCGGTCCGCATGGAGGGATCGCGAGCAATTAATGGGGTTCAGCACCCCCTCCACAGGCAAAGCCTGCGGAGCCTCCCCCCTCAGGCTCGCTTACGCTCGCAATCTCACGATCCCTCCATGCGGACCGTCCATGCAATCATTGGGGCTCGCGTCGCCCCCTCCACAGGCATAAGCCTGCGGAGCCTCCCCTTCAACAAAAGGAAGAGGCGGGAAAGACAGGACGCTTGAAGCGGCTATTGGATCGGCGGCCTGCCGGAAGACCAGGCGGGAGGGCCGCCTCTAGATTTTGAAAAGACAGGGTGATCTTTATTGGGGCTCCGCGGCGGTGTGGGTGGGACATGTGTTGCCGGTCGAACATAACAGCGGCGGTGGCAGCGTAATCTTGACTAATCGGCGTTAATCCGTGCCCACGGACTCCTTCCTGAAATGGTGGCCTAGATACTTTTCGCTCAGATGCAAGATTTCCCCTGAAAATAAGCCTAGCTTGAATCCACGGGTTTCATGGTTTGCCTCTTTGTCAGTATCTCTCCCATGTGGATCCGCCGGTCTGGGGATGTAAACTTTCCCCTGCGTCCTCTACGGGAACAC
>Ga0326728_10024402_pt1 | contig 10960 bp, 9 predicted proteins | sample MB3enrmetagenome_FD_207602 | JGI IMG/M metagenome (GOLD analysis project Ga0326728, IMG submission 207602) | Lab enriched peat soil microbial communities from McLean, Ithaca, NY, United States - MB31MN | ecosystem: Environmental > Terrestrial > Soil > Wetlands > Peat | place: USA: New York...
GCAGCTTTCGTAATCGCTTGAGATCGATCCCCAGCCTTGCCGCAACCTCAACGTCAGTTGGGGTCCGCCCAAGCTCTGCGGCAAGCGCTCGCGTGACCGCTTCGATTTCTCTCTGGCGCTTCCGGAGGCCGCGCGAGGCCCAGTCCGCATTGCGTAGGCTGTCCAGTATGGCCCCTCGGATTCGGTATTTCGCGTAAGTCTCGAACAGGACCTTCTTCCCGGTGTCGTACTTACGGGTTGCGTCGAGGAGACCCAGAGCACCAGCCTGGACGAGGTCGTCCAGGTCCACATGCGCCGGAAGGTTCCTTCGGATTCCCGCGGCGATCGCTTTTACAAGTGGCAGGTGCTTCATCACCAATTGATCCGGCCCCAGTTCCTGCCTTACGTTCCGGCCCTTGGATACACTCCGACTTTCCATGGTTGTCTCCTGATTGTTCGGTAACTGTTTCGATTCAATTACTTGCAAGACGGCCCGCCGAAACGGGTCGAGTTCAGCATTCAGGGCGGATGACCCCTTTTTTGGCGCATCCTCAATCTGCATGTAGATTTGAAGCAGGCGACGAGGAGGAGTTCGCCCGACATGTCGTGCCCCGAATGCGGATTCAGATTTGATCCGGACAATGAGTCTCAGGTGGTCTGTCCCGGTTGTGGCGCCAGTCCGGCTAGTTCACTGGCGGACGAGGGTGCCGAACTCGCCGCCGCATTCGAAGACGGCGAAGCGTTCGCGGAAGCGCCGGTGGCCCTGACCCAGGTGCTTGGATGGGATGCGCCCATGGAACCGGAAATCGATTATGTTCCCGATCCCGAACTGGACCTCGCAATTGCCGATGGCGAAGCCTTGAGGGAAGCGCTGACGGAAGGTCCCATTCTGGTCGCCGGGAATACGCTGATCAATTGAGGCTCGTCTGTGCCCGAAGCAAACCTCCAGGCTTCAAGCCGTCCGAGCCAAGCCGGGCCGGTGTTGCGCATTCGCAGTCTCCGGCTGGACGGTCCGTCAGTCCGATGCGCGACTGACGGTGAGGACATCCTGGTGTCGCGGATACCCGCCAGCTATCTGCGACCGGGCGATGACCTACGCGTCGCCGTGTTCAGTTCGCCAATCCATGAGTACCTGGCCATGCAGAATGGCCTGCGCCGGAAAGTGCGGCAACTCTACTTCGGCCGGATAGGCTACGTGGCGCAACCGAAAGCCGACAAACGGGGTGAGCACTTCGTTCGTGCGGAAGTCCTCGAAAGCGCCCTTGGCATTCGCGCGCTCCATCTACCGAACAGCTCTGTGCGAGACTACTTCTACTTCTTCACGCAGGCGCCACCCGGGAAGAGACCGCCGACTCTCTACGAAGTCTTGCGGACGCGGCCAACAGCGACGCCCGCCGATCTGCGGCTCTCGTACAGAATTTGTCGCCTGGTGCATGAATCCGATTCCGCCGCCAAGCCGGAGATCCGGTGTGCAGAGCGGGCCTTCAACCTCTTGGCCCATCCCGACCTTCGCTCCTGTTACGATGCGCTGTTGCAGAACTCGGACGCTCCGGCGCTCTTCCCGTACGGCGGCTTCGGCCAATGCGTGGTCTCCGGCGAACTCTCGGAGGATGGAACCACCTTTTTCGTGCGGCGGCTGCTGTCCTATCTGCCGGACCAGCGGCAGCGCCAGTTTCGCGCTCCGCTACGCCGTATCGAATATTTCGATAATTGTGCGCTCTACCGGGATAGCCACCGGAAAGCTGAGGTACATATCGATCCCTCGCTTCTTCCGCTCGGATGGGATCCGACCTGGAACCAGTGGAAGCACCTGGTGCCGACGAAGATTGGCGTCACGGGAACCTTTGTTGAATCCGCCAAATACCGAAACAAGAACGGCGAATGGGACCTGGTGAGGTGGGAGACCGCCCTGCCCAGTCGCTTGTGCGTGGCGGTGCCGGCCGACGCCCAGAAGGCTCTGGCTGACGCTCGCCGCTTGTATCAACGCTTTGGCGAATACCATGACGCCATAGAGCAGGTTCGAACGCGTCTTCAGCGGGAACCGCTGGATCAAAGGGAACTGGGCGACCTCTGCCGCCGCCTGGGAATACCGCCAGACTTCGACATTGCTCAATTTTGTTGGAAGCCCGACTACGATCCGTACTTCTACCAACAACTGAGGAAACGCAGCCAGAACGTCTACTTATTTCGCGACGAATACATCTTCGACTGCCGCGCCGCGATTGTCGCCGAAGTCCCTCAACTGGGGCACGCCACCTACATCTTTGCCAAGGCCGGCGATGTCCGCGAATTTGTGAACAAGTACGCCACAACCTGCAGAGACGACATCCGGAAGAACCGGGGCAACGTGGCACAACAACTGGGTTTCATCGCGCGTGTCATGCACGGCAGTAACCCGCCACGATGGGATCGTGATTTGCGTGCGCGTATCGGCGAAGCGGCGGACTACTCTCTTTCGATTCCATGATGATGCCGGACGATCAGCCCTTCGTGCCAATCGCTTTCGTGAAGGTGTAGACGAGTGTGCCGTCCACTGCTTCCGGTCCTGTGAGCGCGGCCGTTGTAATTTCTGGATAGCTGGCAGCATACAAGGACCGGACGCTTTCTACCTCAAGGTCCGGCGCCGGGTCAGGCAGGATAAGCCCGGCGTATCTGAAGCTGCGGGTCATTTTGCGGATGGTCATGTGCCACTCCTTCTTGTTTTGTAGGTTGACAGAATTGCTGACAAGTTTTGCCACAGATAATAACAACACGTGCCACGAAAGTTGGCAAACTCCTACCGCAGGGCGTCCGTATGCCGATCCGTAACTGATAAGCGGGGTCACCCGGGTGGAGTTTACCGTCTTCTTTTGGCCCGTCGCTCGTGATCCGACCGGAGCACTCAATTGCGGGCCGAAAACGTCGGTAAACGCTGCGCGACTACACGTGGTTCGTTTCGTGATCGGCGTGTCACGGGAGGAATGGTTTCGAACGGACAACGTCGATCCAACCGCCCTGGAATGCAGTAAGAACATCAGGGAAGCGCCAGCTATTTGTAGAAGGTAAGTTTCAAATCCGCCGACACCGATTTCGACGAGAGTAGAGAGGATCGGTTGTCAAAGATGATGGCGTAGCTTCCTCGTGGAAGCCGCTGTTTTAGTTGACCGAATCCCGACACCCGACCGCTGTTCACAATCACAGAGCCGCCCTGACCCACCAGCGCCACGCCGACATCTTTCCCCATCCCGCCAGTGATCGTGTACGAGCCTTCCAGCACCGCACCCTGTTGTCCATTGACCGAGAATGAGAGTCGAGTGGCGTTCCGTGCCGGGACCATGATGGTGCTTGCGGCCAATGGTTCCGACACCTGTGTCTGACTCAGCATCTCGTCCAACGACAGCGGTCGCTTTCTGCTCAGAAGTTCGGACACGTGCTTTGCCGAAACGACGAAGTTTAGGCTTTGCCCGTCCTGTACCGTGGCTGTGGTCAGGCCGATCACCCTGCCATATTCGTTCAGAAGCGGCCCGCCACTCGAACCCGGCGAGATTGACGCCGTGGTCTGGATGATGTGCATGGTGCCCACGCTTCGCAGGGCGCTGACAATTCCTTCGCTCACTGTGCTCTCAAGTCCAAGCGGAGCACCTATCGCAACCACTCTGTCTCCTACCTTTGGTTCTTCCATGGTTTCCGTCAATAGCGCCGGGAGCGAACTGCCTGTCAATTGCAAAGCAGCAACGTCATGGTCAATCTCGTAGCCAAGCACCGAATCAACCCGATACGGCTCTTGGCCCGGTACCCTGACGGTCAGCGATTTAGCCCCACGAATGACGTGGTAGTTGGTGATGATGACGCCATCGCCGGAAAACACGTATCCGCTCCCCTGACCGGCTTTCTCGCCGTCTTCGTTGAAGTTCTCAACAATGACCACGGATGGCGTTGCCCGTGCTGCAATCTCGGCGGTAGTGAGTTTGAAGGGCTGTATTGGGGATGGCTTGCCCGAAAGCCCCGCTCCCTTCGCTGGGGTGCTTGGGGCCGTGGACGGGCTGGAAAGCGTGGTGTTACCGGGCTGGCGATGGGCGGCAACGATAACCACGACGCACAGCACAACCACGATTGCAGCCACGATCAAAGGCAGTTTCAGTGTTCTGGAACTCGCCGGAACCGGGGCGGCGGATCCGTTCTGCTTCTGCAATTCTCGGCGAACTTCCACCCGGTATTGCTCTTCAGCTAGACGCTGTTGTTCTTCTTCCAGAATTCGCTTCTTCTGTTCATCCGAGAGTTCCATAGCGGCCCTCTGAATAAAGAGTATAATCCAGTCCCAAATATATTAAAACTGGTGTATAATTCTCTTTCGTTGGGTTCGTTTCAGCAGAGGAACGCAGCGCTCCAATGTTCCGACGAGTGAAGCACCTGAAAGCTCGGAGCTAAAGCGCCATCGTCATGCGGCTTTTCGGGCCACCAGCGCTTGTTCTGGCATTGGCGGGGCTGTCCACAGCTGTTGTTGGGCAAACCGCCAAACCCACTGTGAACGCCGTGGAAAATGTCGCCAGCTACGGCAACGGCCCGATTTCTCCCGGCGAGATGGTGGTGATCTTTGGAACCGGGATGGGACCGTCCAATCTGGTGGGCCTCCAACTGGATCAACAAGGCCGGGTGGCGAACATCCTTTCGCAAGTCCAAGTGTTGTTCGACGGGAATCCCGCCCCGCTGATCTACGTTTCCGCACAACAAATCTCAGCGATGGTTCCTTACGGTCTCGCCGGGAAATCCACCACGCAGATTCAGGTGGTGTATCAGGGCAGCACGTCCGATTCGATTCAGAAACCGATTGCTCCGTCAGCGCCGGGAATTTTCACGGCAGATTCTTCCGGTCAAGGTCAGGCGGCGATGACGAATTCGGACGGCTCCTACAACACGTCATCGAATCCAGCTACTCCCGGTTCCTACGTCACCTTCTACCTAACGGGCGAAGGCCAAACCAACCCGCTGGGCTCGGACGGCAACATCGCAACGTCCATTGCAAATGTGGCCCTTTCGGTCACGGTTTTGATTGCGGGGCGAACAGCACAGCTTCTTTACGCCGGATCAGCGCCAGGAAACGTCAACGGATTTTGCCAAATCAACGCCGTGATCCCGGCAGATTTGCAGTATGGCGGCAACCTGCCACTCGTGGTGCAGATCGGCGGCGTCTCCAGTCAGACCGGCGTGACGTTGGCTGTATCCGGGCCACCAGCGCCAGTGCCCGGTGCGCCACAGAACCCTACGGCATCGGTGAATTCCAATGCTCAGATCGTGCTGAAATGGACGCCAGCGGATTCACTTGCGACACGGTTTCATATCGAACGCCAAGTCGCCGGATCAGGCTTCTCGGAAATTGCGGTGATTCAATCTTCGGCAACCACCTTTACGGATGTGAACGTCACGGCTGGAACGGTTTACCAGTATCGAATCCGGGCAGAAAATGATTACGGGTTGTCTGCCTACTCTGCCGTAGTTAGCGCCACGGTCCCGGTGGTTCAATTGCTGCCACCATCGAACCTCCAAGCCGTCGCAGTGAGCCAAACGCAGATCAACCTGACGTGGAGCGCTGCCAACACGAATGCCACGAAATTCCACATTGAGCGGAAGTCGGGGGCAACTGCGACCTATGCGGAGATCGCTGCCGTCCCAAGTACGACTACCGCCTATCAAGACAACACAGTTCAGCCAAGCACGACGTACACGTATCGGATGAGGTCGGAAGGGGCAACCGGGCTGTCTTCGTATTCCAGTGAAACTTCGTCCACGACTCCCGCCCCACCGTTACCGCCAGCGCCCACCCTGCAAGCAACGGCAACTTCCTCATCACAGGTTCACTTGTCATGGAGCACCACCGCAACAGGCATAATCCTCTTCAGCATGGAGCGTCGAACGACGACAGGCGTGTATTCGCAGGTCAGCCAACCGACTGCCACGAGCACGTCATTCGATGATTCCGGGCTGACGGGATCAACCACGTATTTGTACCGGATGCGGGTCCAGACGGGTGCGGGTTTCTCGCCAGACTCCAACGAAGTCACCGTGACAACGCTCCAGGCACTTCCCGCCGCTCCAACGAATCTGAAAGCGACGGCGATCTCTTCCAGCCAAGTGAACCTGACCTGGACGAACAATGCGCCGGATGCCACGGCGATCCGGGTGGAGTACCTGCCAGCGGGTTCAACGAGCTTTGCGGATATTGGGGCGGCGGCGACACTGACGAGCGCCGGAATCACGAATCTCCAGCCCAACACCGCCTACAGCTTTCGGGTTCGGGCGCAGAATGCGGTGGGATATTCGGCCTATTCCAACGTGACGACGGCTACAACTCTGCCGATTCCGAAAACCGTGTTTCTCGTCCACGGTCTAAACCAAAGCCATCTGGACATGAAGGACTTGGCGGTCAACCTTACGAGTTCGTATGGCCTTGCCGCTGGCCGTTTCACCGTTGACTATGGATTCGACTTCAGCGATTGCGCTGACGTGAATCTGGCCTTCTGTAGCTCGAACTGTACGATACCTGGAGGGGCGCAACGACTAGCGCAGTACATCATAAACGCCAATCCTCCAGGAGATATCGTTCTGATCGGCTTCAGCTTGGGCGGTCTCATCGCACGAGACATGATCGTGAACAACCGCATTATCCTGAACGGACGGAAGATCAACCTTGTCACAATTGGAACACCGAACTTGGGCTATCCGTATCTGGCAACCGACAGCCTGGTTTTCTGTTCGGCAATCGTATCGGCTATGGATGGAAATTGGCGTTCGCAACCTGGAAGCGTCGTATTGTCGAGCTATCTGCTATCGCTGACGAATCAATGGAGCGCCTACGGGTTCCCTGGAAGCGGCAGGACGTGGCTGGCAGCGTCGGGCAGAGCGTGCAGCATTCCCACTCGATTGGCAACGGGATGTAGAGATCAAAATCCCTACAGCGATGGCGTTGTGTGCCAAGACAGCGCCGCCTACAACGTGATTACATCAGCCGGGACGCAACCCAACTATTCGTGGGCAGACCCGAATGGAGCTTACTACCACTCGTCCAGCGGATTCACGGCGCTGATTCTGTGCAAGACGAGCGATCTCGATCCGACGAGGTATTTTCCACTCTACGATCCACCACCAGCTCCGGGCGGTTTCTTTGCCTACCTGACGGCGGTTCTCAATGGGATGTGAGGTTATGCCTACGAGATCTTGGTTCAGTTCCGACTCCTGGCGTATCTCGCTTGCGGTGATCTGTGCTGCTTCGCTGTTGCAGGTATGCGTTGCTCAAACCGCTAGAGATGCCGAAACGGTCAAGAGCATTTTACAGATGCCTGAGGCCGAACAGGTAGCGTTCGCCAAAGCGGTGCTGGAACAACACTTCCCCGAAAATGAAGGCGACAAGTTCTCGTTGCTTTTGGTCAACCGCAGTGCGCTCGTAGTTCCGCTGATCGAATCGAGAATCGAATCAGAGCTACGGAGTGATTCACGCTCTGAACGCTTCATCGACCTTGCTTCCGCAATGATCGCCTATGCCGGGGATCAACATTCGCTGCGTGCGATCCGCAAACTGATCGGAATTGATGAAAGTCGATTCGGCACGTTTATAGGACGAACATTGGACAACGCCGGGAAGTGGGGGAATCCGTTCGGGGTGGCTTATCAGGCACTCGAATTGGGCGATGAAACCGTTGCCAGATACGCAACAGCGTGGGCGGAAGCCGCCTTGTTATCGAACCGAATGCAGCGTACTTGGGCGGAAGCCATGCTGGACAGGTACGGCAAAGTGCCCGGTGATTCAGAGTGGGCGACGGACCCAATTGCTTCCCGGCTGAAAGACCGAGCTTCACCAGAATTGCGCCAGAGCGTTGTGCGCTTCGCCGCCGAAGCTCAGACCAAACGAAAACGGCAGTAAAGCACGATGCCGCCGATAACGGAAAGCGATTTGCTGAAGATGGCTCCCCATGTCCAGTGGGAGTTCGAGATGCTGTGCCTAGCCGCTGAAAAGAGCGGTATGCAGCGGACCACGCCACGAACCAACACGACAACCAGCGTATGGGGAACAACCACGGTGACAGTGACCACTGTAGGCCCGCTCTCCGTCCAAGCGCACCAGCACAAGACAGTCGAATCCCTCATTCTTGAGGCGTTACTGATTCATCTCCGAAACCTCTTGCACTTCCTATATGCCAACGGGCAGAAGGATGACCTTCTGCGGGTTTTTCCCGGCGACGTGATCGCTTGCAATTACGTTGGACCATCATGGCAACCGACACGCCCATCATGGTTGCCGGATTACTGGGAGCGGTGCAACAGGCTCTTGGCCCACTTGAGCATCGAACGGTCCGGGCACATTGTGAACCGCACGATTGAGTGGCAGGGACTTGAAAATAAGGTTGAGCACATCAAGGCAGTGTACGTGATGTTTCTGCGGTCGCTGACTCTGGACAGGCAAGCATGGTTTCAGCAAGGACAATAGGGCTTCGCAACCGCCGTCCGTCGCCGGGGTATGCCGTGGGTCCACCGGGCCGGTTCGGATTGAACTGAGCGGCGCTGTCTGTGTTCAGCGGCCACTTTGGAAGGGACTGGCTCGGCGATGACGGTGATTACAGTGCTTGCGGTGATTGCGGGAATTCCACGCTTCGACAGAAACGAAGAGGGCAGGACCAAAGGGCGATCCTGCCCCAAGAAACCGACTCCAAACGGGCCTCATTCCGGTGAAGGCAAATCTCAAGGGGCCAAGAATTTTGGAATGAATCGGAATGAAACTGCGTTTTAGAAGGTCTGTAAGTGGACGGAATCGCAAGCGCCGACGCCAGCCTTTTCAGGGCTGCTATCCACGATAGGTCATGGTATGTCCCCGTTACGGAATCAGCGGGGATGCCCGCAGATCCTCCCTGACGCCGAAGGGTTTAGCTTCCTGACCAGTGGGCGGACCGTCGGCCACCTTGAAAGGTCACCTGACCGCGTAGTCTTCCCGCAGAATGACGCGGCGAACTGATGCAACCCGCCCAGCTCGACTCTGGTCGCCAAGGAGCGACCCAACGGGGCCGCGGAGCGCAGCGTCGGTAGGATCATGCCAAGAACAATGACAAAAGCGTAGGATTATGCCATGAACCGTGACACGAATTGTCAACAATTCTGGCAAACGTCTGTGGACGACCGTGTAGAATCAACGGGCGGAACTGGCAACTACTCTGGCAGTTTTCTTACAGTCCGGGCAGTCGCGCCGCCGCAGTCTCGACTTCCGGGTCCGATTCGTCCACCGGTTCTGCTACCTCTGCCAGAGGCGCCCCAACCGGCTCCCTGTCAGGTGACGCTGCCCGTTCCTGCTGCGACTCTCCTGAAACCGCCGTGGTTGCGTGCGAATCGAACAGGCTCGGTGTTTCCGCGGTGCCCGTCTTGGTCCCGAACACCGGTTTACCATCCTTCACCACCAGCCCCGGTTTCGCCCCAGTGGTCGGTGAGGAAGGCCTGGACGTGGATCCCTTTCGCTTGTTCTCGATCTCCTTCTTCTTTTCCGCCTCAACAGCCTTGACCGCAGTGGCGTGGGCGGCTTCGATCTCGGCAAGGTTTGATCCGAGCTTCACAAATGCGTCGGTGAACCCGACGAGTTGGCCGGCAAACTCCCGGTCCAACTCGTCCGGCGCGCCAGTAACGGTCAGCGGCGTTGTCAAAGCGTCATCTCCGGAATCGCTGTCCTTCAAGCGTTTCGGAATGACGTTTACACGAATGGCGTTGTCACCCACAAGAGCGAGGGTGAGCATTACCGGCCGGTTTCTGAGGATCGGCAATAGTTCAGCAAACATGTTTCTCCTTTTGAATTGAGCGGAATCCGCTGGTGGCGAGGCCCGTCCATCTATTGATCGGCGGGCGCCAGGCCCCGCGGTCTGCGGGTCAAATACGCTCGTTCCTTTTCAGCCTGGAGTCGCAGTCGCAACCATGTGGCCGGGTCCACCGGCAATGGTGTCACGCGCCCCGTGGCCAGATTCACGAACCCTCCGTGATAAGCAGTGCGCCCGTGCCGAAACAGCCGAGCCAACAGCGCCAGCACATGATTGGCGATGGTGCTGTTGATGTACGGTTCTTGGAGCGAAATTGCCTCCGCTGCGCTGCACGCCGGCAGCCGGTCCTTCCTGTCGGCCTGCGCGTGAACGATGGACGGAAAGAGTTCGTGAGCACACGGCAACCGTTTGGCGCGATCCTTGCGGTCCTTCCGCAGCGGCTGGCCCAGCACGAACTGGCCACGATCAGCTAAATTGCCGGCGTCCAACCAGTAGAGAAAGCGCCGCGATTTCAGGCTCACCACGCGGGCGATCACAGCCCGAGCAGCGCGGGTGTCAACACAGGAGATCAGGAAGTCGGAATCGGGCACGTCCTGCCCGCAGCGAACGAAGTGCGGCACGGCCTCCCAGTCGAGGCCCCAGAACATGTTCAGCCTGTTGATCAGGACCACAGCTTTGTACAGTCCCACTTCCGAGCGGCTGAATGGCTGCCGCACGCAGTTTGTTTCGGTGATCCGGTCGCCATCGACCAGGAATACCCGCAGCCCATACGGATGCCCGGTGGCCAACAGCGCCTGATGCAAATACGGCATTCCCGCGGCGATCTGCGACCCGGTTCCGCCACACCCGACGATCGTGATCACGATGCGGCGGTTTCGCCAATTCACCAGGGGCAAATGCTCGGTTAGGTTCTGTGGCACAGCCACTCCTCCAACGTCCCGGCCGGAATCAGCCACTGCACCGGGAACGCTTCCCGTCCGGCCAGGTCACGCCAGAGCCCGAGATGGCCTTCGGGATGGCTCGTGATCTTGACGTTTCCAGCGTGCGTGAATTCGCTTTGGAAGAAGCCCTCAACCCACTCCCCCAGGCCGGCCAGCCCGGCCGAGCGCGGTGTGACCATTGAGCCAAGACAGACTTCCCCGGCCTGGTTGACGTTCCAGTAGGGCGCAATCGCAATGGCGCTCCGCGGCGCCGGCCGGCGGTCTTCCAGTAAGGCG
>Ga0326728_10024403_pt1 | contig 10960 bp, 6 predicted proteins | sample MB3enrmetagenome_FD_207602 | JGI IMG/M metagenome (GOLD analysis project Ga0326728, IMG submission 207602) | Lab enriched peat soil microbial communities from McLean, Ithaca, NY, United States - MB31MN | ecosystem: Environmental > Terrestrial > Soil > Wetlands > Peat | place: USA: New York...
CGCCTTGTGCGCGGCCGGCGCTCCGCTGTCGCGAACGATAGACTGGGCCGGCGTTCGCTATCGGGTCGACGGTCCGCAGATCGTCGCCGTGGAGCGTCGCGACACGCTTCGCTGATCGGCGCGCGGATCTTGTCGCCGGTTCCAAGCGCTCAAAAGTGGTAGCGCAGTCCTTGCCTATCCGGTTAAGACAGACACCCACTACATATAGGGATGCCGTTGCCATTCTTCCTACGGCGGCAATGCGCCACAACCGGACGAACTGCAGCGCAGCAAAACAGTGGTCTGTTCGATCACCGCGTCGGCTGATTGGCGAGCGGTTGGCAAATGCGGCGACATCAGGCTTTGGAACCGGCGCGTGCGTCAAGGCCCGCCGAAGTTGAAGCGCCAGACGAACCCGCCGGTAATGGTCTGCACGTCCTTGCCGAAGGAAATTGTCAGCGGTGGGCTCGTCGAAGACCCCGTGTTCATGAGTAGCGGAAGCCTAGTGCCACCGAAGTACTCGAAGTACCGGTATTCGGTACGCCAGAACAGTCCCTTTAATGGAACAATATCCCCTAGGGCGTATTCGATGCCGGCACCGAGAAAGTAGCCGGAAGGATATGTGTGGGCCGGGTAAAAATAAGGAGTTGGTGAGGATGAGGGCGAGAGCAGATTTATCCGGTCGAAGTGCGTCTGGGGGACGCCGGCATTGCTGTAAATCAGCAGCTTGGGGGTGACGAGATAGCCGATCCGGCCGCCTTCAGCCCAAGCTGCACTCGCGGTTTGGTTACCTATGTAGCCCAAGAACGGGTCCTTGAAGGAGCCCGACAGATGCATGAAGTCGTAATCGGCGAGGACACCGATCACCCACGAGCCGGCCTGGTAGTCGCAGCCGGCGCCCACCGTGCCGACCCAGCCTTCGCCACCGGTGCTGCCGGTCTGCGGTAGATCATACGTGTAATGGTCTTGCTCCCACATGCCGTAGCCGGCGCCGCCGTTGAGGTGACAGCCGGTCCACGTGTAAACGGGCGGGGTTGGCGCTGGCGCGGCAACGCCCGGCGCGGCTGTCACAGGCATATCGGCCGCGAAGGCTGATCCGGATGGAGGCCCGTCGAGGTTGAAGCGCCAGACCAGGCCGGTGGTAAAGGTCTGTACGTCCTTCTGCATGTGCTCGCCACAGGCGACCGCGGCGGTGCCAGTGCACCTCGCCGAGACCGGCGCCCCCGTGGAGGTCAGAATGGGGAGATCGGCGCTGTTGTACCGGGAGTACCGATAGTCCGTGCGCCAGAATAGGCCAGGGAACGGAAAAATATCCGATAGCGAATATTCCACGCCGCTGCCAATGAACCAACCGTTATCGGAGTGCGCTGGGATGAAACAAGGACCGGCCCCGCAAGGGGCCGGCGCAACTGCCGGCGCCGTATCGCTCAAAAGATTTATTTGACCCGCGTGCGCCTGAGTGAAGCCGACGCTGACATAGCTCAGCAGCTTGGGGGTGACGAGATAACCGATCCGGCCGCCAACGGCCCACGCGCCCTGCTCTGTTTCGTTAGCTATCCAGCCCCAATACGGCTCCTGGAAGGTCCCGCCGTAGACGACGTTCATGAGGTTGTAATCACCAAAAGCGCCGATCAGCCAGCGCGAGCCGGCCTGATAGTCGCAGCCGGCGCCAACGGTGCCGAGCCAGCCTTCGGCGCCGGTGCTGACGGTCGGGGTTAATTGCGTTAACGGCGTAAGTGTTTCGCCGTAATGGTCCTGCTTCCACATGCCGTAGCCGATGCCGCCGTTGAGGTGACAGCCGGTCCACGTGTGAACCAGCGGGGTTGGCGCTGGCGCGGCAACGCCCGGCGCGGCTGTCACAGGCGTATCGGCCGCGGTTTCAGCGAGTCCGGGCCAAAATACGCATGCAACGGCGAGACTGATCGCGGCAAATCCCAATGCAGTTTTCACGATCGCCTCCCTGAGATGGTTTGGGCGCTCCTTTTCTTGAAGCTACGCGCGCGGAAAGGAGTCGGCAATGGGTCACGTGCGGCCAATCAGGCGGTGTCGGTGCGGCGCACCGGCCATTCTATATGTAGTGGGTGTCTGTCTTAACCGGATAGGCACGGCGCAGTCCTGTGTCCATGTAAGTGGAACCACCCCATGTGTCGTTGATCAACCCAAAGATGCCGGAGCGATGATGCCAGCCGACGTACCACTCGAAATTCGAAGCAGCTGACGGTTTGAAATCCAGCTCAAGGCACAGATAGTTTAAGAAGCGCGAGCCGTGTCCGTTGCCCGCCCAGTGCAGTTCCCATGGGGAAATCCCGGTAACATAGTCTGCGCCGACCAGCCCCACTCGGAAATTCGTGCAAATGTAATTATTCCAAGGAAATTCTTTCCACCGCACCATCGGAATGACGCCGAAGTCCCACTGATGATCAATTCCAAATCGCTTTGCCGCCGTGACGTCGATATCGAGATCGACTGGCAAAGTCGGGAGCCGATAATAGGTATAGGTGACGTCGACGCCGGCTAGATAATCATTGGCCCATCGCTCATTGATGCTGTACAAAGAATCAATGAAACTGTTCTCTGTGAGCATCCCGCCAAAGACAGATACGGCCCAACCCCGGTCGGAGTTCGGCAATTCGTCGCTCATGGCGACTGCGCTGAGCGGTCCAAGCGAGACTGAGCAAAGCCCCACCGACACTACCGCCTGCACGAAACGCCTGCGGAAGCTGTTGATTCGCGACGACATATTTACTGATTTTCCCCAAATGGCCGCCGATTCCAAGCTCAGTCTGCGATATTTTGGCTTGTCGCGCAATCCTGAAAGCCGATGCGCCTTGTTAATTGGTCGAGCTGGGCCGACGCTCGGCCTAGAGCCGCACGGCGCTGGCGGCGAAGAGCGGCACGAAAGCCGGGTCTCTCGAACCGTGCCCTTGCGCTCTTTGATCCATTGTTCGCACGTGCCGCGTTTATTGTGGAAGGCGACGAGGTTCACGGCCGGCCTGGCCATGCGACCGCGTCCGCAGGTTGTCCCAAGCGCCGGGTAGGTCGAACGATTGTGATGGCGGCGAACGCCTTCCAACACCAGACGACAGGCTGCTGTTCGGCGAGGCCTGCGGCGCGAGACTTGTTGCAACGCCGGTCGCCCCCTTTATCGTCTGGGCGCCGATCGCGTGCTGGACAAAGGGCGGCGCCTCGACTATGGCCGACTCGCGGCGGTCGATTTTTCGCTTGGGCCGACAGCGCCGAAATTTTGGACAAGATGGGAAATTGGCATCGATGGCGCAGGAATCTCTATCGTCGCGCCCTCTGAGCGAGAACGATCGGCGACTTCTGGACCGCCTCGTTAAAGCTCGCGTCGGAGAAACCGCAGCTTCGAAAGGCGAATCCGAAGCAAGCGCGGCGAAGTCGGCCGATCGCTCCGCATGGCTTGATTTCAACAATTTGCCTGGTTACGCCGAACAGCGTCTGCTTCGCGCCGCGGCGTCGGCGATGGGCCTCCAGAATCCATACTTCCTGCTTCACGAACGCGACGCGGGCGCCTCGACGGTCATCGACGGTCGGCGCATGATCAATTTCTCGTCCTATGACTATCTCGGCTTCAACCATCACCCGGCCGTGCGGGCCGCCGCCCAGGCGGCGATCAACCGCTACGGCGTCTCTGCTTCCGCAAGCCGGCTCGTTGCGGGAGAGCGGCCGATCCATCGCGCCCTTGAATCAGCCTTGGCGGACCATTATCGCCAAGAAGGATGTGTGACTTACGTGAGCGGCCACGCCGCCAACGTCGCCACCATCGGCGCCTTGCTCGGGCCTCGCGATCTCATCGTCCACGACGCCTTGGCCCACAACAGCATTTTGATCGGCGCCCAGCTTTCGCGCGCCGAGCGGCGTTCCTTCGCTCACAACGATATGACGGCTCTCGATTCGATGCTGCAAGAAATTCGTGGCCGATACGAGCGCGCGTTGATCGTCGCCGAGGGGCTCTACAGCATGGACGGCGACGTTTGCGATCTGCCGCGTCTGGCGGAGCTGAAGGAGCGCCACCAGGCGTGGCTCATGATCGATGACGCGCATGGTCTCGGGGTCCTCGGCCCGCGCGGCCTCGGCGTGTTCGAGCATTTCGACCTCGATCCGCGGCGGATCGACATCTGGATGGGCACCTTGTCGAAGACGCTCGCGGCCTGCGGAGGCTATATCGCGGGTTCGGCGGCGCTGATCGAATTCCTAAAGTATGCCGCGGGCGGGTTCGTCTACAGCGTCGGCATGCCGCCGCCGGTGGCCGCGGCGGCGCTCGCCGCCCTCGAGCTCCTGCATGGCGCGCCGCAACGCGTCGAGCGTCTGCGCGCCAACGCGCGTCTGTTGGTCTCAGCCGCTCGGCGCGCCGGCCTGGACGTCGGGGTGAGCGAGAGCGAGGCGATTGTCCCGATCGTGACAGGAAGTTCGATCCGCGCCGTCGCCCTGAGCCAACGGCTTTTCCAACGAAACATCAACGTGCAGCCGATCATCGCTCCGGCGGTCCCAGAACGGCTTGCGCGGCTTCGTTTCTTTCTGAGCAGCGAGCACGCGCCCGAGGATATCGAGAGCACGGTCCCGGCAATCGCCGAGGAGCTTGCGACGGTGAGCGCGATGTCGCCGGCGGCGTTGGCGCGCGGGAGCGCTGGGCCGTGAGCGAGCTGCGCATCGTTCCGGTCGCCGATAGAGGGGGGATCGGCGCTTTCATCGCGGCGGGCCGCCGCGGCCAATCGGTCAACCCGCATTGGATCGAGCCGGTCCAAGCGGAAATCCGCATGCTGTTCAATCCGCGGCGGACGCCTTTCATGCGCGAGAACGTCATTCAGCCTTTCGTCGCCTTTCGCGACGGCGAACCGGTCGGCCGGATCGTCGCCACCGTCGATCGCGCGCATCTCGCCAAATTCGACGATGGCTGCGGCTTTTTCGGCTTCATCGACGCGATCGACGATCATGACGTTTTCGCGGCGCTGTTGGCCGAGGCCGAGCAATTCCTTCGCGCTCAAGGCATGCGGATCGCGCGCGGGCCTTTTAGCCTGACCATCAATCACGAGAGCGGTCTGCTCGTTCATGGTTTCGATCAGCCGCATGTCGTGCGCACCAACCATTCGCCGCCGCACTACGCCCGCCACATCGAGGGCCTCGGCTACGTCAAGGCGATGGATTTGGTGGCCTATGTCTGCCGCGTGGCCGAATCGAACCTGCCGGCGCGCGTGGCTCGCGCGGCGGCCAGCCGCAACGCTCCGCGGATCGAGTTTCAGGCTCTCTCGCTGCGCCACTGGAACCGCGATTTCCCGCGCGTTCTGGCGCTCTACAACGACGCCTGGTCGGACAACGCCTGGGCGACGCCCGTCGGGCGCGAAGAAGCGCGTCTGATCGGCCGTCTGATGCTGCCGGTGTGTCGGCCGGGTTGGATTCGCATCGCCACATACCGGGGCGAGGATGTGGCGGTGGCCACGCAAATCCCCGACGCCAACGAGGCGCTACGCGGCCTTGGCGGCAAGCTGGCGCCGTTCGGCTTCGCCAAGCTCCTCTGGCGCATTCACGTTCGCGGGACCCGCATGACGCGCGCGCCGATCACGGGCGTCGCGAAGAAGTGGCGCAACACGAAGGCCGCCGCCTTCGCGGTCAGCGGCCTGGTGGCGCGGTCGATCGAAGACGCCCGGAAAGCCGGAGCGGAAGAGATCGAATACAGTTGGATGCTCGAAACCAACACCGTCGCCATCAATAACGTGCGCGGCCTGCCCGCGCGTCACACGCGCACGTTCCGCATTTACGAACGGGCGCTTTGACTAGTCGCGCGGTCGCTCGGTGGCGCGAAACGTCAACATGGCGAGGCTGCGCAGAGGGTCCGGCAACAATTGCTGAAAGCGCGCGAGGATGTAGAGCGGCAAGGGGAAAACGATGACGGCCTTTCGGCGCTCGAGCCCGCGGCGGATGCGTCGCGCCGCGTCCTCGGCGGTGATCAGGAACGGCTTCCAACTGATGAAGGAGGCGGTCATCGGCGTGTCGACAAAGCCCGGACAGATCACGCTGACGCTCACGCCGTCCGCTCGGTAGAGGGCGCGGGTCGCCAGCGCGAAGGCGACGAGCGCGGCTTTGCTCGCGGCGTAGGAGGCGGAGTCGGGCGGAGGGGCGAAAGCGGCCATCGAACCGAAAAGCGCGATCTGCCCGGCGCGGCGACGCCTCATCAGGGGCGCGATCGGCGCGACGGTGTTCATGACGCCGTTGAGATTGACGTCGAACAGCTCGCTGGACTTCGTCAAATCTTCGACGCCGCCGACTGCGGGGGTGACCATCGTGACGCCGGCGCTGGCGATCAGGCAATCGATCGGCGCGGCCGAATCGAACGCCAGCAGGAAGCCGGCCATCGCGGCGCGGTCGCGCACGTCGATCGCTCCGGCGCGCACGTCCGCGCCCCGCGCTCGCGCGAGGGCCGCGACCTCTTCGAGGCGCGCGGCGTTACGCCCCATCAGGCCTAACGTAACGCCAGGCGCGGCGTATTCGAGCGACAGCGCCCGCCCGAGGCCGCTGCTCGCGCCCGTTATCACGATCCCCCGCGTCATGCGAATGCTCCTGCAGGGCCGAAGAGATTTGAGCATCGGCGCAAAATTCGTCCGATGTTGCGGAATCGCAATAGCCAAAGTGTAAATAAAGCGTTAACGTGACGAAAATTTCTGCTACGGCATCCGGATTTTGTGGGCGGGGGGTTGTTTCGTGACAAACGCGGGTTCCATCTGGGCCGGACGAGCGGCTGACGTCGGCGAGCTGGCGGCGGGCGTAAAGTTCAGGTCGCCCAATCGCATTCAGACCAGTATTCTGGCGGGCGGCGAGCGAGCCCTTCTCGATCGTCTCTGTCGCCTGATGCCGGGTTGGGTCACGCCCGATCATTTGACCGCGGTCGGGACGCTCGGCGCCGCGATCACCGGCGCCGGCTATGTCGCGAGCAATTGGCGGCCGAGCTTCCTCTTTCTGGCGAGCTTGGGATTGCTCGTGAACTGGTTCGGCGACTCGCTCGACGGTTCGCTCGCGCGACACCGCAAGGCCGAGCGGCCGCGGTACGGCTATTTTCTCGATCATTCGGTCGACGCGATCAACAACCTGATCTTAGCGCTGGGGCTCGGGCTTTCGCCCTACGTAAGCATGGAAGTCGCGCTGTTCCTGTTGGTCAGTTACTACCTCCTTAGCATGTATGTTTTCCTCTCCAACCAAGTCTTGGGAGAATTCCGGCTGTCGTTTCTACACGGAGGTCCGACCGAGCTACGATTGTTGGCGATCGGGTTCAACCTGTTGATCTTTGTCGAAGGCCCTCTCCAGTTGTCGTTCATGGGCGCGACCGTTTCACTCTACACGCTCTTGGTCGGGTTGGAGGGCGCGGTATTCGTCGCCATTTTCATTTACATCGTTCTTGGAACGGCTAACAAGCTCCGACGTCAGGACGAGGGCTTCGCGAATTGGCGCCGCGATCGAGGCGTTCTCAATCGAGGATGAATTCTTCGACTTTGACGAAGAGGGACGGCCGGTCCGGCGCGCCATGATCGGCGATCGTCGCGAGGGCGGCTCGCCGAACTTATGGAAAATCGGAATGTCGGAGGCGGCCCCCGGGAACTCGCACGCGGCCCAAGATTCGCGCGATCCGTGGCGCGATGTCGTAGACCCGCGGAGGTCGCCGCGTCCGACTTCGCCGACCTGCATCAACCAACCGGCGCGCCGGTCAGATCGACGCCCTTTTCGGCCAAAGCGGTCATCAACGGGGCGACATCCCCCCAATCGGCTTCACTCATATGGCGCTTCGTCAAGCCATCCGCCACCGCGAAATCTTGGTCGCCCGGAACGCCCGCCGCGAGCACATGCCCGGCGAAATCCATTACGTTGAAATCGCTTGACGACCCCCTAACCGGGGCGTCCATTCCGAGGCGCGCCTCGATGCTGAGAGCGAGTTCGACCGCCATCAAGGAATCGAGACCGATCTCGGACAGGGGCTTGGTCCGGCTCACCTCCTCCTTGGGCAGACGCAAAATGCGGGCGATTTCCTCGACGATGACATCGGCGACGGCTCGCCGCGCTTGTTCGGGCGGCAGTCTCGCGGCGAGTTCGCGAAGATCGACGACTTCGCGCCTCGGGGATTCGCCGACTTCGTCATCGCTCCACAACCGGCCGTAACTCGGCGAGCGCAGAAGCGGAAGGTGTGCTCGGGCCGTGGACCAGTTCATGGCGGCGATAGCGACGAAGGCGTCGCCGCCCGGTCCGCCCGCGCGGGTCAAAGCCTCGGCCATCAGGTCGAGGGCGAGCTGCGCGTTGATCGCTTTGACGCCGGCGCGCGCGGCGAGCGAATCGCGGGTCGAACTCTTTCTTGCCAGAGCGCCGACGTCGGCGATGCCTCCCCACGCCACAGCGAGCGCCGGCAGGCCCGCCTCGCGCCGCCGACGCGCCAAACCTTCCAGGAACCCGTTCGCGGCGACATACGCGCCTTGCCCTGGATTGCCGATGATGGTGGTCGCCGAAGAGAACAATACGAAATAATCGAGCGAGAGGTCGCGACTCAGCCGGTCCAGATTTTCGGCGCCCGCCACCTTCGGGCGTAAGACCTGGATCAGCCGAGCCTCGTCTATGTTCGCCACGATCGCATCGTCGAGCACCATCGCCGCGTGAACGATGCCGGCGAGCGGCGGCATCGTATGGGCAAGACTGGCAAACAGCGCGTCGGCCGCCTCGACATCGGCGATGTCGAGCGCTTCGACCCGCACTTTCGCTCCAAGCCCTCGCAACTGCGCGAGCGCGGATTGCGTCGATTCGGTCGACGCTCCAGAACGACCGACCAGAACAAGATGGCGCGCGCCGCGTTCAACCAGCCAGCGCGCCGTGGCGAGGCCAAAACCTCCAAGCCCGCCCGTTATGAGGTGCGTGCGGTCGGGATCGATGGAAAAGACTTTCGTCGCCCGCCGAGGCGCCGGGCCTTCAGGCGGCGGCAGCAGCAAAATCTTGCCAATATGGCCGGCTTGCTGCATGAGGCGCATCGCCTCGACGACCTCGGCGTGCGAAAAGACGACGTACGGCAGAGGCGTCAAATCTCCCGAAGAGAACAACGCCAACACTTCTGCGAACAGTTGGCGAGACAGGTCGGCCCGCGCAAGCAGCAATTGGTCGAGGTCGACGCCAAAATAGCTCAGGTTGCGTCGGAACGGTCGCAATCCGATCGACGTGTTGGCGAGGTAATCGCGCTTTCCAAGCTCGATGAAGCGGCCAAACGGCTCAAGCAGGCCGAGGCTGCGCTCCATCGCTTCGCCGGCCAGCGAGTTGAGAACGACCGACACGCCGCGCCCTCCCGTGACGCGCATCACCTCGTCGACGAAAGCGCCGGAGCGGGAGTCGAAGGCGCATTCGGCGCCGAGCGCGCGTGCAAGATCGCGCTTCTCGGGCGATCCGGCGGTAACGATCGTTCGGGCGCCGCGCCACAGCGCGATCTGCAGCGCCGCCAGGCCCACGCCGCCGGCGCCCCCGTGTATCAGAACCCATTCGCCGCGTTGCAGGGCGCCGCAAGCGACGAGCCCGTAATAGGCCGTGAGGAACGCCACCGGCACGCCGGCCGCCGCATCGCAGGAAAGAGTGGGCGGAAACCGGGCGACGTGATCCGCGTCGACCGTCACGTGACTTGCGAAAGCTCCGCCACAAAAGCCGACGACCTCGTCCCCTACGTGAAGTCCTTCCACCGCGGAACCGACTCGCGCGACGCGGCCGGAGAACTCGAGCCCGAGGCTCGGACCGGCGAAGCCGTCTTCCAGAATTTCATCGGGAAGAATCGACAGGGCCCACATCACGTCGCGGAAATTGAGCCCGGTCGCGACGACCTCGACCTCGACCTCGCGAGCGCCTGGAGCGGAGCGTGCGATCGGCCGCCAGATCAACCGGTCCAGCCCCCCTTCGGCGCTTTTTTCCAGCCTGGCCGCCTCCGCCCTCGATTCCGTCGGCGCCGCGAGAGCCGCGTCGGGAGAAGAATATCGCAACGCTTTGACGTCGGCGCCCTCGATCGCCAGGTCGGTTTCCTCCGGGCCCGATAGGATCAAAGCGGCGAGCCGTCTTGCGATGTCAGGCGAATGGCCGGAAATTTCCACTCTGGTGAAGTCGATCGATTGCAGTTCGTTGGCGAGCGTGCGCACGAAGCTGAGAGTCGCGTCGGCGATCGGACGGTCCGTCGCCACGACTGGCACAAAGACTCGAGACTTGCCGGAGCCGAGGTTCAGCGCCATTTCCTTGATCGCCAGACAACGCGCCGAAAGCCGCGCCACCGCATCCCCCGTCCCTTCTCGAACGAGAAGGACGAAAACCGTCGGCGTTTTGGTCTTGAGCAAGGCCCTGTCGTTTGTGTTCGCCAGGCGGCAAGCCGCGCCGAGCGCGACAAAAGCATCGGCCAACGCCGTTGCGAAACCGTCTGCGTCCGCGCCATCGCGCACGACGACGATTTCCGCCGTAGAGCGAAGCCTTTCCGCTTTCGCCGGCGCTTCGGCGACGAGCAAAACGGCCGATTCCCCCCCGACGCCGACCAGACGGGCGTCGGCGCGCTCGAAACCTGCGCGGGCGCATTCCGACGCCCAGGCCTCGGGCGTGCGCAAGGCTTCGCCCTCGTCGCGGCGCCAACCTGCTTGCCGGACGAACACGAGATCGCGGAACAGCGAGGCGGCGGGCTCGACAGCGAGGAGAATCGCGTTCGAGGCGCATTTCTCGACAAGCCGTGCCAGCGCGCCTCGCTCGAGGGCGACTCGCGAGAGCCCTCCCGCGCTCACGACGAGATCGAAACCCGAATTCGCCAAGGCTTCGATGTCGTTGCAGAAGACTGTTTCAGGTGTATGGCCATAACTGAGACGAGCCCCTTCGAGCGCACGCGCGTTCGCGTCGAAAATCGTCAGACGCGCGCCGTGCCGCCCGGCGAAGGCCAACGTCTCCGCCGTCGCGGCGCCGCAGCCGATCTGCAGAATGCGCAATG
>Ga0326728_10024404_pt1 | contig 10960 bp, 9 predicted proteins | sample MB3enrmetagenome_FD_207602 | JGI IMG/M metagenome (GOLD analysis project Ga0326728, IMG submission 207602) | Lab enriched peat soil microbial communities from McLean, Ithaca, NY, United States - MB31MN | ecosystem: Environmental > Terrestrial > Soil > Wetlands > Peat | place: USA: New York...
AAGAGAAGAAAGTGCTGGCCCGCAATAGTTTTCCCGAACGCACTCTGGCATCCCCTGCGATCTCCCATGGGCAGATCTTTTTGCGCACCGATGAGCACCTTATCGCCATCGGTGTGCGCCAAGCTAAATAGGTTTTGTGGTTGAAATAGGCCCGGTTCTCCAATGAAGTCGCGCCCGAAGCCGCTCTCTTCCGCCGGGAATGCCGCCGTCTCGCCGGCAGCGGCAAAGCCATGACAGCCGAGGTAAACCAAATCCGGGCTCTGAAAGCGGCAGCCAGCGGCCGCATCTCCAGAGCGCCCTTCAGGAGCCGTGTTGTGCAAAAACTATCGAGGAAGGTTTGCTAGTTCCGTGGGCTGTTAATACGATATTCTTTCAACTCCGCATAGATTGACCGAGCCAGATCCGATTTCCTAAATCCAATCACTTTGGCCCCTCTGATCCGAAAGAAATCCTCCAACTCCGGCTGCGTGTAAAGCTGGATCACGGGATAATGCGCAAATTTCGAAAGTATTTCCGACCGGCTGTTTTCGGACAGGTCGTGCGTGATCAAAACAAAGTGCAGTTTTCCTTTGCTGCGCGCCAGTTGATCGCGGCCCACGATCAGAATGCGCGAACGCAAGGCGAAGGCAAACAGGCGCTCAACCGGCTGAGCTGGTATTCTGTCTTCAAGGGGTCCGCGCATAAGTCCTCTAGTGTTCGAGCCGAGCTTCTGAAATTCAGAATACACGAGATTGCTTCTCTGCACAATTTTCTGCGAAGCGCGGCTGTTTTGACTTACAATGCGCTGTCTACGAGCGATCACAAGCGAGGGCTGATGGAGAATAGTGGCGCGATAGTAGTGAACGGTATTCGGATCGAATCGGATGTCCTTCGAAAGGATACGATTCACCGGTGCGCCGAGGCGAAATGCAAAACGGCATGCTGTTCTGCCGGCGTGTGGCTGAAAGATGAAGAAGGGCCACGAATCCTGAAATGGGCTGGTGCTGTTAAGGAATGCTTGCCGGCGGAGCGACATGACGAATCAAAATGGCTCGATCGTCGCGGCCTCGAGATGGGGACGACCACGGTCGAGGACCCTCTGCGCCCTGGAAAGACATGCTGCGTGTTCCTCCAGCCTGATCGCAAATGCGCGCTGCACGTCGTCTCGCAAACGAACCATCTTGGCTGGCCAGGTTTGAAGCCCTATTATTGCGCAATCTATCCGCTGTATTTTGAGGCGGGCGTGTTGTCGATGGATGATAACACTTTGCATGATTCGGATTGTACCTCAAGCCATAAGACCGCGCCCAATAACCTGGCAATGTACGACGTGTACCGCGACGAGGCAATTCTCGTCTTGGGCGAGAACGGTTACCGCGAACTGCGCAAAAAAGCCGCAGCAAGAGACCGAGAATAAACAGCCCTCAATCACCAACCGCCGTTTTCCAACGCGTATTCGTTTTCGTAGGCGCCGCCGAGCCAGGATGCGGAGGAGCTGAATTCCCCCAGCAGCACCATCTCGTGCCATGTCCCCTTACCTGTTTTTCCGTCCGCCCCGAGCGTGACGATGGGTTGCAGGATCAGATGCGAATTGAGTTGACCCTGCGCAAGGCCCTGCGTCCGTCCTGTTCCATGAAGTGTTTGCCGAGGTTTTCCTTGCCCGTGGTCGTTCCCGTTGGAGACTGCCCGACGGCATTTTGGGTCAATGGATCGGAAAAATCGGGCCGCAAAGCGAAGTCGAGACAATGGGCATAGGTGTGCTGCAGTCGCTTGACAGCGCGGATCGCCTCCTCTGCGCGCACACCGGTTTCAAGCCGACTGATCCGCTGCTCGATTTGATTGGCGGCCGCGATCGAACTTTGCGCGTCGAGGAGTGCAAAGAAAAACATGATGGCGTGGAGCACGTGGGCCCGTTGCGATGCGAAGGACATGAAACACCCTCAGGCCAAAAACTGTTCGGCATCGTGTGGCAGCGCCAGCGGTGGCTTTTCATTCCTGTCCATCCAAAGCTCAAGTACGCCTATGCACTTCCAAAGTCCAGCGGCTGGACAAGCCGCCTTCCCAGCTGCTCCGTCGGGTCATTTTTGGTTTTTATACTGGATCAACTCAAAAGCATTGCCGGCATTGTCGCGAATGAAGGCAAAAACAACCCCTGGAGTGTCCACCGGGGCCATGGCTATTTCGGCACCCTTCGATTTCAGCTCTTTGAGCGCAGCCATGACATCGGGCACCTGGAAGGCAAAATGCGCGAGCCCGTTTACACGCAAGTCCGCCGACGGGTCGCGCCGGTACTCGGGCAGGGGCTTTGCGCCGGCGATCTGGAACAGTTCGATAAAGCAATTGCCGCGCTTTATGTGGATAACGTTCATCCCGGCGCCCTGCGTCATCCGCGTCACCACCTCGAATCCGAACATTTTTTTGTACCAGGCAGCGGATTCCTCCGCGTTCGGCACGCTGATCCCGACGTGATTGAAAGATATATCGAATCCCCCGCCGCTGTCCTGCGCAATTGCCGGCGGGGCATTCAGGCTTAGGTTCCCGACTGCGATGAATAGGGCCAAGGTTACAGCAATCACATGAATCTCTGCTTTCATTCCGGTACCTCCTCGATCGTTTTGGATTCCAATGCGCCACATTAACTTCAGAGAGTCAGCCGATGACAAGGGAATTTTAGGCGCTCTCGACAGCGAAAGAAACGAAAGAACACAAGATTCTGTTTTGACAAAACAGCGCCAAGGCGCAAAGAGCGCAAAGGTGCGACAAAAATCTCTTTGAGATCCTTTGCCTCCTTTGCCTCTTGGCGGTTGGTTATGTTTTGTGTTTTCCGCGTGTTGGGTGGGTAAAGCAGATCATCCCCGCTTGAAATAAACTGCCTTTGCCTTCGTAATCTCTTGGTGTCCGAGCCTCGAATGCTGTTTTGTAGTATGATTGCGCAAAATGCCCGGCGGGTATCCGACAAAGTTTGTGGGCCAGAGGAGGAAGGGACACGCGTTTTTACACGATAAGGAGCGGCGATTTTATGCTTGGCAAAAGATTTTTCGATCGGTTGGTCATAACCTCGGTTCTGGCGGTCCTGCTGTGCGGGGGCGCGCAGGTTGTGTTCGGTCAGGATTCTTCAAAGGATATGTGGAAAGACCCGGCAACGAGCTTGATGTGGGCGACAAAGGATAATGGCGCCGGTGTGTCGTGGAACGCGGCTCGTGATTATTGTACCGGCTTGCGCCTGGGGGGATTTTCCGACTGGCGGCTGGCAACAATTGACGAACTATCGGCCATGTATGATTCAAAGTTGAAGAGGGATTACAAAATTAAGGGGCCGATCGATTTGAGCGATTCTCGTGTTTGGAGTGGATCGAAGACCGACGCCGGGGATGTCTGGAATTTTTATTTCGCCTACGGCGGGCAAAGCCCCAGCGGCACCAGCGGCCACGCAGGTTCCGCGCGAGCACTCTGCGTGCGCTCCGCAAAGTAACTGTTTAATCACTAATTCCTGATCCCTGATTGCGTGTCGAATTTTGAATCAGGAATTGGAGATAGCGAATAAGGAATCTCAGATGCGGAGAAGAGACCTGCTGAGAGCATTGATGGCGTGTCTGCCGGCCAGAGCGCTGCTGGCAGGGTCCTGGCCTCAATTTCGCGGTCCGGGAGCGCGCGGGATCGCCGACGACGATCGCAGACTCCCCCTGACATGGAGCGACAGCGAGAACGTTCTGTGGCGGATCGATGTTCCCGGCCGGGGCTGGTCTTCGCCTGTCATCTGGAACGATCAAATCTTTATCCAGAGCACGATCAGCTCTGCCGGCGAAGGTCCGCAACGCAAGGGAATGTTTGGAGGGAGGCAGCAGTATTATCCCCCTTCCGATGAGCATCGATGGATGCTCTATTCCTTTGATTTTAAAAAAGGCCAGACCCGCTGGGCTGCAGAGCTTTTCAAGGGGGTCCCCAAGGTTTCCCGTCATCCAAAGAACAGTTTCACCTCGGAAACTCCGGTAACCGACGGCAAAAACATTTATGCCCATATCGGCGACCTAGGGACCTACTGTCTAAGCATGGACGGGAAGATCCTGTGGTCTAAGGAATGGCCCCTGCTGGAAACTCGATACGGTTACGGAACCGGTTCCTCTCCTGCGCTTCATGAAGGACGCTTGTACATCGTCAATGACAACGAAAAGCAGTCCTACATCGTTGCCCTGGACAAACAGTCGGGGCATGAGATCTGGAGAGTGGACCGTGACGAGCCGACAACCTGGTCGACTCCGTACATCTGGAGCAACGAGCGGCGCACTGAAATCGTCACGGCCGGAACCAAAAAGGTGCGCTCCTACGATCTGGATGGAAACCTGCTTTGGGAGATCAGCGGCATGTCCCTGCTGGCCATCCCGAGCCCCTTCTCCTGGGACGGTTTGCTCTATGTGGCGGCGGGCTATCCAACCGACGAGAAAAGACCGGTGTATGCCATCCGGCCGGGCGCCAGCGGCGACATCGCGCTGGCGTCTAATCAGCCGAGCAGCCAATACATCGCGTGGAGTCTGCCGCAGGGTGGCCCTTACGTCCCTTCGCCGGTCGTCTATGGCGGTCTGTATTACACCCTGCTCGATTCCGGCTTTTTCACGTGTCACGATGCAAAAACCGGAAAGGAAATTTACGGCAAGCAGCGGATCGATTCCGCGAGCAGCGGTTTCACCAGTTCGCCCTGGGCGTATGACAGCCGCATATTCTGCCTGAATGAGGATGGCGACACCTATGTCATTCAGGCAGGTCCTGAATTTAAGGTCCTCGGCAAGAACTCCATCGGGGATACCTGTTTGGCTTCCCCCGCCATCGCCGACGGGAGCCTGATATTAAGAACGCTGTCGCACCTGTACCGCCTCGGTAGCTCAAGTTAAATGGATGCCAGTTCACGGGAGAGAGAAGTCGTGGCTTTTTCTCCGCGCTCTCGCCGCCTCTGCGGTGAACGGACTTTACGGTGTCGACAAGTCGAGGTCATCCGCCTATAATAACTCGACTTGCCGGGCGGTTCTCCTGCTTTGCGCAATCTTAAATAAGAATAGGGAGAGAGAACTATGGTGGAGTTTAACTATCAGGAGCCATTCCCTCTGTCAAAAGACGATACAACCTATCGGCTGCTGACAAAGGACTACATCAGCACCACCCGTCTTGACGGCGAAGAGATCCTCAAAATTGAGCCTGAAGCGCTTGTCTTTCTTGCCGCACAGGCAATGCGGGATGTCTCATTTCTGCTTCGAGCGAAACACAACGAGCAGGTCGCCAAGATTCTTGAAGACCCGGAGGCCTCCAACAATGATCGCGGCGTCGCCATCGCCATGCTGCGCAACGCCGAGGTTTCCGCCAAATTCGAATTGCCCTTCTGTCAGGACACGGGCACGGCCACGATCATCGGCAAAAAGGGCCAGAGGGTTTGGACCGGCTGCAAAGACGAGGAGTTTCTCTCCAAAGGTGTTTTCAAGACCTACACCGAAGAGAACCTGCGCTATTCGCAGACCGTCGCGCTGGATATGTACGAAGAGATTAATTCAGGTTGCAATCTGCCGGCCCAGATCGATCTCTATGCCACCGAAGGGGACGAATACACTTTCCTTTTCGTTGCCAAAGGCGGCGGCAGCGCCAATAAGACCGTCCTGTTCCAGGAAACCAAGGCTTTACTCAATCCGGAAGGCCTGGAGAAATTCCTGGTGGCGAAAATGAAGACGCTTGGCACCGCAGCCTGCCCGCCCTATCACCTGGCTTTCGTCATCGGCGGCACCAGTGCCGAAAACACTCTCAAGACGGTGAAACTCGCATCGACCGGCTATCTGGATCACCTGCCGACCACAGGCAACAAAGGCGGAGCAGCCTTCCGCGATCTGGAGCTGGAAGGCAAGCTGCTCAAGGCGGCCCAGGAATGCGGCATCGGCGCCCAGTTCGGCGGCAAATACTTTGCGCACGACGTGCGTGTTGTCCGGTTGCCGCGCCATGGGGCGTCCTGCCCCGTAGGGATGGGCGTCTCCTGCTCAGCCGACCGAAACATCAAAGCCAAAATCAACAAGAACGGCATCTGGCTCGAGCAGATGGACGAGAATCCGGGACGCCTGATCCCGGCCAGGTACCGCGGCAAGCATACGCATGGCGTCGTCAGGGTCGACCTCAACCAGCCGATGAAGCAGATCCTGGCGGAATTGAGCAGGCACCCGGTTGCCACTCAGCTCTCTTTGAACGGCACCATTATCGTGGGGCGCGACATCGCGCACGCCAAGTTCAAGGAACTGCTCGATGCAGGCAAACCGCTGCCCGAATACTTGAAAAATCACCCGATCTATTATGCGGGTCCGGCCAAAACTCCGCAGGGCAAGCCTTCCGGTTCCTTCGGACCCACCACGGCCGGCCGTATGGATTCCTACGTCGACCTGCTGCAGCAAAACGGCGGATCCATGGTCATGATCGCCAAAGGCAATCGCTCAAGGCAGGTGACGGAGGCGTGCAAAAAACATGGTGGCTTCTATCTCGGGTCCATTGGCGGTCCCGCCGCCATTCTGGCCGAAGAGAACATAAAGAAGGTGGAGTGCATTGATTATCCCGAACTGGGGATGGAGGCGGTGTGGAAAATCGAGGTTGAGGATTTTCCGGCTTTCATTCTTGTGGATGACAAAGGCAACGATTTCTACGCCGGCCTGATGTAGGACTTGGGATTGCGTTTCCCGTTTGCGGGTTTGCGCGTTAACGCGTGAACCCGCAAACGCGCTAGTGGCTATCGCGGGCATTGAGTCAGGAAAACAGCAAACTTCTCGAAACTCCTTTTGCAGTCTTCGCCGGTGTTTTGCGAAGGGGCATTGCCCCATCGGGGCCCAGGACGAACAGGCGCGGAATTTCGGGGCCATTGGAAAGCACCGCCTCATTATGGTTTTCGGGGCTCCAATGTACCATCACAATTACAAAACTCCTGTCACGAAGCGCGCGCCAATCGGTCTGTCTTTCAAAGCCGCCTTCCATCTCACGGCACCGCTGCATCCACAACCACGCGGTTGCCCGTCCTGGCGGCCCTTTTGACTCTTGGCTCGCTATCTATGGGCGGCGCAGCGGTTGACTGAACGCCGTGGACATTCGGTCGCGAAAATGCCGGCGCGGACAAAAGCAGGACCACGAAGGCTGCAATGATCCCTACGGATAAATCCGCCGGTGATTGACGCCACCAATCCTCTTTTCCTGTTCCCGGCCGCGCCGGAGAAGTACAATTCAGCAAACAATACTGAACAGGAGACAATCGCCATGCGCCCCACTCTTACGGCAATCAGTGCCATCGTCCTTGCCGCAGAGATGTTTACCACCCTTCCGGCCCCTCAAGCCAAGGCTTCCACGGGACCGATTCCCCTCAACTGCGACCGTGGCTGCCTGGAAAATGTCATGAATCAATACCTGGCCGCCCTTATCGCTCGTGACCCGAGGCGGCTGCCGCTTTCCAAAGACGTCATGTATACCGAGAACGCACAGCGAATGGAGCTAGGCGACGGCTTCTGGAAGACCGTCGAGGGGCGTGGCAACTACACGCACCTTTTTGCCGACCCTGAGTTCGGGCAGGTAGCCTTCATGGGCACCATGCGGGAAGCCGGCACGCCCGTGCTGATGAGCTTGCGTTTGCGACTGGAACTCGGGCGCATTACGGAAATCGAAAGTGTTTATTTCCGGCCAGGCGGAGGCGGCCCCAACAACATCGCCGACATGGACAAGTACAAGTCCGAGGACCTATGGTTCAAGTCGATTCCGCCGGCCGAGCAGATGTCCCGCCAGGAGCTGATCGCGGTGGCGGATGCGTATTTTTCAGGGCTGCAGAGAAATAATGGAAAGGGCGTCAATGGCACGGGGACCTATCCGTTTACCAGCGACTGCCACCGCATCGAAAATGGCGCGCCTACGACGAACGTGCCGAAACCGGCCAACCAGCCCGCGGATGCAATCAATCTCTTTTCCATGGATTGCCTGTCGCAATTCAAGCTGGGCATCTATTTTGTGGTCCAGAATGTCCACGGCCGGCGTTTCCCTCTGGTGGACCGTGAGCGGGGTGTCGTCTGGGCGCACGCCGTATTTGACCAGGGGACCGTGAGCAAAGGGACTCTCTCGGATGGCCGTCCCTACGAGTTCCCGGGTTTTAACCGCCCTTCCAGCATCCTGGTAACCGAGGTGTTCCTGATTGAAAACGGGAAAATCCGCCGTGTGGAAGCGGTTGCCCCTTCGGCTTTTTATCACCTGAATTCCCCATGGCCGGGCAACCTCAGCGGGGATTAACATTGGACGATTGACGAATGCCATGTCAGGACAGGCTTTCCAATCGTCAATCGTAAACCGTCAATGCAGGTTCCCGCGGCGCAGAGCCGGTGCTGGTTTTTACCGGGGCTGTTTCTTTCAAAAACAGGGAGAGAATAGTTCCGCCGAGCACGCAAACGGCGGCAATCTTGAGCGGTGCAGCCAGCGTCGTCAAATCGGCCGCACGGCCGCCCAGCAGCGGTGCGAAAAATCCGCCGACTATTTCACCGATGCACACCACTGCGCCCGTCGCTGTCGCGGCATACCGCGCAGGCAAGCTCTCACCGGGAACGACTGCCATGAACAACGCGTAAGCGCCCGTGGATATCCATCCAATGAACATCAGCGCCGCCAGGACCGGGACCGGGCCGTGAAAATACAGGCCAGCCAATGGTGTGATCATGCCCAACAGCAACATACCGATTATCATCGGCTTGCGGCCGACGTGGTCCGAGATCGTTGGGCCGACAACGCCGACGATTGCGGCGCAGAAGCCGGTTACGCTCATAACCCACTTCATCTGTGCATAGCTTAAGTGACGCACTGTCGTGAGAAACAGAGGCAAAAAATTCTGGTGAAGCATCAGCCACGATACCATCAGGCAGGCAATCGCAGCGCAAAGCGTCATGTTGCGTTCGCGAAATATTGTGGATAGACCGCCAGGGCCCGTTTCGGCTGCCGTCGCATCGACGAGAGCGGTCCGCGGTTCGCGCACAAAGCCCACGACCGCCAGGGCGCAGACTATCCCCGGGATGCCGGCGATAAAAAAGGCAACGCGCCAGCTGAACCATTGGGCGAGCGGCACCAACGCAAGCGGCGCAATGGCGGCCCCGAGCAGCGATGCGAACACGCTCTGAACGAAACCGACGTTGAACCCGCGGCGGGTCGGCGAGGACTCCACCGTCAGGATCGCAAGGCAGATGGGCATTAGGGGGCCTTCCGCGATTCCCATGATAAGCCGCGACGCGAGCAGTACATAGAAAGAGTTCGCCAGGCCCGAAAGGATTGAGCAGGCGGAGAATACCAGGAGGATGACCACCAAAAACGGTTTGCGCACGCCGGCCGCGTCTGACCAACGGCCGATGACAAGCGCGGAAAATGCCCAACTGAGCGACAGCGCGGACTGGAGCATTCCAACCTGAGTGTTGTTGATCTTGAGATCCCGGACGATAAACGGCGCGAGATAACTGACGGCGTTACGGTCGAAAAAGGCGAACCCAAAACTCAGGGCAAGAATGAGAAGCAAACCGTTTTCATACGTCCAGAAGCCTTTACGCGACATCGGCACCCCCGCGGTGGTTAGCGGACAAACTCCCTATGGTTGACTCATTTGTTCTGGAGGCAAATCAAAGCACCAGCATTCTTACGAAGGAGTCCAGAAAAAGCAACCAACTTCCAACGGCGGGATCAACACCTTTTGATTCATGCGGCGGCAAGGGTTGAGTTCTGGTATTATTGTCGGACTAATTTTTAGGGGTTATATCTATGAAGCAAATCGTTCTGGGAAGCACCGGTATTGAAGCTGTCAGGCTGGGATTTGGAGGAATTCCGATTCAACGGGTCAGCGAAAGCCAGGCCATTGAGATTGTTATCTATGCTCTGGAAAAGGGGATGAACTTCATCGATACCTCGAGGATGTACACGACCAGCGAAGACAGGATCGGCAAAGCCTTGAGGGAGACGGATAAAAAGGCGGCCGTGGCTACCAAGTCCTTCCAGCGCACTGCAGATGGCATCCAGAAGGATGTAGAAACCAGCCTGAAGACACTTCAGCTTGATTATATCGACATATACCAATGTCACGGAATAAGCACCGAGGAAGAGTATCGGCTGATCACCTCTCCGGGCGGAGCGCTCTTTGGGTTGCTCAAAGCCAAGGAACAGGGATTAATAGGACACATCGGGATTACAAGTCATAGTTTGGATTTGCTTGAAAAAATTCTTGATGATGGCCTGTTCGAGACCATCATGGTTTGCTTCAGCTTCCTCGAGCCCGAGGCCAAGGGAAAAGTGATTCCCAAGGCCAGGGAAAAGCAGGTGGGGATTCTTGCCATGAAACCCTTTTCCGGCGGAGTCATTGAAGCGCCGGAAATAGCTTTGAAATGGGCCCTCTCCCATCCCGATATTCTTGTGCTGGCCGGTGTCGAGGAAATAGGGCTCATCGATCAGAATTGGGATGTTTTCCAGGGCGATTATCGCCTCACGGACGCGGAGCAGCAAACCATGCGACAGATCAGCCAGGAATTTGACAGAAAATTCTGCCGCCGCTGCGACTATTGCCTGCCTTGCTCCGCCGAAATACCCATCCAGTTTGTTTTGGGCGCACGGTCTTCGATCAAACGAATGGGACCCGCAATGCTGCAAAATCCTTTTTTCTCAAAAATATGGGAAAAGGCCGCCGACTGCACTGAATGCGGTGAGTGCGTTGAGAGATGTCCTTATGATCTCCCCATCCCTGATTTGATTAAAGAAAACCTCCAATGGGTGAAGCAATTCAAATAGATGCGAGCTGCAGGATAAAGCTCTGAGGCCGTATCTGGCGTCCTGCATCAGGAATGCTTGGCGACAAACCAGTCAATGAGTTGTCTCGCGATGCTTAATTTGCCGGGGATTTGGGGCATCTGGTCCGCCCGGTACCAGCCCGCTTCTACGATCTCCTCGCCATCGATCTTTATTTCGCCGGATT
>Ga0326728_10024406_pt1 | contig 10960 bp, 8 predicted proteins | sample MB3enrmetagenome_FD_207602 | JGI IMG/M metagenome (GOLD analysis project Ga0326728, IMG submission 207602) | Lab enriched peat soil microbial communities from McLean, Ithaca, NY, United States - MB31MN | ecosystem: Environmental > Terrestrial > Soil > Wetlands > Peat | place: USA: New York...
CGTAGTCGCCAAGATCCTCGCGCATGTACGGTTCGGTGTAGCGGGTGTGCTCCCATTTACGCGAGGCATAACCGCCCAGCGACATGGCGCCGTGCCTTCGGGCAATCGTTTTAATCTTTCGTGCTACCAGACAGGTGTAGTCTTTGTCTCCTTCGACATTGCCTAAAGACAAACAACGCTGCATAGGCTTAAACCCCCGCAGCACAAGAAACTTGTCCACAAAGCCCGGCATGCCGTAGAGTTTCAAACCCCTGTCGGTTTCTTCCGGATCGGAGATACGATAGATGGCGGGTTTGCCGAATTCGGATTGCATAATTTCGCGGCTGGCGTTTACAGCAGCTTCCCAGGTGGGATACATGAAGCTGAAGCGGGCGCGGTTTTCAGGCATATAGCGGAATATTTTCATAGTGACTTCAACCAGAATGCCGAAACAACCTTCCGAACCTTTCATGATATCGTTTACTTTCGGGCCGGTAGCCGTAGCCGGATAATCCAGGGTTTTAAATGTTCCGACTGGGGTAACATATTCCTGACTAAACACAATATCGTAAGCGTCGCCGTAATAAGTTGAAGCCTGTCCGGAACCTAATGTCACTATCCAGCCGCCCACCGTGGAATATTCAAAAGACTGCGGAAAGTGGCCGCAGCTATAGCGATGTTTTGTATGAAAAATATCGGGGGCACGGTTGAGGGCATCTTCATAGGCCGGCCCGAACATTCCCGGTTGTACACGCGCGGTCTGATTGAGTTCGTTTATCTCCAGAAGCTTGTTCATGTGGGTGCTGACCACCAGGGAAACGCCGCCCTTAGCCGGAAGGCAGCCGAAGTTCACGGATGATCCTCCGCTGAAGACCGTAATAGGGATTTGCTCCTTATTACAGTAGGCCACTATTTGCTGTACATCATTCTTGTCGCGAGGGTGCACTACTACATCTGCCACTTCGTGGATAATACCCTCGCGGAGTTCCAGCATTTCCTCGGTGGTCTTTCCGGAAGCGTATTTCACGCGGCTGTAATCGTCCAGCGCGACGTTTTCTTTGCCGACAATAGCCTGCAGGGCCTCAATCTGATGAGATTTAAGCGTTGCGGGACGGCTCAGCACAACCGGTTGGCGTCCTTCCTTGCTTTTGCGGGCAAAGTCAGCGTCGCTTAGATGGAAATCCTGTTTCATCATCCTGTACCAGGCGGCGCTGGGATGTTTAAAGTGCTGAGGATCGCCATATTTAAAGATAGATCTGTATGTGCCTGAAGCCGGAGCCTTTTCCGTCCAATCCGGTTGGAAATTTTTGGATGTCATCAGCATGCCCTCCTTTTAGTTTGCCATGAACACTTGCATAAACTTCGCAATGACGAACAACGCAAAATCCGTCTTTCCACTACGCGGGCAGTGTGAGCAGGTTACGTGTGTCTGAAATTTCCTGCTCAATTCTGTTTTTGTCCCAGTGCAATTCCATAGCGGCAATAGCCGCCACTTTTCGCAATACATCCTCGCCGGGATTGCCCAAAGTGCCAATACCCGTTCGACGAACAACGATATCGGATAAAGTCCGCGCCATTTCCTGACGTATGGCATAAACCACTTCGGCCAGTATTTCGCCATCGGCATTGAGTGTCTCGGCCAAAGCCTTGTCCTCACGCGCTAATTTGAGGATTTCGATATATTCGGTGCCGTAGTTGTGGTTCAGATAATTCATAGTAGGCGCACCGAAATCTTTATTTTTCTGCTCGACTTCGGCAAAAAAGGAACATAAATCCTTTATTTCGCATCCTGTCAGATAATGTTCTTTGGTAATGCTCTTCCCCAGAGAACGTCCCATTTTCTTTGCTACAATCTTGAGGCAGTTCTCAGCCAGATTACGACTGGTCGTATACTTGCCGCCTTCACAAGTGATCAGACCGTCGAGCCCGTCTTTCTTATTATCGTAAATCTCATACTTGCGCGAAGATGTATAAGTCTCCCCCGTATCCTGTTCCACCAGCGGGCGCAGGCCGCCGTATGTATGCTTAACATCTGCATAAGACAGCTTGCCGTCACCAAAGGAAGAGTTGACATCGTCGATCAGTTCCATGATGCTTGTCTTGGTCACTTTATAATCATCGGGATTGCCTGTAAAGGGCTTATCTGTGGTGCCGATCAGGGTGTGATTGCGCCAGGGAATGAGGAAAAAATGACGCCCGTCCGGAGTCATTGAACCAACCGTGTAATTACCGGAAAGCAGGCGTTTGGAAGTGATGATATGAATACCCTCCGATCTGTGCAATGTTGCGCTTAGGTTGCCGTTTGATTTGGCAAGTCCCAAAACGATATCCGCCCATGGTCCGCCGCAGTTTATGGTTACAGTGGCTGACACCTTATGCATTTTATTTCCCAGAAGATCTTTTACCAAAACGCCGGTTACGTTCTTATCAGCGCCCATTAAAAAACCTTCCACCTTGGAATAATTGGCAACTTTGGCGCCATAGGCTACGGCGGATTTGATAAAGGCCAGCGTCAGCCGCTCCGGAAATATGCTGTTGCAGTCATAGAAAACCGATGCTCCGGTGAGTTCTTTAGTGCGCACATGCGGTTCGCTTTGCATGACCTCTTCTTTGGATATAGTTTTGTGCATGGGGATTTTTTTGCTTCTATCCCAGGTAAAATTCTTGTCATAGGACAATAAATCGTACATTATCATACCGATTTTCACGACCCATTTATTGTTCTTAAACGGCGTTTTGTAATGCACCATCATCATTGGCGCGGGATAGACGAAATTGGGAGCTATATTCTCCAGCACCCGGCGTTCACGCAACGACTCGCGCACCAGCCCCACTTCGCCATTCACCAAATATCTCAGGCCCCCGTGTATCATCTTGGAGGTGACGGCGGATGTTGCCCATGAGAAATCCTTCTTCTCTAAGAGCGCCACCTTCAATCCTCTTGTGGCAGCCTCATAAGCTACCGAAGCGCCGGTAATGCCTCCACCGATTACGAGAACATCGAAATGTTCGTTAGTATGATTTTCAATAAATCGTTCCATATTCATTACTCCTTTTGTCTTGCGTTATCCAGACTGGCCTTCACGGCATCTTCGGCATAAATAAGCACATCATGCATGATCCGGCGCGCTTCCCGGGGTTTTTTCGCTTTGATGGCTTGATAAATTTCCCGGTGGAAGACGCGGGAACGTTCGGCGTTGCGTTCGTCATCGAAATAAAGATAACCGTAGTCGTGGAAAATCTGATTGAAATAATTGAGGCCTATCGTGCAAACCAGATTGTGAGTAGCGCGCGCGATAATCTGGTGCACCTTGATATCCCGATCCAGCATACTGAGGTCTTTTCGGGAAATAACCTCTTTTAGCTCCTTGAGGTCGGTGGCGGTGCGTCTCTGCGCGGCAACATAAGCCACCTGAGGCACTACATAGCGGCGTGCCTCCAGAAGATTGGACATTATTTCTTTATGTTCGTCCATATCAAAAGCGGCTTTAATGAGATCAAGATTGCCGCTTTCCAGATAATTTTTCGCATACAATCCATCACCATGACGAATTTCAATCAGATCAAGGTTTTCAAGTTTGCTCAATGCCTCGCGCACTGTGGCACGGTTGACATTAAGAGTCTGGGCCATTTCACGCTCAGGCGGAAGTTTGCTCCCCGGAGGAATTGTGCCATTCATGATCTGTTTCTGGATAATGGTTACAATCTCCTCGTGTAATCGTGAACGTGTGATTGGCTGTGCAAAAACCTTTTTGGCTGTCATGATCTGTCTCCCTTACTGTTCCCATCCAAATTGGTTGGGTGGTTCAACCAATATACAATTATCAAACAAATGTCAAGCGTTTTATCTTTTGAGAATCAAAACCCATCTTTTATCATGACGCCTCCGGGACACAGCCTGCCTTCGACTTGATCCGGGTGGAAATCCCGGAGATTGCCGCAAACACTTGCATGAACACTAATGATGAATTATAATTTAGAAAGGATATGTCAATTCTTAAGAATAGCGGCGGCATTCCGGTTCATTCCCCAAATTCCCGGTATAATGATGCAGCCAACGACGAGTTCAACACCCATCCGGATATAAGGATTTACTGCTGTTGCAGGTCTCGCCAGCGTGGAGACAAGAAAGAATATGAAAGCGTAACTGCTGAAGACATTTGGTTGTTAACAACTTTGAAAATAAACAATATTATTTAGAATTCGCTTACTTACCCCGCAGCAGACTATCAGGCTGCGCTCGCCGTTAAATTCAACCTATCGATGCAACTCAATGGACGTCTTTTAATTAAAATGTATTGTAGCCATTTACCGAATATGAAGCGATGAGGCGCGCACTTCGGTCGCTCTATTCTTCCTGCTTTCTTTTTATGTATGCCAGGGTACGTTCAGCGGCATATTTGACATCTTTAGGATATGATCCGATACCTAAAATAGATTTTGATTCGGCAATTGATGTAAGAACTTTTATCGCCTCAGGCGAGCCAATTGCTCCAAGAGCATTGCATATTTTTTGCGGCACGGATATATCATTCTTAGCTATCGTTGAATTGCTCTTGAGTATGTTATGCAGGTCAGTCACAGCTTCTTTGCATTTTACTTTACCAAGCGCTTCAATAATATCAACCCGTAATTCCTGATCTACCAGAAACAGCATGGACAGGAGCATTGGTCCCCGCATATTTCCTCCGGTCTGAACAATGCTCTTGAAAGCCTCCTTGCGTACCCGCTTTTCTTTATGCAGCAGTAAAGGTTTGAGCACATCGACGCTGGATTCATTGCCGATACGTCCCAGCATGTAGGCCATGTTGCGCAAGTAATACCATGGCGTATTCATACTAATGCTTGCTTTGATGGCAGGTATTGCGGCTGGTCCCATTTCTTCAATAATATGAATAATGCTTATACGCGCTTTGCTGTCGCTGTCCTTCTTAAGACCATCGAGTAATTTGTCTATTACAAGGCTGCCAAATCCCGCAAATATCTCACTGGCTTCATTTTTTTTACCATGTTCGTTGGTATTGATTTCTTTAAACAGGATGTTAAAGTTATTTGTTGACGCCAGATTTCGGAGAACTTTCAAGGCGATATCCTGTATGTCATCATCTTTTTTCAGCGTGCCGTCATAAATTTTACTAAAAACATTTATAATTGGCGCTGCTTCGGCAAAAAATCCATTGCTGATAAATTCCTGAAGAAGCACCTCCAAACGCCTGCATAATTCTTTGTATTCAGGCGTGCCGGCATTTTCCTTCTCTATCCACTCGGCTGACTGTATTGATAATTTCTTAAGCATTTCCATTTTTTCATCGGAAGGAATAGATTCAATGGCTCCATCCAACACGTTTATGCGGGTGATTACTTTTTCCATGCTGGCAACACCTTCAGGAATTTTATCTTCCGCGTTATCAGTGCCGGTGACGGCTTCATGCTCCTTCTCCAGGGTTAGATATACTTTATTATCAGGAAAAATCTGCTCTGTGTTATCAGAGACGGTGACGGCTTCATGTTCCTTCTCCAGAGTTAGATATACATTATTATCAGGAATAACCTGCTCTGTGTTATCAGAGCTGATGACGGCTTCATGCTCCCTCTCCTGGGCTAGATATGCTTTATTATCAGGAAAAATCTGTTCTGTGTTATTTTCCGCCGCAGGTCCGGGCAGATAAGCTTCAACTTGTGCCGGTTTCCTTTTTTGCTTAAGAAGGTTTATAATAATATGCAGTTCTTCCTTTTCCGGATCTTCATCAAAAGAAAAACTCTTGAAGCCTAAACCGGAAAATATATCCTGCAGAAATGAAACATGAATCGTTTTGTCATCTTTCTTTTCAGAAATATTTTCGTCCGACAGGGTGTTTTTTTCTAATTCCTCGAAAACCAAAGGAGCATCCTGTCGTAATGTGTCCACCAGATGAAGATAAAGCGTTTCAATGAAATTTATAATCGCCGGATTGGCGGAGAAATATTGTTGATCATTTTTTATAGCCGAGTGTATATGAACAAGCGCATCAATCGCATTTAGCTGTAAATCTACGTTTGCCATTATTCCCTCCCGATGAAAGTGCGGTTTCTTTTTTTCAGGTAATTCTAAAAATATTTTATTAGATTGTGATTCTTAAATTAAGACTATTGGAGTTATATTAATGTATTATTATAACATCTTACTATATGGAATGCAACAGACTACTTTTGCATCAGAGAAACCCGGCCGATGTCGCTTTTTTGCCAATGCTTCATTGGCGCGGGTTAGCTCAACCGTTGTATTCTTTAATAATAATTGACAGCCAATGGTGTCTATCTTATAATTTTTTTAATAAAAAGTATGTGCTTATTAAAATCACAGGGAGTAAGTTATGAAAGGTCTGTTTGAGAAAATTAAAAAGGATTTGAAGAAAGGAATCGAAGAAGGATTTTCTGCCTTAAAAGAAAGTGCGAATATCGTGTCTGAGAAAATAAATGAAATCAAAGCAGAAGGTAAACGACAGTATAAGATATTTGACATGAAATCAAAGATACATGATCAGATGGCTGAATTGGGCGGCAGGGTTTATGCTGTCCACAGCGATAATAAAAGTCTGGATGAGGACAATAAGATAAAAGCATTATCTCTAAAGATCAAAAAACTCGAATGGCAGTTACACAAGATTGAAGGAGACAAAATAATAAAAACCGTTTCACCAACAAAAACAAAAGCAAAAACGAAAACGAAGCCGAAAAAAAGTTCACAGCCTTCATCTAAAAAGACAGCCGCTAAAAAACAAATGCCCCCAGGTTAGGTCGAGTCTTTTTCAGCCTGTTGCCCGAACAATATTTAGGTAGGACGTGTTTCCCCAAACGCGCCGTTTCGGATTGCCAGGACGAGAAATCCCTGCAATATTCATCTCTTTTACTTAGTAAAACCGCAGCCTGCGAAGGATAGATCAATCAATACAATAAAAGGCTGATGCCTTTCCTCTGAAAATGTCCCCGTAAGTTAATGGTATCGTTGCATATGAAAGGTTTATCTTCTGCCCCGCTTTTATAGCGAAAAGAAATATCCGCACTTCCTATTCAGACTAAAATTTTAGTATCTTTTGTGACGTAATATTGTCATGTGTGTTTCAGACGAAAGTGTTTTATAATACAATTTTCGATTTACAATAACAATTTATTGTTGACATGATCAGCACTTTATGATTAATTTATTCACAGAATGAATGTTCATTCTGTGAATAAATTATGCAAAAATCAAACAAACGCGACGATATACTTCAGGCAGCTCTTGAGCTCATAGCGGAACACGGGTTTCACGAAGCTCCAATGTCCGTTATCGCGAAAAAAGCCTGCGTGGGTTCGGGAACAATATACATTTATTTCAAGAGCAAGGATGACCTAATTGATGAAATCAACCTGATGCTGGAAAAGAATATCTTAACTGTTGTAGAAAAAAATTACCCCTTGAGCAAAAATATTAAGGAAAGATTTTTTCATCTTTGCAAGACTGTTATCACGTACTTTATAACTCATCCCGTTCATTTCCGTTTCGTCGAGCAATACTTCTACTCACCTTATGGAGAAGCACGCCAAAGAGAAAGGATATCAGGAGAAAACGAAGAATTCGAAATATTCCAAAAGCTTATTGAACAAGGAATTAAAGAAAAGGTCATAAAGGATTTACCTGTTTTTATGCATTTTGCGTTGGCTTTTGGTCCTGTCGTTATTCTGGCTCGAAATCATGTTTTCGGGCTGGTCGAACTTGAAGATGCTCAGATCAATCAGGCGATCGAAGCGTTCTGGGATGCTATTAAATTGTAACGTTCGGATTAATCATTCTCAAAATGTTATTCAGGGAGGCGGCAAGTGATGGGTGAAACAGTCAATAATAAATCCAACAGAAAAAAAATGATTATCGGCTCCATTGCAGTTGTCGTGGTCTGTGCCTCAGGATGGTTTTTTTATTCCTGGTACACGCGGACTTACATCAGTACTGACGATGCCTGTATCACGGGACGTATTTATACCGTTGCCCCTAAAATAGGCGGCACGGTTGCTTCCGTATATGTGAATGATAATCAATATGTAAAAACCGGAGATCTTCTGCTGGAAATTAAAACGGAGGATTGTGATGTCCGGGTGCGGCAGGCCTATACGACTCTGGAGGCTGAAAAGTCAATGCAGCGTGAGGCGGAGAATGAGATTGAGTTGAAAGAGAAACAGAATTCGGAAGCAAAATTCAGGGTTGCCCAGGCGAATGCCTCCATGGAAGTTGAAAAAGTTAATTTACAGAAGGCCGAAATTGATTTCAAGCGTGCCGAGAAATTGCTGAAGGCGCAGGCCGTTTCGCAGGAGTATTACGATCAGGCAAAGACTTACTATGATATGGCCCATGCAAGAATGAAAACCGCTGAAGAAGGTTTGAATCAGGCTCTCGCGAACATTGAGGTGCAAAGCGCGTCAATAAAGAAGGCAAAGTCGTCCCTTTCTGCCAAGTCTTCCATGGTCAACCAGAGAGAGGCTATGCTGCAGGAGGCAAAATTGAACATGAGTTACACAAAAATTTATTCTCCCGCGGACGGTTATGTCACCAAAAAGTCTGTCGAGGCGGGCGAGCAACTCAGGCCAGGCCAGCCTGTTATGGCAGTTGTTCCCCTCCAGGATGTCTGGATTATAGCAAATTACAAGGAAACGCAACTGACAAAGGTAAAGCCGGGTCAGAAAGTCCGCATTAAAGTGGACACATATCCTGGATACATCTACGATGGCAGGGTGGACAGCATTATGTCCGGCACAGGCTCTGTCCTTTCCATGTTCCCGCCGGAAAACGCCACCGGAAGTTTCGTTAAAGTCGTTCAGCGTATTCCTGTAAAGATAGTTTTAAACGATAAGATCGATCCCAAGCATCCGCTGCGGGCGGGAATGTCCGTCGTACCTACAATTATTATAGAATAATCCGATATCATGAAAGAAACCGCCGTTAATAAATGGCTGATCGTCCTGACCGTCATGCTTCCCACTTTTATTGAGATCATGGACTCATCGGTCGTCAATGTCACCCTTGATCATATCCGTGGAACGATGTCGGCAGGAATCGATGAGTCCGCATGGGCTATCACTTCATATATTACAGCCAACGCCATTGTTATGCCAATGACCGACTGGCTGAGCCGCTTTTTTGGCCGTAAGCGGTATCTGATGTTTTCAGTCGCGCTGTTTACCGCGAGTTCAGTCATGTGTGGACTTTCATGGAGCCTGAATTCATTAATATTATTTCGCGTCTTACAGGGGGTAGGCGGAGGGGCGCTGGTGCCGCTTTCGCAGGCAATACTGTTTGAAACTTTTCCGGAAGAGGAACGGGGCAAGGCCATGGGGGTCTTCGGCATAGGGGCCACTGTTGCGCCATCGGTTGGGCTTCCGTTGGGCGGCTGGATCGCCGATAACTGGATATGGCGCTGGATATTTTACATCAATCTGCCGATAGGAATCATTTCCATCTTCATGATCCTTTTATATATAAGAGATCCGCATTATATTAAAATCGAAAGACCGAAAATAGACATCCGGGGAATTTCGCTTCTGGTAATGGGTCTGGCGGCCCTGCAGATTGTCCTGGACAGGGGACAGCGTGAAGACTGGTTCTCCTCCAACTTTATACTCATATTGAGCATTGTCTGTGTTGTGTCGCTGATTCTTCTGGTTTTTACGGAGCTTTATGTCGAAAGTCCCGTCATTGACTTGAAGGTCTTCAAGAACATTTCCTTCAGTTCGGGTACGATGGTCACTTTTGTCGCTTTTTTCTCGATGATGTCTGTCTTCGTTCTCACCCCGGTATTTGTCCAGAATCTGTTGGGGTATACCGCTACTCTTGCCGGTATAGCCATGATGCCACAGGGCTTATGCATGATAGTGTCCCTGGGTGTAGCCGGAGCGCTGAGTTCAAAAATAAATCCAAAGATTCTTCTTATTGCGGGAATTATTATCATCGCCTATTCGGCAAGCATTATGGCCCAATTCAACTTGACAACCGATTTTCGGACCGTCGTGTTCGCTTTGTGCATACTGGGGATAAGCATGGGATTTATTTTCGTGCCCCTGTCCATATTAAGCTTTACAGGCATAAGCAACGAAAGGATGGGGAATGCTACTGCTCTTTGGAATCTTATAAGAAACATCGGGGGTAGTATAGGAATCGCTCTTGTCATGACATTTCTTTCCCGCGGGGCGCAAATCCATCAGCAGTACCTCGTGGATCACATGACGTCTCTCGATAAAGGGTACAATCTGGCGCTTGCGCGATTGACACCTTTGCTTGACGCGAGGGGTTATGCCGGAAGCGCGGGAGGAACAATTTATGGACAGATGGTCCAGCAGGCCACGATGCTGTCATTTGTTGATGTTTATTATTTGCTGATGTTCATGATGCTCGCTGTCATACCTCTTATCTTCTTTATGAAAACAGGAAATGGACAGAAGCCATCTATCCATTGATCAAGTCGCAGTATGACAGCCCATCACCCTACCCTTTCTTTCGATCAGTAATCCTCAAATCGTCAGCCTTGACAAAAATACGATCTTTCCTCTGAATATAAAAATTTTCGTTCTCATCTGCGACAGGATTCTGTCATGAGTGTTTCAACCGGAAATAAACACCTTCTCCTCGAACCCATATTGTAAAATAATATTTGACATCCATATGGAACTTTCCTATATTCTTTTCCAAAAGAATGCAGTTTTATGGGTTTTATTTCTTCCACAAAAAGAGTTTTTTCCGGGGGAACTTATCATAAGAAAAATTGCCATACTCACTTAAATTAAAGATTTAACTTTTTTTTCAATGAAGGAGGCAAAAATGAAGAAAATCAAGCAATGGCAGAAACCTGAAGCCGACGTAATGAAACCAAGAAAGATAAAAAAATCCGTTGGATCATCAAAAAAAGTGGAAGTGCGTTATAGTTTAGGCATTGGCCCTGTTCCTGCTCCTTATATGTCAGAACTTGTATAGAAA
>Ga0326728_10024408_pt1 | contig 10959 bp, 5 predicted proteins | sample MB3enrmetagenome_FD_207602 | JGI IMG/M metagenome (GOLD analysis project Ga0326728, IMG submission 207602) | Lab enriched peat soil microbial communities from McLean, Ithaca, NY, United States - MB31MN | ecosystem: Environmental > Terrestrial > Soil > Wetlands > Peat | place: USA: New York...
CGAAGGTCCAGGTATAGTGGTTCCCATACATGTGGCCCGCCAACGCCCCGCCGGTCATCGACCAATACTCCTGGCGGCGCAGCACGCTCCGGCTCCCCCCCTCGGCCGCCCCGCCGTTGGTCTCATACTCGTAGTTGGCTTCCTCCAACATCGCCGGCACCGCCGCCGCGTTGTAAGCCGTCAGGCACTCCGCGTAAGTCGGATAATACGAATACACCGAGTCCACCGTAGCCAGCGACAGCCAACGGGAGTCCTCCAGCGAATAGCTGACATAGTAATCCAACTCGGTAGTCTGCAAATGGTTCGGGTCCTCCTGCTGGATCCCCTTGGCGATGGCGGTCACCACCGCATCGTACGACGCATCGCTCCAGTCCTGGAAGTCATTGCCGGTAATCCAGATGATGTTCGGGGAGGAGGCGTACCTGGCCCCCAGGAACTGGCCATACTCCTGGCACCGGGTCGTCCCGTTGGCCACGGCGATGTCCAGCCACCCGCCAGTGTCCAGGCTGTCCAGGAGCACCTGGATGCCGTTGGTCGCCGCCATGCTCACAATCAAGTCCACGTGCGCCCAGTAATTGGGGTTGGGCGTCGTGAAGTCATAGTAAGGCGTCCCCTCGGAATTGACCCCGCTGGCGACCGTCGCGGTGAAGGGCACCGTAACCCCATCGATCAAGCTCCCGTTGGCCCGGCCATTACAGTAAGGGTTGACCAGCGACTCGACCCATAGCGTGTTGAATCCGTTGACGCCCCGGTTGTTCAGATAATAGGCCGCGTCGGCGGTGTCCAGGTTGGCGACCAGGCTGTGCGGGGCATCGCCGATAATCAGGAACGGATTGCCGGCCTGATTGATCACATAGCGCCCGTTGGCGCTGGCTTTCAGCGGATAGGGCGAAGCGCCTGAACTCCCGCCAGTCGCGACCGTCACGGTGGTTTCAGCCGAGACGGAACCGCTGGCATTTTGGGCCGTCAAGGTGTAGGTCGTCGTCGCCGTCGGCGACACGGACACCGAACTGCCGGTCACCGTTCCCACGCCATTGTTGATGGAGAGCGTCGGCGCAGGAGTGCCACTGTCCGTCCAGGACAACTTGGTCGACTGGCCGGCGGTGACGGTCGAAGGACTGGCCGAAAAAGAGGTGATGGCCGGAGCCGAGCCGGAGGCGGCGCTGGCCGCCTTGAAGGTGACTATCTGGGCCATGCTTTCCGAAGATTGGCTCAAGGTCCAGGCTGCGGAGATAGACCCCGCCGCGCTCTGCACCTCATCTGCCGAGGCCAGCTCGTTGTCCCCGGAGGCCACCGCGGCCCGCAACTTGTACCCGCTGCCCGCCGAGAGGGTGGCCGAAGCCGCGGCGCCATCGTTCATGGCAGCGGTGAAGATGTACTCGCCGGCAGCCGAGGTGGTCACCGGCCCGGCGGAGATCGAGGTGCCGCTGCCCGTGTTGTTCACGGCGGTCTTATCCAGCGGGGCGCTCGGCGCGGCGCCGGCAACTTCGTGGACCACGAGCCGGACCCAACTGGCGGCCGGGCTGGGGACCACCTTGATGTTGTCCAGCCCGCCCGAGATATTCGGGGCATAGAACACTTGAAGGGCCTGGGCGTTCCGGCTGTCAACCTGGCGCGTCGTGGCGGCGGCCCAGGCATTGCCTTTGCTGTCAGAAATGGCCATCGTGCTACCCGCGCTCGAGTCCCACGTAACCGCGGCGACCAGCAGGTCGCCGGACGTCGTCGTCACCGCGTTCGCCGAGAGCGAGGAAACTCGGCCGTCGGACGAACCACTGGTCGCTTGGAGAAAGGAGACTGCAGCCGGGGCCGGCCGAGGAAAGAACGACACCCAGGCAAACAAACCGAGGCACACCAATTCCGGCCAGCGTGCGAGGCCACACCGCGTCTTGCTCGTGTTCATGACGCGGTTTTAGCTCAAACATAAGCGAGTTGTCCAAGAGAATGAGCCCTGAATTCACCAGGAAATTCCTGGGGAAAAGCTGGCTGGCGGCGGGCCTCAATTGGCCTGCAATAAGAGCACCCAGTCCGTGTCGCCGGCGCTGTTCTTGCCCGGCGGAATGAAGGTGTGCGTGCCGCTGTTGGCAAAGGGCGAGCCGCTGATGGCGGTGTAGGTCCCCGCGCTCGGGTCAAACCACCGCGCCGTCACCGCCCCAGCCATCTTGCTCAGCGCCACCACCAGGTCGTTCGTCAACACCGGCGTATAGACCACGCCCAGCGTCCCATCGGCCGTCAGGCATGCGGCGCTGTAATCCGAGGCGATGATGTTCCCGCTCGAACTGTAGGTCCCATAGCCCGAGGTTACAAACGTGTGCGCTTGGTCCGGCACCAGGTTATACCAGGCCAATCCCCCGAAAAACGCGTGAAAATACTGCAGGTCTGTCAGCCCGGGGGAGTTCAGGTAATTCTGCCAGCCGCTGGCAAAGGTCCAAGTGTAATGGTTCCCATACATGTGGCCCGCCAACGCCCCGCCGGTCATCGACCAATACTCCTGGCGGCGCAGCACACTCCGGCTCCCGCCCTCGGCCGCCCCCCCGTTGGTCTCGTACTCGTAGTTGGCTTCCTCCAACATCGCCGGCACCGCCGCCGCGTTGTAAGCCGTCAGGCACTCCGCGTAAGTCGGATAATACGAATAGACCCCGTCCAGCGTGACCAGCGACAGCCAATCGGCGTCCTCGAGCGAATAGCTGACGTAATAATCCAACTCGGTAGTCTGCAAACGGTTCGGGTCCTCCTGCTGGATCCCCTTGGCGATGGCGGTCACCACGGCATCGTACGACGCGTCGCTCCAGTCCTGGAAATCATTGCCGGTAATCCAGATGATGTTCGGGTAGGAGGCGTACCTGGCCCCCAGAAACTGGCCAAACTCCTCGCACCGCGTCGCCCCGTTGGCCACGGCGATGTCCAGCCACCCCCCGGTGTCCAGGCTATCCAGGAGCACCTCGAGGCCGTTGGTCGCCGCCATGCTCACAATCAAATCCACGTGCTCCCAGTAGGCCGGGTTGGGCGTCGTGAAGTCATAGTAAGGCGTCCCCTCGGAATTGACGCCGCTGGCGACCGTCCCGGTGAAGGGCACGGTGGTCCCATCGATCAGGCTCCCATTGGCCCGGCCATTACAGTATGGGTTGACCAGCGATTCCACCCAAAGCGTGTTGAAGCCGTTGACGCCCCGGTTGTTCAGGTAATAGGCCGCGTCGGCGGTGTCCAGGTTGGCGACCAGGCTGTGCGGGGCGTCGCCGATGATCAGGAACGGATTGCCGGCCTGGTTGACCACGTAGCGCCCGTTGGCGCTGGCTTTCAGCGGGTAGGGCGAGGCGCCTGAGCTCCCGCCAGTCCCGACCGTCACGGTGGTCTCAGCCGCGACGGAGCCGCTGGCGTTTTGGGCGGTCAAGGTGTAAGTCGTCGTGGCCGCCGGCGACACGGCCACCGAACTGCCGGTCACGGTGCCCAGGCCGTTATTGATAGAAAGCGTCGGAGATGGATTGCCGGTGACCGTCCAGGACAACTCGCTCGAGTGGCCGGCGGTGATGGTCGAGGGGCTGGCCGAGAAAGCGGCGATGACCGGGGCGGCGGCGGCAGTGGACGCCTTGAAGGTCGCCATCTGGGCCATGCTCTCCGAAGATTGGCTCAAGGTCCAGCCCGCGGAGATAGACCCCGCCGCGCTCTGCACCTGGTCGGCCGAGGCCAGTTCGCTGTCCCCGGTGGGCACGGCGGCCCGCAATTTGTAGCCGCTGCCCGCCGAGAAGGTGGCCGAGCCCGCGGCGCCGTCGTTCATGGCCGCGGTGAAGATATACTCGCCGGCAGCCGCGGTGGTCACCGGTCCGATCGCGATCGAGGTGCCGCTGCCCGCATTGTTCGCGGCGGTTTGATCCAATGCGGCGCTCGCCGCGACCCCCGTCACTTCATGGACGATGACCCGGACCCAAATCGTGGCCGGACTCGGGACAATCGTCACGGTATCGGACCCACCCGCAATGTTCGGCGCATAGAACATTTGGAGGGCCTGGGCGTTGCGGGTGTCAACCTGGCGCGTCGTGGCGGCGGTCCAGGCGTTGCCTTTGCTGTCAGAAACGGACACGGTGCTACTCGAGCTTGAGTCCCACGCAACCGCCGCGACCAGCAGGTCGCCGGCGGCGGTCGTCAGCGGGCCCGCCGAGAGCGAGGACACCCTGGCATCCGACGAGGCAGCCGCGGCTTGGAGGAAGGAGGCCGTGGCGGGACCCCCCGCCGGCTGGACGGTCACAGTCGTCTTGGCCGAGGCCGAGCCGTTGGCGTTTTGGGCGGTCAAGGTGTAAGTCGTCGTGGCCGCAGGGGACACGGCCACCGAACTGCCGGTCACGGTCCCCACGCCGTTGTTGATGGACAGCGTCGGCACCGGGCTGCCGCTGACCACCCAGGACAACTGGGCCGATTGGCCAGCGGTGACGGTCGAAGGACTGGCCGAAAAAGAGGTGATGGCCGGGGCGGCAGCCGCCGCTTGGACGGTCACCGTGACCTGGGCAGAGGCGGAGCCGTTGGCGTTTTGGGCCGTCAAGGTGTAAGTCGTCGTCACCGTCGGCGACACGGACACCGAACTGCCGGTCACGGTCCCCACGCCATTATTGATAACGAGCGTCGGAGATGGATTGCCGGTGACCGTCCAGGACAACTGGCTCGCCTGCCCGGCGGTGATGGTCGAAGGACTGTCCGAGAAAGAGGCGATGGCCGGGGCCGAGCCGGAGCCGGCGATGGCCACCTTGAACGTGACTATCTGGGCCATGCTCTCCGAAGATTGGCTCAAGGTCCAGGCTGCGGAGATAGCCCCCGCCGCGCTCTGCACCTCATCTGCCGAGGCCAGCTCGCTGTCCCCGGCGGGCACCGCGGCCCGCAACTTGTATCCGCTGCCCGCCGAGAAGGTGGCCGAGCCCGCGGCGCCGTCGTTCATTGCCGCGGTGAAGATATACTCGCCGGCAGCCGAGGTGGTCACCGGTCCGACCGAGATCGACGTGCCGCTGCCCGCGTTGTTCACCGCAGTCTGATCCAGCGGGCTGCTCGTTGCCACCCCGGACACTTCGTGGACAATGACGCGCACCCAGAGGGCCGCCGGGCTCGGGACTACCTTCACGGTGTCCGCTCCGCCCGCAATATTCGGGGCGTAAAACACTTGCAGGGCTTGGGCGTTTCGGGTGTCAACCTGGCGCGTCGTGGCCGCCGTCCACGCGTTGCCTTTACTGTCAGAAACCGACACTGTGCTGTTCGCGCCTGTGTCCCATGTAACCGCTACGACCAGCAGATCGCCGGCCGTCGTAGTCAGAGCATTGGCCGACAGCGAGGATACTCCTCCATCGGACGAACCGCTGGCCGCTTGGAGAAAGGAGGCCCCCGCCTCCCCCTGCTGGGGAAGGAAGGCGACCAACGCGAAGAAACACAATAACCGGACCCCTGGCCAACAGGCGAGGCCAGGTCCCATCTTTATCCCATTCATGCGCGTAGCATGGCCCAAACATGTAGTCGGGTGCGAATATTTCTGCTGACGAACGCATAGGGACTTCACCCCATCTCACGTAAGCGGACAAGCAGGGCAAAAGTGACGCCCCGAATGGGTAACTGGCACTACTCATGCTCAAAACGGGGTGTCGGTGATTGTGCGGACCTCGGTTGCACGGCTGGCCCACCTTGGCTCAACCAGCCGAGACGGCCCGTGGCCTATGGGGTCAAGTTGCTCGCTAGGGGTCATTCCCGCGGTCAGTCGGCGCCGAGGTTGCTCCGGCCGAGGTGGGACTCCTGGCGCCGGGCGGAGCCGAGACGATGCCCGCCACGGCGGTTGGAATGACCGGCCCTTTCGCCGCATACATTTCCGCCAGGATGCGACGGGCCACGTGTGGCCGGTAATGGGAACTCTCATAATAATTGGTTCGGCAACTGGTGAGGTTGTTGATGCCGGAGAAGTCAAAAACCTTGTCCGGTCCGAAGGCCTCCCTCAGACAAGCCAGGTCGGAGGGATTGAGCCGTTTCTGATCGTAGAGCGGACTGATGGCCAGCCTGAAGTCGGTGCGCTGGCGGGCCAGCACGCGGGAAATCCTCCCGAGCAACTGCTTGCACGGCTCCCCGATCACCGGCGGCGAGACGACCTCCGCCGGGGGGCGCGGATAGAAAAAGCCCGAGCGGGGGGCGTAATAAGCCGCCACGTTGGTCTCCATGAGCCGCTCGTACTCGTCGAACCGGGTTTCATTGTACCGGGGATCGTAGTCGAAGGGGCGGTCATCCAGCACCTCGTGGTCGGTCACCCTATGGGAAAACTGATAGGGCAAGTAGGCCAGGAGAAAGGCGGGCGAACAAAAGGCCTTGAAGAACTCGAGTTGATAGGAGACCCGGCCTTGCCCGGACAGCAGAGGATGTTTGACAAAGATGTGCCCCCGCGAGTTCCCAACCACGCGCAGGGTGTCGGCGTCCAGAACGATTAAGGCGTGGCGCACGGGGATTCGGCGCCGCTCGAGGAACTCGAGCTTGCGCGTGATGCCATAGATGCTCTCCGCGCTGGCGTCAAAATGGAAAATCCGCGGGGAGTGAATGAGCGGCGCCCAGTCCCCGGCCTGGTAAAAAAGGGAGCGCGAATTGCCGAACACAAAGGAGTCCCACTGGCGCTCGGGGTAACGGCGGAGAAAAACCTCCATCGAAACGTACTCCCGGTTGAGGACCACGCCGCCCGGATTTCCGCGCTCATAGTATGAGTCGTAACGCCGGGTGACCCGGAAGGGGTCCTTTGCCAGGTAAAAGCCCACCAGCGCCAGGATGGGCAGCGAAAGCGCAGCCAGCTTGACGAGGAGGCCCGAAACTCCCTTGTGCGGGGTGCTCAAAACTGGAAATAGATGAACTGCCGGTCCTGGAACACGCCCAGGAGGAAAAGGGCCGCCAGCCCGGCGTAGTAAATCGCCCAGCGAACGAGTGGCGGGCGGGCTTTGACGTAAGCGCGCAAGCAGACATGGTTCTGGGCGGCGTGGACGGTTTCCAGCAGGAGGATGAGCAGAATGCAAACCGCGATGCCCTTGGTTTGAGACGGCAGGAGCGATTGCACGGACTGGTGGCGCAGGAGCAGGCCGCAGGCCAGCGGGACATCGGTAATCGCCCGCTTAATCATGTAGAGCGCGGTGGAGGCGTCCTTGGCCCGGAAGAACACCCAGGCGAAGCTGACCAACGTAAAGGCGGCAAATCTCTGAAACCACGGAAGCTCAGGCAGGCGCAGGAGGCCCCGGAGGCGCTCCCGCGCCCCTTTGGTCACCAGCGAGAACACCATATAGAACCCGTGGAGCGCGCCCCAAATGATGAAGGTCCAGTTGGCCCCGTGCCATAAACCGCTGACCAGGAAGACGATGAACAGATTCAGGTACCAACGCGGGATCGTGACCCGGCTCCCCCCCAGGGGGATGTAAAGATAGTCCTTGAACCAGCTCGAGAGCGAGATGTGCCACCGCCGCCAGAATTCGCCGATGGACCGCGCATGGTAAGGGCGGTCGAAATTCTGCATCAGCTGGAATCCCATGACGCGGGCGGCCCCGATGGCCATGTCCGAATACCCCGAGAAATCGCAGAATATCTGGAACGCGAAGAAAACGGTGGCGAGGACAAACGAGGCGCCGTTGCCCGACGCGGGATGGTCGTACACCGAGTCGACGAACACCGCGAGGCGATCGGCGATCACGACCTTTTTGAACAGTCCCCAGGCCATCTGCTTGAGCCCCTCGACGACCCGCTCATAATCGAAGTCGTGTTGCTCGCGAAACTGGTGCAACAGGTTCTGCGGGCGCTCGATCGGGCCGGCGACCAGTTGCGGATAGAACATCACGTAGAGGGCATAGATGCCGAAATGCCGTTCGGCCTTTTGGCGCCCGCGATAGACTTCGATCGTGTAGCTCATCGCCTGGAACGTATGGAAGGAAAGGCCGATGGGCAGGAGGATCGACAGGTAGGGCAGGGGATCGCGCCAGCCCAGCCCCTGCAGCAGGGACGCGAGATTGCCGTTGAGGAAATTATAATACTTGAAGATCGCCAGCACGCCCACGTTCGCCGCGATGCTCCAGCCCAGGAACAGCTTGCGGCGCGCGCCTTGCGCGCCCTCGATGAGCATCCCCGCGAAGTAATCCACCACGATGGTGAAGCCCAGGATCAGGATGTACTGCGGGACGAAGTACATGTAGAAAAAACAACTTGCCGCCAGCAGCAGCGGCCAGCGCCAGCGGTGCGCCAGCAGAAAGTAAAGCCCCGTCACGGCCGGAAAGAACAGGAAGAAGGCAATCGAATTGAACAGCATGTCTCGCGGTGTCAGTGTGCGATGGAAGGAACCATCTCGCGCCCTCGATTCGCGCGGCCTGCCCGGGCCCGGCCGCGGCTTTCAGGCCTCGGCCCCGCTCCGCCCCTAGGGACCGCGCAAAAATAACTTCGCCTTTTATGGCGCAGGAATTCTGGCCGCTGGCGAGGCGCGAGCGACGAGCATACCCCGCCAGTGGGTCTGTAAGGAGCGAGCAACGACCTGTCCGCCGTAGCTTCAGCGAAGGCGGAAGCCGGCGGGCAAAAGGACCAGCCAGAAAAGGTGAAGTTACTTTTGCACGGTCCCCGAGGCGCGGCGCGCGCGGGACGAACCCCGCCCACGCGAGCAGGCGCGCCCACGGGAAGCGGCGGGCCTTCGGCCAGAACTGCAGGGCGCCCCTCCAAAGGCGCAAAGTCCTTGTCAGCCATACAAGTAAAACTATGGCGTAACTTCGCACCAAAGTCGGCGATGTCAACATTCTGTCTGTATAATGTCCCACAACTGAAGACCACTCCCCGTCGTTTTATCCGTGTAATCCGTGTAATCCGTGGTTCAAATCGAGCGAGGAGAGGTAATCACAATACCAACTGACGGTCTCCCGCAAGGCGTTTTCCATGGTGTGGAGGGGCTTCCAGCCGAGGCGCTCGCGGGCCTTGGCCGAGGTGAGGTACTGGGTGCGGAGCTCGCGGCTGGCTTCGTTTCGGATTTCGGGCTCGAGCGGACATTGCATCAGGCGGGCGATTTGGCGGACCAGTTCGAGCACGGTCAGCCGGACTTCGTATGAAAAATTGAAGGCCTCCCCCGCCAGGGTGCGGTCCTCGGCCAGCCTGCGCGCCAAGTGCATGTGGGCGGCGGCGCCGTCGTCGGCATAGAGATAATCCCGGATGAACTGGCCGTCGGAGCGAATGACCGGGCGTTGGCCTTGATGGATGGCCTGGACGGTCCCCGGGACGATGCGATTCCAGTTGAGGTCCCCGCCGCCAAAAAAATTCCCACAACGGGTGACGCAGACGGGCAGGGCGAAGGACCGGCCGTAGCTGGTGGCGATTCGGTCGGCGCAGGCCTTGCTGACCTCGTAAGGCTGCAAGCCGAGCAAGGCCATGTCCTCCCGATAGGGCAGGTCGGCGTGTTCGCCGTAAGCCTTGTCGGAGGAGGAGACCACGACCTGGCGCACGGCCGGGTTGCGGCGACAAGCCTCCAGGAGGCACCAAGTGCCCTGAACATTGGTCTCGAGGGTGAGCACGGGGTCGCGATGGGCCACACCCACGACCGCCTGGGCGGCGGCGTGAAACACGGTATCGATCCGGTTCTCCTGCAAAATCCGCTCGAGCAGGCCCTGATCGCGAATGTCCCCGGCAACCAACTTCGCCCGCCGCAGCAACTCCGGGGCGACCACGCGGGGATGCGGCGGCCGCCCGCGCAGCAAACAAACCAGCCCGGCCTCCGCCTGCAACAATCTCCTGACCAACCAGCCGCCCAGCAAACCGGAGCCGCCGGTGACCAGAACGGGACGCCCGCGCCAAAACGCCAGCTCGGCGGCGCCAGTTGCTCCCGGCACACTGCCGGCCGCTTGAGGGTCCGTGTCCATTTCGTTGGTTCGACAAACCTAGCCTGGAAATCTCATGCTCGCGCGAGTTCTCCCATTAGCACCGCGGCTTCAGCCCTTGTCCCGGAGGGACATCTGACAATAGCCCAAGGCTTCAGCCTTGGGTCGAGGCCGCGGAAGCGGTTCCGTCCCGAAGGGACGGCTGACGTAGCACATCGAGAATCTTCGACCGTCCCTCCGCGACGGAGGTGCCTTTTTGCCGCTCGAACCCAACGCTGAAGCGTTGGGCTACTCTCAACCGTCCCTCCGGGACGGAGCATGTCCGAATCTCCGAAAGGCATTGGGCCAAGCGGTCATGAACATAAACACGGTGACGGCTAAAACAAGAGTTTCCTCGCGTAAAAGGCCTCGGCGTATTTGGTGGACGAGGCGCATTCGACCCCGCGCAGGCGCATCAACGCGAGGAAGGTGTCGTCGGAGAACCAGTGTTTGTTCCCTTGGGTTTGAAAGAACTTGCGCGTGAGCTCGACTTTGCGGCGGCAGAGCGCCTCGTCCAGTTCCGCGTAAAGATTGGGGTTGCCCAGGTCGCCGTCATACTTGGGGATTTCGTATTCCAGGATGACGTGGTGGCGGAAGGTGTTCCACGCCAGGTCGGAGAGCACGCGGTGGTCCTGGTGGCGGTCGTCCCGATAATGGGTGAAAACCACGTCGGGCTGGACGGTCCCTTTGAGCCGCTCGAAGAAGTCCTTGATGGCCTCGCCGCGGAAGGGAAAGAACCCGTTCCGGAAGTGTTTGATTAGGATGCGGGCTTTGCCGGCCCCCGCCAGGAACGCGGCGGCGCTGGACCTGGCTTCGCGGGTCCGCCGCCCTTCGGCGCTGAAAACGACCCAGACGAACTGCAGGCCGGGATGGTCGCGGAGCAACCGCAGGACCGTGCCGCCGCAGCCGATTTCGATGTCATCGGCGTGCGCCCCGAGACACAAAACGGTGCGCACGCCCTCAAAACTCAGTCGGACCATAAGCCCTGGCTCAGGAGATGACCTCGACGGTGGGTATGGGCACCACGAATTTGCCGCCCCAGTCCCGAATGCGGGCCATCTGCTTGACGATCTCCTCCTTGAAATTCCACGGC
>Ga0326728_10024409_pt1 | contig 10958 bp, 10 predicted proteins | sample MB3enrmetagenome_FD_207602 | JGI IMG/M metagenome (GOLD analysis project Ga0326728, IMG submission 207602) | Lab enriched peat soil microbial communities from McLean, Ithaca, NY, United States - MB31MN | ecosystem: Environmental > Terrestrial > Soil > Wetlands > Peat | place: USA: New York...
GGGGCCCCTACCCATTATCGATACTTGGACTCTCGGGCCCGGATGGCCGTGGCCGGCCGCGAAGCTCCGACCCGCGAGAATGTCGGGGAAACCCGAGGGTCGCCGCCACAGGGTCCTCCTCCGGTCGGAGGCGTCTCCCCGGGCGGCTCGCGCCGCGATACGTACTTTACCCGGGGGATTCTTGTCGCCCCAGAGCCCGAGGCGGTCCTCCGGGCCTAAGGGGGGAAGGTCAACGATGACTCCGTGGGGCGGTCCCCTCACCCCGTCCTTCCGACGCGGCCCGGCGGCGAGGTCCCGCCCCTTCCCGGAGCTTCGGATTGGCGTCCACCCTCTCCGCCCTCCCACGAACCATCGAGGTGTGAGGTGACCGAGACGCGAAGGATGCCCGGGATCGACATGCCGGGGGGCTTCAGCACTCGATCCCTGGAGTCGGTCCAGCGGGAGTTCCGGGACCCGTCCCTCGAGGGACGCCGACTGTTCGCGGAAGCGTTCGGGACCTTCTTGCTGGTCCTCGCGGCGGCCGGAGGTCCGGTCGTCAACGCCGTCAGCGGAGGGAAGGTGAGCCTCGCGGCTCAGGTCGCCGCTCCCGGCCTCATGGTGATGGCGATCATTCTGTTCATGGGTGCGACCTCGGGCGCCCATCTCAACCCCGCGGTCAGCATCGCCTTCGCCGCCCGCAGGGACTTCCCGTGGCGACGCGTCCCGGGCTACATCCTCGCGCAGCTGCTCGGCGCGGTGCTGGCCGTCGGCTTGCTGTCGTCGCTCTTCGGGCACGCGGGCTCGCTCGGGGCCACCAATCCCGGCCCAGGGTTCACCGCGCTCGAGGCGCTCGTCCTCGAAGTAGTCCTCACCGTAGGGCTCGTGAGCACGATCCTGGGAACGGCCTCTCGAGCTCAGAACATCGGGTCGCTCGCGGCGATCGCGGTCGGAGGGTACATCGTCCTCGCGGGGCTCTGGGCCGCCCCCGTCGGCGGAGCCTCGATGAACCCGGCTCGGTCGCTGGCCCCGGACTTCGTCCTCGGGAACCTCGGGAACGCATGGATCTACGTGGTGGGCCCGATCCTCGGGGGATTGCTGGCGGTAGGCATCGCGTACATCCTTCGCGGACCCGGCGGAGACCGACCGGCCATCGAGGCGGCCCAGGGACGGTTGCCCGAAATCCTAGGGCAATCGGCGCACGAGGCCCACGCTAGGTCGGAAGGGGCGCCGTCCCCCTCGAACTCCCGGAAGGACCGAAAGGGATGACCGAGACGTTCGGAGGACTCAGGATTCCGCCCGGCGGGAAGGTGGACCTCGCCCACACCGATGCTTCCGACACCTCCAGTTGGCGCAGCGGTCGGCGGAAGGGAGCAGCGACGCTTCTCAGCCTTCGCGAGGAGCTGGACCGGCTCCAAGAACTGTTCTACGCTGACGCGCGTCGGGGCCTCCTCGTGATCCTCCAGGGGATGGATACCAGCGGGAAGGACGGGGTCATCCGCCACGTCTTCGAGGGGGTCAACCCGCAGGGCGTCCGGGTCGCCTCCTTCAAGAAGCCGACCCCGGAAGAGTCGGCGCACGACTTCCTATGGAGGATCCACCGGTCCGCCCCCGCCAAGGGCGAGATCGTGATCTTCAATCGCAGCCACTACGAGGATGTCCTTATCGCACGGGTCCACCAGATCGTGCCCCAGAAGGTCTGGTCCAAGCGGTTCGACTCCATCAACCAGTTCGAGCATGAGCTCGTCGAGGAGGGCATCTCGATCCTGAAGTTCTTCCTCCACATCAGTCGCGAGGAGCAGCGGGCGCGCCTACGGGACCGGATCGAGGACCCCACGAAGCGCTGGAAGCTGAACGACGCTGACTTCCAGGAGCGCATGTACTGGGCCGAGTACCAGGCGGCCTACGAGGACCTGCTCCATCGGACGAACACCTCGTGGGCCCCGTGGTACCTCCTGCCGTCGGACCACAAGTGGTTCCGGAACCTCGCGGTCTCCACCATCCTGGTGGAACAGCTGAGGGCGATGAAGCTTCGATACCCCCGGCCGACGGTCGCTGTCTCTTCGTTGAAGCTCGAATAGGCCGGGGGCTCGGGCCCGGAGCGGGATCCCGTCGGCTTTTCCGAACGCCTAAAGCACGTCTCAAGGTTGGCCGCGCACGGCCAAACCGCGGACCGCGCCTGGGAACCCGCCTCGATCCGAACCGTCCCTCCAGCAGGGTGCGGAATAGCGCAGGCCTCTTCCGGCGCGGAGGGAACCGGGGAACGAGGGAGGGTCCGCGCTGCGGGAACGACGCAGATCGTCGGACCGCGTACCCTGGTCGCCCAGGACCGCGGCAAGCGTCTCGGCAAGCTCACGATGCAGCTCGGCAAGGTCGGCAACGACCGACGCCGAACCTGGGCTCTCGAGAGTCTCTACCATCTCTAGAGCCTCGAAGAGGAAGCGACGAATGCACCCCGTCGAGCAGAAGACCAGGCCTCGGAACAGCCCTCGAGCGGAGATCGGCAATGGCGTAATCCCGAACACGGCGCCATGGGTAGGAATCCGGGTACCGCAGGGGCACTCGCACGCCACGGAGGTTCGCGACCAGAAGATCATGGGCGCACAGAGGGGGGGCCGGAACGTCCAGATAGGTGCCGACTCGCCCAGTAGCCGGACCGTCGTCGCGCCTGACGGGTCTCCCATCGGGGGTGTCACGTCCAGGACGAGGGCCGCTTTGGACTCGAGTTCGGGCCAGATGCGTCGGGTCACGACGATAAAGTGGCCCCCAGGAGACTCCTCGAACGAGCGGAGAAGGTTCTGTTCGAAAACGTCCTCGGTCGGTGCGGGGGTCGCGGACGGATGGTGGGCCCCTTGGCGGAATGCGAGGATGTCATCCCAGCCGTCCAGCGCAATCGTGGGAACGGAACCGTTGGGCTGCGAAGAATACACCTGAAGGACGGGTGGTGGGAGCCACAGCGGAAGGACGGTTGGCTGGATCTTCGTCTGGAGGACGATCGAGGAGATAACGCGCACGACGGCCGAGGCGGCCGCGATCGACGCGACCTCGTCGTTTGCGGAGAGCACCTTCACCCACAACTCCGGTCGCGACTGCGCGGATGGGTTGTACGCGTCCGTGAGGGATTCCTGGGGGGCAGCTAGGGTGACTCCCGGCCCCGGTCGGTCCTGGATGATGCAGTTGAGAATGGTCGACCCGGCGGCATGATGCGGGGAACGGATCACGAGGAGGCCCGGCCGTTCCGAACCCACGAGGGGGCGCAGACGGTCGAGGAGCCCGTTCGGGACGGCTTGGTTCTGTTTCGGCGTACTTTCTGGCTGCGACATTGACAGTTCTCGACTCCACCAATGTGCGATGGCTTACGGTCTCTCTACGAACAGGTTCGAGGGTCGAACCGGTTCGCTCGGCTGGCTACGCGCCCGCCGAACTCGCGAACTGAGCCAGCCGCCGCTCGACGGTGGCGAGCGTCTTGGAAACCGAGGACTTGTTCCGCGAGACCTTTTCGGCGAGCCGGGTGAGCGTGATCCGGCGCGGCACATCGAAGTACCCCAGTGCGAGAGCTTGGCGGAAGAGGGCACGTTGGATGGGGGTCAGGATGATGTGAACCGAACGGAGCGAATCGCGGCGGAGCGAGACAAGACGGGGCTCGTGGCCCGTGTCTGCGAGGGCGTCCACGAGGTGACGTATCGTTGACCGCCAGGCGATGACCTCACATTCCATCAACCCGCCCTTGATCGTCAGAGGGTAGCGAACGAGCACCTCGTGCTCCAGGGTGGTGGCGACGAAGGGCGATCTGCGGTACCGGATTTGATACCTCCCCGGGCCGGGCGACGCGCCGAGCGCATGAACCTCCAAAACGTTGGGACACTCGGCGATCTCGTCCGTCCAGTCTACCGACGGACCATAGATTTCGTACTCCCCGACCGTTTCGTCACAAGGGAGGCCCGAGATGTTGACCGCCTCGATCACTAATTCGGGGTGCCGATGCGAGAAATTCCCGACCCAGACGTCGAGAGGGATCCTGAGCTCGAGCTTCATGACGACGACACGGTCGGAAGAGCCGGAAGACGACGCGCTCGAACGAGCACTGCCAAGTCCCTGGAACCCTTTGAGGGGAGGTCTCAAACGGCCGGATTCTGGTGTCATCGGACCGCCGGAAAAGCGACCTTCGAGGTGAACGGGTCGTCGAAAGGACAACGGAATCCCGTCTGTTAAACCTTCTCACGGGCTCTTCGGCTACTGCCCCCTCCCGAGGCCCGTCCGCTCGTTTCGAACCGGCTTGTCCTCAGCGGGAGGCGTGGACGGCAACCGCCCCCTTCTCGGACAGCGGAGCGCCGTCGGTTGATTCCAGGCCGATAGGCCTTCCGATCACGGACCCTGGGCAACAGGCACTTTCTGATCGTTCGGACCTTTCACAGAACCAGCGTGCAGCTTCCTTTTTATATGAGCGCTTTCTTACTTATCGCGAAGGAAACCTGGGACCCGACCGTCATGCGACGGCGGTCCTGGGAGCGTAACCATGCCTAAAATCATAGGGATCGATCTGGGGACCAGCAACTCCGCGGCGGCCGTGCTCGAAGGCGGACGCCCGGTGATCATTCCGAGCTCGGAAGGAACGACGGTCGGGGGAGGGAAAGCGTTCCCCTCGTACGTGGCGTTCACGAAGGACGGGCAGTTGATCGTCGGGGAGCCGGCCCGCCGGCAGGCGATCTCGAACCCCGAGGGGACCGTCACCGCGTTCAAGCGGAAGATGGGGACGGACTACCAGTACACCCTCCACGGAAAGAAGTACACGCCGCAGCAGCTGTCGGCGTTCCTGCTCCAGAAGATCAAGCGGGACGCGGAGGCGTTCCTCGGCGACAAGGTGGAGAAGGCCGTCATCACCGTCCCGGCCTACTTCAACGACAACCAGCGTCAGGCGACAAAGGACGCGGGCGCGATCGCCGGCCTGGAGGTCATCCGCATCATCAACGAGCCGACCGCGGCATCGCTCGCCTACGGGCTCGACAAGGCGAGCAAGAGCCAGAAGATCCTCGTCTTCGACCTCGGCGGGGGGACCCTCGATGTGACCCTGATGGACTTCGGCGAGGGGGTCTTCGAGGTCATGTCGACCAGCGGCGACACCCAGCTCGGCGGGACCGACATGGACAACGCGGTCACCGAGTGGATCGCGGCCGAGTTCCAGCGGGAGTCGGGCGTCAACATCCGCTCCGACAAGATGGCGATGCAGCGGGTGCGCGACGCGGCCGAGAAGGCGAAGATCGAGCTTTCCTCGACCATGGAGACCCAGATCAACCTCCCGTTCCTCACGGCGACCCACGAGGGTCCGAAGCATCTCGCGCTCCCCTTGAGCCGGGCGAAGCTCGAGGAGCTCGTTCGTCCGATCGTCGACCGTTGCCGAAAGCCGGTCGAACAGGCGATCTCGGACGCGAAGGTCTCGAGGGACCAGATCAGTCGGGTCGTACTTGTCGGCGGCCCGACCCGGATGCCGATCGTTCAGAAGTTCCTCGAGCAGTCCGTCGGCCGGCCGATCGAGCACGGCGTCGACCCGATGGAATGCGTCGCGATGGGCGCGGCCGTCCAGGGCGGCGTCCTCGCCGGCGAGGTGAAGGACGTGGTGCTCCTCGACGTGACCCCGCTCTCCCTCGGGCTCGAGACCCTCGGCGGGGTCTCCACGCACCTCATCGAGCGGAACACCACGATCCCGACCCGCAAGAGCCAGATCTTCACGACCGCCGCGGACAGCCAGTCGACGGTCGAGATCAAGGTCTACCAGGGCGAGCGGCCGATCGCATCGGACAACGTCGCGCTCGGAAGCTTCCTCTTGAACGGCATCCCACCCGCGCCCCGGGGCGTCCCGCAGATCGAGGTCTCGTTCGACATCGACGCGAACGGCATCCTCAACGTCTCCGCGAAGGACCTGGCCACGGGCCGTAAGCAGGGGATCACGATCACCGCTTCGAACAAGCTCTCGAAGGACGAGGTCTCGAAGATGGTCCATCAGGCGGAGGAGTTCGCCGAGAAGGACCGCGAGCGGGCCGAGCTCATCCAGACCCGCAACACGGCCGAATCCCTGGCCTACGAGGCCGAGAGGGTCCTCGCCGACGCGAAGGAGAAGATCTCGGGTGGCGAGGCCGACGCGATCCGGGAGAAGGTAAAGGTCCTGCGGGAGACGGTCGAGAAGAAGGACGTGACCGTCCGGGAGATCCGGGACCGGACCGACGAGCTGACACGGGCCCTGCACGAGGTGGCCCAGAAGCTCTACCAGTCCGCCACTGCCCCGCCGTCCGACACGGGCGGGAGCCAAGCTCCCCCGAGCGGCGGCGAGACCGAGAGCCCGCCCTCGGGCGGCTCGGGCCCCGTGGACGCCGACTTCAAGGTCGTCGACTCGGACAACAACGGGCAGAAGAACCCGCCGTAACGCGTTCTTCGGTCACGCGCCAGAGAAGGGCCGGGGCCACTCCCGTCCCACCGCGGGTCCCAGGTACTCGACCTCGGGTCGGATGAGCCGGTTATCGGCAGCCTGTTCGAGCGCGTGGGCGGTCCAGCCCGCCGTCCGGGCCACCGCAAAGGTCGGGGTGAACATCTCTCGGGAAAGTCCGACCGCCTCGAGCACGACCGCGCTGTAGTACTCGACGTTCGTGAACAGACGACCCTCCGGCCGCGTGCGCTGGAGAGCGGCAAGGGCGGCCCGCTCGACCGCTTCGGCGAGCTCGAACCGGGTCGGATTGGCGACCGAGCGCGCGATCCGGTGAAGGACGACGCCACGTGGGTCCTCGGTTTTGTACGCACGGTGCCCGAACCCGAAGAGGAGCTCCCGTCGGGCCAGGCGCTCGGCGACCCACGCCTCGGCCCGCTCGGGCGTCCCGACCGCGTCAAGCATGTCCGAGACGCGGCTCGGAGCGCCCCCGTGGAGCGGTCCCTTGAGCGTGCCTAGCGCCGCGGTTGCCGCGCTGATGAGGTCCGAGCGGGTCGAGATCGCGACTCTGAGGGCGAAGGTCGACGCGTTCATCCCGTGGTCGGCGAGCAGGCACAGGTATCCCTCGAGGGCCCGGACCCGTTCGGGAGAGGGTTCTTCCCCGGTGAGCATCGAGACGTAGTTCGCCGCGTGCGAGAGCTCCGGACGAGAACGGATCGGGGGCTTCCCCTGGGACCGACGGACGAACCGAGCGAGGAGGACCGGGGTCTGGGCGATGAGGCGGAAGCCCTCGGCGAGGCTCGGGGGGTAGGCGAAACTCCCGTCCCCGAGCGAGGAAAGGATCGTGCGCAGTGCTTCGAGCGGGGGCAGGTCCGCGGGAAGCGCGTCCACGACCCGCACGGCGGAGGCAGGCGGTTCCCGGGCCGCCTTCAAGGCGAGCACGACCTCGGGAGACGGGTCGGCCGCCGGGGGGTCACCGTAGAGGAGGAGGTGCACGATCGACTCGTACGGGACGCCCGGGACGAGCCGACGGACGTCGAACCCGCGGTACGCGAGCTCGCCGGTCTGCCCTCCCACCCAGGTGATCTGGGAGCTTCCTACGACGACGTCATCCAATCCCTTGGAGGCATGCGCGGGGGGCACGGCGGGCCGAGCCCGGTCCATAAATAATCCTTCGCCCCGCCCGGAAAACGCTAAAGGCCACGCCCGGGTCGTGCTCGCGATGGCCGACGGCCCAACGTACGTCGTGGAACGGCTCCTTCAGCAGCGCGTGACGCTCGAGCTGAAGGACTCGCGGACATTGACGGGGAAGCTCCTCGGGGCGGACGAGCACATGAACGTCGTGCTGGACGACGCCGAGGAACGCACGGCCGAGGTCACGCGACACCTGGGCCGAGTCGTCCTGCGCGGGTCGAACGTCGTCACCCTGAACGCCCCGCAAGGCGCGGCAGGGAAGCCGTCCTGATGGGACCCTCGAGCGGCGCCCGCTTCGAGAAGGTCCGCCCCCGACCAAAAGGCGAGGCCCTCGCTGTCCTCAAGCTCCTCGCGATCGCGGGGGGCGACCACACCGCGGTCGTGCTCACCTCCCGCGAGGTCGGGAAACGCCTCGGGGTGAGCCAGCAGGCGGCCGACCGATACCTGCTCGCGCTCGAAGCGAACGGCCTCCTCACGCGGTCCCTTGCGCAGCGGCGCCAGCGCCTCCTGCTCACGCCCGCGGCGATGCAGTTGCTCCGCACGGAGTACCACGGCTACCGCCGGATCTTCGAGGGTCCGTCGAAGATCTCGCTCTCGGGGAAGGTCGCTTCCGGGCTCGGGGAGGGGCGATACTACCTCAGCCAGCCGGGCTACGTCCTCCAGTTCACCGAGAGGCTCGGCTACTCTCCCTATCCGGGAACTCTCAACGTGCGCGTAGGCCCCGACGCCCTCCGTAGGGCCTCCCTCGTCTCCGAATGGACCGGGGTGCGGATCGACGGGTTCCACGCGAGCGGACGGACGTTCGGCGGGGCGATGTGCTTCGCCGCCCGGATGAACGGTCACCCCTGCCACCTGATCCACCCCGACCGAAGCCACTACAAGGACGTCATCGAGTTCATCGCCCAGGATTGCCTGCGGGAAGCCCTGCACGTCCGGGACAACGACGTCGTCCAGGTCGCCATCGAGGAATCATGACGCCGGAGTCGGTCGGGCGCTCGGTCGCCCGGGTCCGCCAACCGGAGCCCGCCCCTTCGGGCGAGGCGCGACGCTACGTCCGTCAATGGGTCGAGGACGAGGCGATTGGACCCGAGCGGGTCCGCGCCTTCGTGCTGATCCTGCGCACCCGCGGATGCTACTGGGCCGACGTCAAGGGCTGCTCGATGTGCGGGTACTCGAAGGACACGCTCGGGCGCTCCGCCACGGCGGACGAGCTCGCCGAGCAGCTCTCCCGAGCGCTCGCGCGGTACCGGGACGAGCCGTACGTGAAGGTCTACACCTCGGGAAGCTTCCTCGATGACCGCGAGGTCGACCCGAAGAGCCGAACGGCGATCGTCTCGGCGTTCTCGGGTCGGGCGCGCCGGTTCCTCTTCGAGACGTTGCCCGAGTTCGTCCTACCGGAGGTGATCGGGCCGCTTCAGGCGGCGTTCTCGGGCGAGCTCGAGGTCGCCCTCGGTCTCGAGTCGACGGACCCAACCGTCCTCGGTCGGTTCGTCAACAAGGGTTCGTCCCCCGCCGAGTACCTCGCGGCGGCGGACCGACTGGCCTCGCTCGGCGTTCGGAGGAAGGCCTACCTACTCCTGAAGCCCCCCTATCTCACCGAGTCGGAAGCGGTACGGGACGTCGTGCGGTCGATCGGGGAAGCCGCCGCGCACTTCGACTCGATCTCGGTCAATCCCGTGCACATCCAGAACGGAACGGTGGTCGAGTGGCTGTACCACCGAGGACGATACCGGCCCCCCTGGCTCTGGTCGCTCGTGGACGCCCTCAAGGAGGGCGCCGCGGTGCGAGGGAACGCCCGTCTCGTCTCCTTCCCCACCGCCGGAGGGCTCGCCCGCGGCCCCCACAACTGCGGCGCCTGCGACGCTCGGGTCCTCGCCGCGATCCAGGAGGCCTCGCTCACCCAGGAGTTCGCCCCGCTCGACGAGCTTGACTGCGAGTGCCGGGCGGAGTGGCGGTCGTCGCTCGCCTACACGCCGCTCGGGGTGGAAGCGTGACCCGCCTCGTCCCGCGCCTGCCTCCGCACGCGATCGACGCGATCGGCCAGTTCCTGAGGGCCCACGCGCTCGGGAGCGGTGCCGACGGCGTGGTGGTTGGGCTCTCGGGCGGGATCGACAGCGCGCTCGTGGCCCGGCTCGCCCGTGACGCCCTCGGACCCGACCACGTCCTCGGCGTCCAGCTGCCCGACGCCTCCTTCCCGGAGTCGCTCCTCCACGAGACCGAAGCGTACGCGCACGAGCTCGGGATCGAGTCCCGGACGATCCCCATCGAGCCGTTCGAGCGGGCCTATCGGACGGTCCTTCCCGAGCTCGCCGACCGGGTCGCCCTCGGCAACGCGAAGGCACGGATCCGGATGATCGTCCTCTACGCCATCGCGCGCGAACGCCGCCGCCTCGTCGCCGGCACGGGGAACAAGTCCGAGCTCTTGCTCGGGTACTTCACCAAGTACGGGGACGGGGGCGTCGACCTCCTCCCCCTCGGGGACCTCTATAAGACGGACGTGCGGGCGGTCGCGGAAGAGCTCGGGCTGCCCGCGGCCATCCGGGGACGGCCCCCGACGGCGGGGCTGTGGGAGGGGCAGACCGACGAGGGCGAGCTCGGGATCTCGTACACGGACGTCGACCAGATCCTCTACGGTCTCGAGCAGCTCCGCACCGAGGCGGAGATCGTCACCCTTACCGGGTTCCCCCTCGAGCGCGTCCACGCGGTGGCGGAGCGCGTCGCCCGGTTCCGCCACAAACGACGCCCGCCGCCCATCCCCAAGGTACGGCTCCGGACCATCGGGATCGACTGGCGAGACTGACGAATCCGGCGGACGGCGCCGCCTCCCCCCGGCCGGCGTAACGTTTTACCCGCCTACGGCTCGGGGCGCCATCCGCTGACACTGTACCCCTATGGACCGAGCGACCTACCAGCGCCTCTACGATGCCCTTGTCACCTACGAGGACGTCCACCGAGTCGCGCACAGCGAGCATTGGAACGAGGAGCTCCTCTTCGTCATCCACACGCACCGCGTGACGCGCGATGCGACCCGTCGCTTCTACGTCGTGAAACGCCAGCTCCCGCGTCTCGTCTCCCAGTGGAAGCACGGTCGATCGATCCTCGACATCGCCCAGGAATGGAAGTTCCCTCCGGTCCTGATGGGCCAGCAGATGCTCGGCGAGCTCGGCATCCCGCGGAAGAAGGTCTGGGGGGCGTTCCTCCATCCCGAGACGGCCCCGGACGCGCGCCTCCGCAAGGAGGTCGACGAGCTCCTCGCGGCGGACATGATCTACTCCCCACACGGCATGGACCTCCAGCGCGAGCGCGGTCGGAAGGGCGAGGAGCGTCTGCAGAACTGGCTCGAAAAGCACGGCATCGGGTTCCGGACCGAGAA